>OFQX01000064.1_pt1 | contig 30778 bp, 44 predicted proteins | sample 1542951 | NCBI WGS metagenome assembly OFQX01 (sample SAMN07774215, study PRJEB24372) | wastewater metagenome | isolation source: WWTP Novara (Effluent) | place: Italy: Novara | collected 2015-12
GCTTCCGATCTGTCTACTCTCGAGACCCTGGCAAGATGTGGACCCCCTACCCCCGCCTAGCCACCTTTGCCCGTGATCCTGCTATGGCATTCGTGGCAGAGGGCCTGTAAGTTGCCATCCTCATCGGTGCCGCCATCTCTTTTCGGAATTTTGTGATGAACATCGGTAGCACTCTTCACTCTTCCATAACGCAGACACTCATCACAGACAGGGTGCTGCCTTAAGTACATGGCCCGCACCGTGCGCCAGCGCCGTCCGTAGCCACGCTCGGCAGCCGTGCCCCGCTGCTCGTCGACCACGCTGTCGGTGCGTCTGCGCAGTGGCCCACACTTGGAGCATACGCCGTTCACTACCAGCCCGGCGCAGCCGCTGCGCTTGCAGGCTGCAGGTGCTCGGCTAGGCATCGGACTCCGCGCCTATTGTGCCATTCAGGACGCGGTGCAGGGTGCGCTCCAGTTGGCTCACCGTGCGCTCGAGGTTGGCTATGCGCTGCTCTGCGCTGTTGTGGCGTAGGGAGCACACTGCTGGCCATGGCAGTGGCGGCAGGTCTGTGGGCGCTGGCGGGATAGTGCCAGTCATGCCATCGCATGTGGGCATGGGCTTGATTGCGTTCCCGAAGTCATCCATCTGCATCCTCCTCACTGCTTTCGAATTGTATCTTCTCACCGCGCCAGATGGCTTTGATCTGGTCAGGCGTCACCACGCCGGCCATAAGAGCCAGGGCACCCAACTGGCGGCTGCTTCCCACGTTCAGGCCCGCCATAATATCCATGACATGGACCCGGACGGTGCGCTCGGCAATCGATAGGCGATCGGCAATCTGTTGGTTCTTGAGCCCGGCCGCCACATAGTAGAGCACCTCACGCTGCCTGGGCGTCAATACATCGAATGTCTCCGGTCTGATTGCGTCGATGTCGGACGGGCTGCGCGTAACCTCGGGCTCGGCCTCGATAATCTGCACCACATAGCCCGTCGACTCGACGCCGTCGACACTGATGCGCACGCCTATCTCCATCAGTCTCCTGGTGTGTTGCCTACCGTGCCGCTTGTGGTGCCGGGCATCGGTAGCGCATCGGTATAGGGGCGCACATCTGGCGTGAGCATCAGGGGCGACTCAGGCGCGGCCAACGGTGACACTGGCGGCACGGGCGTCGACGTCACGAATGGGGCGACCACTGGCCTGGCCGTGGCCGCCGGCTGCGTGATCACGACGTGGGCGTCGATGGTGCAGCCGGAGAGCAGGAGCAGTGCAAACATCAGCGTTAGTCTAGCCATTTGCGATTATCCTCGGCCAGTTGATTGCGATGCGGAAATTGTACTTGGCACTGAGCGCCAGCCAACCCCAGCCGCAGAATCCGGCACCTAGCTCGAGCGCGGCCAGAATGGGGATGATCGTCTCGCGTGGTATGGGGCCGGTGGCTTTCATCGAGAACACCAAACCAACGACCCACAGTGCAAAGAGCCCCAGCCCCGCCACGGCAATCGGCACATGCACAATCTTGACCGTCCGGCCGCGTGCCACGATAAGCAGAAAAGCGATGGCCGTCGCCCAGCCGATCAATAAAATATGCGCCGAAAGGCGCACCAGTGTCATATCCATATCAGAGCCCCCAGAATCGCAGCAATAGAATCACGATTGCCGCCATAACGATCGCATATAGGATTAGCGTGCTGCCGGTGACATCGATGCGGCTTTGAGGGCTGATCACACGCAAGACATACTCGAGCTCCTGCAGCTCCTCCCAGGTGTTGTTTAGCCATTGCTGGGTGGCGTTGTCTGGCCGGTTGGCGCGCACGGCATCATCCGCCAGTTTCTGAGCAGAATAGTATTCGTGCTCCAGATAAGCGAGGCGCGCTTTGAGGCGGGGAAATTCCGTGCGCTTGTCGGACATCTCAGCCTAACAGCCACGTCCGCACCGCGCCCGGCTGCTTGGGCATCCATGTGTTCGTGGTGTAGTCGCCGTCGCCGGCCGGCGCAGCGGCAGCCGTCGGCATGGCCTTGGCAATCTGCTTGCGGTAGACAATCTCGACCGTTTTCGCAATCGCCGCCAGGATCACGACGAGGATGGCTGACCACCAATACGAACTCTGCGGAAACACCGACTGCAAAATAGGCATCAACGTTGGAATGAGGAGAACCACGAGGACGATCCAGAAGGTGCCAGGTAACCGCATAAATACCTCCGTACTAATGGTCAGCCATAAGTAACCGCTTATAGCTTCATTCTAGCACAGATTTTCTACTCCGTTCCTGTCAGTTCCCTTCTGTTGTAGGTCAAAACTTAAGGGCTACTATATAGCCGCACATGTGTGCAAAAGTCATGTACCTTAAGGCGCTACGGAACATGCCAGATTGCGAGATCGGGCAAACGGCGCGACAATGTTTGTCCGACTCCCGAGACCCGCCGATGCCAACATTAGTTCTGTTCCGTCCTCAAAGGAATAGCAGTCTCGCACCCCAACCGTCAAAGACAGTCGTATTTTCGTGCTTGACATTCTCCTTGCACTGGATTATGCTTGTTCCATGAATTCCAATTATGACATGGAGAATTAGCAAATGGCCGAGGTCACCGCACCGCAAGCCGCCGAAATCATCGGTACATCACATCAGACAGTTTTCCGGCGCGTGGAAGATGGCACCCTCCCAGCAAGACGTGAGGGCATCCGGGGATATATCTATATCGATGTAGGTGATTTGGAGCGGTTTGCGAAGCAATATAACTATCGATTCAACAAATCGTTAGCTAAAGAGCTTGCGAAGTGAAGTAGGTCAGGGGCTGCCCCGCCCGCCCGAGAAAGTGAACGGGGCAACCCACAAAACGTACCTTTACAACCAAATGAATTGATTGCGCAGGTCAAGGGGCGACCGGCGGGGATTGAACCCGCGACACCCAGAGCCACAATCGTTCGCTCTGGGAAAGCAGGGGCTTGAACACCAGATCAGACATCTGGCAGTCAAGGTCTTAACGTCCCAATCCCTTCATTTTCTCCGCAAACTCGCGCATCATACCTTCAGTTAACCACTGCGCATAATGCTTGGCAGTGGTCGCAATTTGCGAATGGCCCAAGATTTTCTGGACCAATGACATATCGCCACCTTCATTCAAAAGATGCACCGCTAAACCATGCCGGAATGCATGCGGATTCAGATTGCGCAGACCAGCGGCTTTCGACCGCCGCCTGAGCATCTGATAGATGCCACCAGACAGCAGTACACCGTTCGGCCGCTTAGCCCCATCAGCCCCCAAAAAGAGACGGGGCTCGCTAGACTCCGGACGGGCGAACAGGTAGGCGATAAGAGCCCTTTCGACAGCCGGCAGCAGCGGCACCAAACGATCTTTCCCGCCCTTCCCATGCACCAGCAGTAGATGTTGATGGGTCCGATAGTCAGCCTTCTTCAGGCCGGCGCACTCGGACCGCCGAATGCCGCATAGGAAAAACGTTTGAATGATCAGCCGGTCCCGCAGGTCGATCCAGTCAGTTTGCGGAATGCTATCGAGCAATACCACATAATCTTCCAGGGCGACACGTTTGGGCTCTCTGGTCGGCTCCTTCGGTTTAGTAATGTGGTCGATTGGCGATTCAGCGATGAACTTTCGTTCAGCCAACCAGCCAAAAAAGCCCTTGAGCGCCCGCCAGTGGCCCGCCGTGGTGAACGGCGAGTTGCCGGCCGCACGGTCAGACGCCAAGTATCGCTCAATAATCTCAGGACGCAACCAGTTTCCATTTTGCAGGTCATTCGCCTGTAGCCAAGTAAAGAATCTTCTAATTTCAAAGCCATACCAGTCGATGGTGCGCTGGGAATGATTCGCAGACGCATGGGCGTCTAGAAACATAATTAACAGATCGTCAACGTTCATACTGGCCTCCAGTCTACCTCACGGGTTGTTGGTAACTGGAGATGGACTTACGAGTGATGACCGGGTCCATCTCCAGTGTACCACGATACAAGAGGGCCCGAAGATACAGAGAGAGATAGCTTTCAAAGCTATCGGATCGGATAGCCCGGTAAGGGCGCAAGCGGTTTATGTGGCAGTTTTCCGCTGGTGCCCTTACCGGGGCGCCGGAGACTCGGGGAGAGGTTCCGACGCACAACCGACAATTAGCTTTGATTCGTAGGGCCGGCTGAAGCGGGTAGCCCCCGCAAAACAAAAAGCCGCCGGAGTGACTGAAACACTCCGGCGGTAGTTGAGAGCAAGGCTCTCGAAAGGCCACCTATATGTTACCACAGCAATGCCCCGTTGCGCGCGGTCGAGTTTACCGCCAGCGCAGCGGCGACGACAGAGGCTACACCGAGGCCCCTGCCCTCAAGCGTATTCCTGAATGGTCAATTGTGCGCATGACGGCCGCAACTGCCGCCTGAGCAGCGCTTTCGCCACCTTACCAGAACGGTCGTTCTACACACAGACAGTGGAGGCATAAAGTGAAATCACCTTATTCAAACGGCTTTAATGGACACAAAGACCAACCGGAGCCCGACGCCATCGACCAGGCCGTCACGCTGCTCCAGAAATTTAGCGCCGGCGAGGGTCTGACCGACACGGATCCCGATGTCTTCGATCACTCGGATGCCACGGCGCTGCTGACCAGCGGCTTGATTGCGATTGCCGAGCAGCTGCGCCGCATTGCCGACGCCATGGAGAAACAGACCCTATGATGCCGCCGGAGATCGAAGAGACGTTAGAACGTGCAATGCGTACCGTCAATGACCTGGGCCATTTTGACGTCAGCCAGCGCCCCGTCGTCGAGGTCATCCTGCACCAGGCCCTGGTCGATATGCACGCCAAGATCAACGTGGCCCGCATGGCCGACTGTGACGACGTGGATGCGTTGTCGGCAGCGCTCGACGCAGCGCTCGCCCGCAACAATACCCTGAGCGCAACGCTGGGCGCAGCGCAGGTGCAGATCGGCCTCTACGAAAGTGCAGCCGAGGATATGCGCAGCGACCGCCACGAGCACGACCTGAGCATCAGCAACTTGCAGGACAATGTCACCCGTCTGATCGCCGAACTGACCGAGGCCCGGACGCAGATCGGCGCTTACCAACGCGCAGAGAAGGTGCAGGACGACGACATCGTCAATCGCGGCCTGGTCATCGGCCAGTTGCAGGACAAGGTCAACCAACTGACCGCGGAACTGGCGGCCGCCCGGCAGCCGATCGCCACGACGCAGACGACGGTCATCTCGACTCAGCCTGCCACCAACGGCACGGCGCCCACGATCACCACGACGTCACGGCCCAGCACGCGCAAGATGGACAAAGAGGAGCTGCTGGGGCTGACCGTCGCCCACATCAAAGCGCTTGCCAAGGAACTGGGCCGCACGCCCACGCTCATCGATTTTAACGAGACCCGCGAGCGTGCCGGGCTGCCGGTCTGGAACTCACTGACGGATCGGCTGGAACGCTCCTGGATGTCGCTGGTGCTGGCCGCCGATCTGACGCCCAACAAGCCAGGGCCACGACCGGAGGTCAAGAGCGCCCAGGCTGATGACGATGAGGACTAGGAGGAGCGATGAGACACTATCGTTTGCGCCGCTACAGCCGTCCGACTCGGCGCTATACCCACTGCCAGTTGCGCCACCTCACGTACAGGATCAATCAACTCCTGGCAGGCGCTTATGCCTGACAGTGACATTCTGAGCGAGCTGGTGAGACTGCTAGCAAAGACGCCTGAGAGCGCCGCCATGGCCTCGCCGATGAGCAGACGAATGCTGGCGGCGACGATAGCGGAGATCCGGCGGCTGCGGAACACGGTGGCCACGCTGGCCAGAGAACACGACGATAACGAGCACGATCAATTGATTAGAGAATAACGATATGTCCATCGCTGTCGCCATCGAGCAAATCAAAACCGCAGACCTTTCACCCAAAACCCGCTTGAACGCCTACAGCTTGGTTCAGGCGGTACATGGCGAGAATGGCTATATATGTATCAGCCGGGCCGAACTGGCGCATATGTTTGGCTGCTCCTGGGATCGGACCCGCTCGCACTTAGGTGAAATGCAGGCGGTGAACCTGATCCACTACAGCACCAATGGCGACAGTCTGGTGTATCTCACGTTCAAGGCCTGGACGCCAGCCTCGCGCGTGGATGATCGAAAAACGCCTATTAAGTCGTCGAAAAATGATCACCCACGCGCGGAAAACGATCATGGGCGCGCGAACGATGAAAACGGGAGCGATCACCCACGCGCGAAAAATGATCATGGACGCGCGAAAAATGATCACCCACGCGCGGATTCCTATACGCATGCGGACACGCGCTCTGGTTGGTTGGTTGGATCTACTACAGATCCCGATCCAGGTAAGCAACCAACCAACCCGCCAATCGACCCGGACGAGCAGGAACTGACCAAAAGCCTGTTAACGGCCATCCGGATGATCCCGAACAACGCCAATCACCTCGCAAAGACGTACCAGTTCGAACTCGTGCGCGAGGTGGTAGGTCACTGGTGGATGCGGCGCCTGAGCGTGGGCGGAACGCTCAACAATGAGCCCGGATTTGTCGTCAAGGCGCTGCTGAATCCGGCGCAGTTCGGCATTGAACCGCTGTCTGATGCCTTCAGGCGCACGGATCTCTACCGCCAGTTTCGGACGCCGGCAGAGATTGCCCAGGACGAGGAACGCGAGCGCCAGGCGATCAGCCCGCCACCGGCACCAGCCAGGGCATCGCCTACGGATGGGGCGTCGCCGTTCCTGGACCACGACCCCGCCTGGCTTGGCTTGTCAGGCGACCCGCTGGTCGAGGAGCTGGCTGGGCTGGTCGAGATCTGCGCCGTGGATGGCGTGCCGCTCTACCGGTTCGCCGCCAAGGATCCGCTCAAGAGCACATGGCTGGATGGCCGCATCGGCACCCGGCTCAGGAAACGGGTCAAGATGATCGTTCACGAGGATGTCGAAGTCGAGATCGTAACACCAGAGGAGGCTGAGAGTGACCGGTAGAAAAGCAACACCGAACGTACTCGATGACGTGCTAGGCTGGACGCCGACGCAGCCCAGCACCTTGGCGCCGCAGCCGACGCAGCTGCCGATCGCCAGCATCCGCCGCGATGGCGCCACGCAAATGCGCGCCGAACTGAATCCGGCGACGGTCACCGAGTATTCGATGGACATGGACGGCGACTGGGGCAACTTTCCGCCCGTGGTCGTGTACTACGACGGCAGCGACTACTGGCTGGCGGATGGCTTTCACCGCATCGCCGCCTACGTCAGCAACCCTGGCCGCGAGCTGCACACGGTTCCGGCCGACATCCGCACCGGCACCCGCCGCGACGCCATCCTGCACGCCGCCAGTGCCAACAGTGACCACGGGCTGCGCCGGACCCGGCAGGACAAAATCCGATCGGTCGAGACGCTGCTGCGCGATGAGGAGTGGGCAGGCTGGAGCGATAACGAGATTGCCCGGCGCTGCCACGTCTCGCCGACGTTCGTGGGCAACATACGGCGCGGTCTCACTTTCCACGTGGATAGTGAGACACGAGCAGAGCGCACCTACACGACGAAGCACGGCACCACCGCGACGATGCAGACGGGCAACATCGGCACAAAGGCGGAGCGCCAGGCGCCGCAGCCCGTCAGCCCGGAACAGCGCCAGTACAGCGCAGCCGTGCCCGCCGCCGACCTGGGCGAGAAGCTCCTCGTCGACTACACGGACGAGGACTGGAAACGGCTGGCGGAGCGCCGGGCGAGTGAAGCTGCGGCTGCCCCAGCGGCGCCGGCCGGCATGCCCGAGGACCTGGCGGCACGCGGTTGGGAGCTCCGGCAGATTGCGAACAGCGGTCGCTACTGGTGCCACAATGCGAACGGACCGCGGGCGACGAGCGTACACGACACGGCAGCCGCAGCGATCGACGAGGCGCGCAAGACGCAGATCGACGTCAAGGCGCCGGAGAGCGGTGTGGCGATTGCCTACGCCAAGCAGCGGCTCTATGCGGCGATGGCGGCGATGCGTGAGGCGATGGTCCGCCTCGACGGCCACCACGACGAAGTGGCTGGCGGCATCAAGGTCCTGATCGACGACCTGGGGCGCCTGGTCGGTGAGCTGGAATGATGCATCTGGACATCTGGCAGATTGCCCTGATGCTGATCTGCTCCGTGATGTTCGTGGCGTTCTTTGTGATGGCCTTTGCAATCTTCAGCCTATCGCAGGAACTGGACCGGCGCAATGGCGACGGCGAAGGTCACGACGAGAAGTGGAAGAAGTAAATGGGGTTGGGCCAGTGAGGGTAACGCCCCTTATGTGTACAGGAGCTATGAAACCATTTTTTGAGCGTGACAATGTGACCATCTATCACGGCGATTGTCGGGAGATTTTACCGGCGCTGCAGGTGGATACCATTTGTGCCGATCCGCCCTATGGTTTGGATTTGGGCAAGCGCAGCGGTACGCAACGCGGCACCAGCACAAAAGCACTGGACGCCTATCACGTTATCGGAGACTCTACACCATTCGATCCTGCTCACTTACTTGGCTTTCGTCGCGTAATTCTGTGGGGCGGGAATCACTTCGCCAAAAGCCTGCCTGATGCACGGTGCTGGCTTGTTTGGGATAAACGGGAAGGCGGTACATCAGACAGTCAAGCCGATGCCGAAATGGCTTGGACGAACTTCGATGAACCGATGCGACTATACCACCACCGATGGCGTGGAATGATTAAAGCAAGCGAGAAGGCGGAGCGGCGCATACATCCAACACAGAAGCCAGTCAGCCTAATGCGCTGGTGCCTAACTATTGCCAAGCCGAACGGAATTGTCTGTGATCCGTATATGGGCAGTGGCTCAACCTTGAGAGCCGCAATGGATATGGGCTTTCCGGCTATCGGCATCGAACTGGACGAAAGATATTGTGAAGCTGCAGCAAAACGGTTGGATCAAATGGTTTTGCCGCTGTAAGCATAATCCATCTTATTGATCCAACGGGAGGAGGTGAGTATGCGTGGACGACAACGGCGAACCGTCATCATTTTTCAACTTTATGCTGATCATGGCGATCGTGTGCGGAGTAGCGTTTTTGATTCTGTTGGGCGGTGCAGGAGGAGGTTGAGGATGTGCCGTATAAATGCGAACCCTCTCGGCTGAATTTGACGCCATCCGAGAGGGTCTGACCGCAGGGCTTGAACCGTTGCCGTCGTTTGGATTGTATCACACTCCAGCGACGGCAGCGGAAGCAATTATCCGCTGTCGTTTTTATTTGGAGTGAAGGATGCAGAAGTACAACGGACCATCACTACAGCCGGTAGACCTTTCGTCCCTGGGCGACATGGTTGACCACGCCAGCGATCGAGTAGCTCGCCCCCGCATCACCGTGCGTGAGGTCCTGGCGCAGGCGCTCCAGAATGGCCTGGCTGGGGTCGGTGCTGGTGCCATCGCATGGATCGGCGCTTACTGGCTGGTAGTGCCTGGCGGTGACGCCATCGGGCTGACCGTGGCCGTGGTCACGGCCGGCGGGCTGATGATCTGGCGCGGCACGATCGACGAGCGCATGGACCGGCGGACGCTGAAGCAGATCAAGACGACGGCCGACCGCATCGTCGCAAACGCCCGGACGGAAGTGGCTGCTGAGCGCATCAAGAAAGAGAAGGCATATAACGCCATCGAGGACCTGGAGCGCACGATGGACCAGCTGCAGCGCGACCTGGACACTGAGCGCCTGATCCGCAAGCAACTCCAGGAGCGCATCCAGAACCAGCGTGGCGGAACCTTCGTGAAGCCGCAGCGGGATCCGGAGCCAATTGAGGTGCGCGACGCACGGGAGATCATCGAGCGCTGGTATGCCACCCGCGGCTACCTTTCCCGCCAGGCTGCTGCGGACCTGGGCTGGACGCAGGGCCGCCACCGGGCCGCCAGTGCGCTGCTGCTTGACGCCCATGTCATCGCCCGCAACGGTCAGCAGATGACGTTCTTGACCCGCACGATCGACGAGGCGCAGAAACAATTGAGCGACCACCTGGTGCGCATCAAGGCGCAGGTCGAGCCATTGCCAGAGAACACTGAGGAGGATTATGACGACTGAAAACTTCGTTGGTTTGGTTAACCAACCAAACCAAGCATCTGGTCAGGACGTGCAAACCGACGCCGCGGGGCAGAGCAGGGCACGCCAGGCGCTCATCCGCCGCGTGTGGTTGGTCGATGCCTATTTGTGGATTGCCCTGGGCATCAACCTGGCGGTGATTGCGGCCGAACAGTATTTCGGCGTCTTGAGCGGCGCGACGGTGCTGATGGGCGAGGTCCCTGCCCTGCTGTTGGCGCTCGCCTTAATCCTTGGCGGCGCGGCGCTGCTGCTCAACTCGTGGGGCGACTTCATGCGCTACATGGCGACGCGGACCGCCGCGCCGAAGGTCAAACCAGCTGTAGCCGCCCGCCCTGCTTTTGCGCAGGACACGCCGTCAATCGAACCGGGCTGGACGGTGCGCAACACGGCACGCCAGTATCGCTCCAGCCGCATTCGCAACATTGAAGGAGGCATCGCATGAATTACGAACCACGCGGTTACGAGGTGCAGGGCCGCCATCTTGGCTGGGCAAAGAGCGCATTCGAGACGGCAGGCTACCCGGTGCAGATGGTTATGCCGCAGCCAGGTGGGGTCTATGTGATCATCATCAACATGCCGCTGGGCGCGCCGGATCTTGATTTCCGCAGCATGCCAACCAAGAGCCGGACGTGGCTGCGGCTGCCGTCGGCCCGGCTGATGATCTGGCTGGCGGTTGCTGCGATTGGTGCGGTCGGGGTCTGGATGCTGGTCAACGGTGGCGTCAAGCTGCCGGGTATGCCGGTCCTGGCCGCACCCGCAAGCGTGCCCACACTGCCCACACTGCCCGACGTTGGCGGCATCCAGCGCACGGTCGACGGCGCCGTCAACGCCGCCAAGGCCACGCTGGTGGCCGTGCTCGGGATGGGTGCATTGTTCGTGGCGTACAAGTTCCGTGGCCCGCTCGGGCAACTGGGCGGCATGGTTGGCGACTTAGCGAAAGGATTGCGTCATGGGCGGTAGATCTGGGTGCTATGAGGTTATCGGCTTTTTCATTATGGTGGTCGCCATCCTGCTGGTCTTTGGGCTGGTAGTCGGCGCGGTTGGTTCGTCGCCCGTCATTGATTCGACGGGGCTCCACTGGGACGATTCAGCGCGCATCAACCACGACAACAACTACACCCAGCGCTTTATTGCCGATCAAGAGGGCCAGACGGAGCGCGCCAGAATCTTCTGGGATGCCATGAAAGGGTTAGGCGTCGCCGCCTGCATGGCTGCGGTGTTGATCGTGATCGGTATCCAACGTGGGCGCACGATGCGCAAGCAGGCAGAGGTGCAGGCGTACATTGCGATGGTGTACCCGCAAGCATTGCTGGAGCGGCGCAACGGGGCGACGGTGCTGGTGGATTATGGGCGGCAGGAGATTGTGACGTTGGACGCGGTGAAGCGCGAGATGGCGCAGTTGACGGTAGACTATAGCTAATCGCTATCACCCTATGAAACCAAAAGCCCACCAGGTCGGTGGGCTTTTTGCTGCCTGGTCGTCGGGCGCCAATCACGCCACTTCATACACGCCCGAAAACACCATAGCAGTCGACGTCGAAAGGTTGGCATGTGTCAGTACACCGTGACCGGTTGCGCCCATCTGCACCAAGTTTAGCGTGGCGCCCGTCGCCGCAATGTAACACATCACCTGGCCGGTGATTGATGCCATGCCGGTCAGATAGTGGGGATTGATGCCGTGCGCCACGGTGCCGTTGGCCGTGAACGGCAGCCCGGTGATCGTGAGCGTCCCCGTCTGCGAATTGAGCGTCGCCAGCGACATCGTAAAGCGGATGTGGCACAGCGTCCCAATCTTGGTGTAGGTGCCGACGGGGCTGTTGGCCGCGTAGGTGCCGGTAAACGCCGCCCCGCCAATTTTGAGCGCCGGATCCCATGTGCCCGCGCTGATGAGCGCAGCCGTGCCGGTAGCGGGCAGCGTGAGTGTATAGCCCGCCGTGGCGATGGTGCCGTCGCCCGTCAGGGTTGCCCCGACCAGCTTGGAGCGCTGGGCGTACAAATACTGCGCCGCGCTCGTATCCCAGATCGGCACCTTGTCATCGGCTGCGATGGATGAAAGCTCGCTCAGTAGGTTGATCGTCGTATCTGCCATAAGTCCCCCTAGATGTCCGTCCGCAGCCGGGCGACCGTGGCCTGCCGGGTTGCATTCATAAGCGCTTGGAAGTCGTTATAGAAGTAGACCATCTCCAGCGCGTCATTGCCATAGATCTCCGCCCCGCCGCGCTGTTCAAAGGTCGCAGCCCACTGGCCCAGCGCGCGCAGCGCTTCGGCGACGTCCGTCAACCGCTGGCGGCCATCGTAGACGAACTGGAGCGCCTGGGCGTCGGTAACCGTAAGCGGCGTGGGCGTGGCGGCCGGCTCAACCGCTGCGGCTGTCATGTTGTCTTGTGCCATGAATCCCCCTATATATAGGCGATTGCCTGAATGATTGTCCTGATGCTCATCTGCGCGTCGATGGTTGTGCGCTTGCCCGTGGCGCCGGCCGTCTTGCGCCGGATCTGGAGCAGGTTATTGGCATTGTTTGGCCGCAGCGTGCTGGCGTTTTGCAGGAGCGCAGTCAGGTCGACGCGGTACCACGAATCTCCCAGCGACGCGAAGCCGTTGACGCCAGGGATAAAGTAGAACCAATTGACGTTATCGACGCTGTATTCAAGATCGCCCAGGGCGAAAACATTACCCAGGCTGTCGCGGTATATGCCATAGGTCGTGGTAATGACGGGCGTCACCGTGTGCGTATGCGCCGAAATGGTCACATCATGCGTGTGTCCGGAGATCGTCACGCTATGCGAGTGATCGGCGATGGTGACGCCGTGCGCATGGTTGGACACCGTAAAGCCGTGGGCGTGGTTCGGCACGGTGAAGCTGTGCGAATGGTCCGAGATGCTGACCGTGTGCGTGTGCCCGGATCCGGTGCTGGATGAGTTGATCTTACCGCCGCCAGACGTGCGCAGATCTCCTGTACCGGCAACACCGGCATAGTAAACCGCCGTTCCGGTCGTGCTGTTGGCCAGGTTGACTTCGTGTGTGTGCCCGGATCCGCTGTTTGTGGTCGGCGTGGAGCTGCCGCCGTTGCTCGTCGAGGTGGAGGTGCCGCCGCCGCTGTCCGTCGACGTGGAGGTGCCGCCGCCCGATGTGCTGGTCGCCGTCGTGCCGCCGCCGCTCGATGTCGTGGGCGTGGAGCTGCCGCCGGACGTGCTGGTCGCCGTCGTGCCGCCGCCGCTCGACGAGGTCGCCGATGCGCTGGCCACCGATTTGACGGTGCTTTCGAGCGGCAGCAGCTGGAAGTCGAACACGGTGCGCGTGAGCTGCGTCACCTCTTCGTCAAAACGGAACCTAAACTCCGCCGGGTTGGCGCGGTCCTCGTCGAGGTTTTTGGTATAGGCGATGACGTAAGAGTTGGCGTTTAGCTGCGGATGCGCCTGGTAGACCTCGCCGTCGGCAATCGACTGCACCATCGCCCCCACGTCCGACTCGGGCCACTGCCCGGAATCGGCGACGGTCAGCTGCGCCGTGCGCACGCCGTCGGTATCGCCCGTCCACTGCACCGCCAGAATCTGGAGATCGTCGTCGATGTCGATGCCTGCGTCCGGATCCCTGAACATCACCCGAATCGTCTGCAATGGGCGCAAGAGGACCGGGCATTCGACCACCGTCACGCGGTAAGAGGTCACGGGCGCCCCATGCGTTGCCAGCCAGTATTCCGCGGCATCAAACAGCGCATTCGCTGCGGCGATGACGTCGGCCGTCGTGTTGCTGATCGGGCTGATGTCCTTAAAGGCCACCGTCCGCTCACAGCGCCCGTAAGCCGTTTCGGTCGTATTGTTGACCAGATAGTTATTGGCCGCGCTCAGTGTGTAGCCCGCCGCCGCCGTTCGCGTGGTCGCCAAAAGCGTCAGGGCAACCCGCGCCTGGCCGGAGCCCAGCGGAATGATGCGGCTGAAGAGGTCATACGACGAGGCGTCGACGTTGAGAGACGTGATTGCCGTCGTGCCCGCGCCCAGGTCCGCATTCGCCTGGATGCCGCGCGCCGTGGAGTCGGTAAAGGTCGACGCAAAGGTGAGCGTCCGCTTGCCGGAAAGGTAGAAATGGCTGCGGCTGCGGTCGGCGATCGTGGTCAGCGCCGTGAGCACCGACTCGCCGCCGAACTGCCCGTAAACGGAGTCCCAGCCCGGCGCACTGTCCGCCGTAATCGTCCAGCCCGTCGGCGCAAAGGCGGCGACACTGGCGACGGCTGCGCTGTGGGTGGTAGGGCCGCCGGAGCCGTCCGAGATGGTCAGGTTGCCGACGCTGCGCCAGGCCAGTTCGCGCACCAGGTCACTGCCGGACACTTCAGCCATGAGTTTGCCGTCGGCGCCCACGACCGTCTTAATGCTGTCGATGGGGCCGCCGCCGACCCACGTCCAGACGTTACTAATCAGCGCATAGATGTGGGCATAGCGCCGGGGTGTGGCCTGCGCCAGCTTGACATCGGACAGCGGCGCCTGGAATGACCAATCGCCCGCCTGGTCCATCCGGCGCTGCACATTCCAGCCGGTGGCGGATGTAATGGGGCCGGAGCCCTGCTTTACTGCGTTGGCGTCCTCAATGTCAATGTAGAACGGCATTATTCAGGCTCTTTATACCCACTGATCATAATGGCTGATCGAAACAGTGCCCGCGCCGTTGGCGCTAATCAGCAGCACGTTGATGCCGGAGGCGAGCGGCAGCCACCCGCGGGCCGTGTGCCCGCTGCCCAGACTAAACCCGCTGTAAGCGTTGACGGCCGACTTGATGACCGTCTGCGCGCCGCAATCGATCGCCAGATATTGACCGGCGGCCATGGTGCCCGTCCAGTTAAGATTGACGCCGATGGCCGTGCAGGTGATGCGCAGCGCCGTAATCGTGCCGCTGGCCGTGACTGTAATCGTCGCATCGCGCACCGGCGCCGTGCCGCCGGAGGTCTTATTGAGGCCGACCAGCCCGCCGCTGACTAGATTCTTGGTGACTGTCGCCAGTGTCATGCTGCGCCAGGCGGGATGGATCGTCTCAAAGACGCAGTCCACATGCGCCATGTTCGGCGTGCCTTTGGGCTGGCTGCGTTCGTTGACGGCCAGCAGCCGCGCCGTGCGCCACTGCGTCAACGTTTCATCGTCCCAGCGCTTGCGCAGCAGTGTGCCGCGCACGCCCAGCCGTGACCGGATGGCCTCCACCTGGCCGCGCAGACTGCCCAGCGCCGTCGAGGTGATGATCTTGTTGCCGCTGTGGTCAGTGATGTACTTGCCGGTGTGGTCAACTTCGTAGGTCGTCTCGGTGCCCGCATAGATGCCCGCCACCGTGAACTTTTGCGCGACGGCCGTGCGCTGCCGCGTGCCGTAGGTATCGAACACGCCGCCGATTGACGTCTGGAGCGTCGAATCGACCGCCGCGCCGGAGATGTCCTGGTCGCCGTTGTAAACGGGTAGATTCACGCCGTCAAAGGTCGTAATCCGGTAAGTCGCCATTATCGCCGCCCCGTCGATCGTAGTGCGCTCAAAACGCCGCTGCGCGTGGCCTCACCGACGTTGGCCGCATCGGCGCCCGTGACGTTGATTGTGATGTTGAACCCACCCGCCCCTGCGCCGGCCGGCGCCATGACGTTCAGGTTCGGCACGGTCAAGGCCGTGGCGGAGTTGATGCCGTCCTGCAGCATGCTGACCATGGCCTGGCCCGACTTGGCGAGGCCGCGCAGTGGGCTGGTCGGGTCTTTGGGCTCAGAGAATGGCAGCATGTTGCGCCACTCGGTGAGCCGGTCCTTAAACCAGTCCTGCAGCCCGGACCAGGCGGCGCGCATGCCGTCCCAGATGCCGTTCACGATTGTGTTACCGATGCCGCCCCAATCGATATTGAGGATGGCATTTTTGAGATCGTTAAAGATGCGGGTAAAGAAGGCCAGCCAGTCGTTTAGGATTTCCTTGATTTTGTCGCCCGCGCCGTCAAAGTCGCCGGTCAGCAGGTCGAGGATCACCTCGACGATGTTGAGGATGGTGCGGAACTGCGTATCCCAGAACTGGGTCAGCCAGCCGAAGAGGGTCGAGACGACCGCCGTGATGCGCTCGCCGTGGGCATCCCAAAAGGTCTGGATGGCCGACAGCACCCGCTCGACGATCGCCTGGATCTTCGGCATATTTTCGTAAAACCACTGCGCCAGGAAGTTCATCGGCCCATTGCGCTGCGTTTCCATCGTGGTGCCCAGCTGGGCGAACCAACCCATGGCCGTCTCGATCATCGGCCCCAGGTATTGCTTGATGACGTCGCCGATCGCCTGCATCTGCGGCACCACCTGGCCCCTGATAAACTCGGTCAGGGGCGGCAGCACCTGCTGGACGAGCTGGTTAAAGGCCGACGTAATCGCCAGGATGACGGGCAGCAAGGCCTCGCCGACGGTGGCCTTGAGGTTTTCCATCTGGGCGTCAAGGATGCGCTGCTGATTTGCCAGGCCGTCCGACGTGCGGGCAAAGTCACCCTGGGCGGCGCTGGTCTGCTCATAAATCAAGGCCTGCGCCGCCAGCACTTTCTGCTGCGGGGTCAGCGCGTCTTTGGTGGTGCTGATGATGCCGAGCTCGAGCGCCTTCTGGCGCATGGACGCATCGTCGAGGAGCACGCCGTAGGCCCGCAAGGGCTCGGACTCGCCGCGCAGCGCGGCGCCAATCGCCTGGATGGCCTGGTCGGGCGTCGTGTTGTTGAAGGATGCCAGATCTGTGGCCAGGCCGGTAAAGTCGGTGCTGAACTTGACCAGGTCGTCACCGGACAGCCCGGCGCTCTTGCCGAACGTGGCGAAACTCGTCGCCGCATCCAATGCCTGCTGCTTCGACTGGCCGAGCGTCGTCGACGCCGTCTCCGCCCAGGCCAGCATGGAGGCCGCGGAGTCGCCGAACAGAACGTTTGTTTTGCTGACCGTTTCGCCCATGTCGGACGCCGCGCCGATCGAGTCGCCCGTAAAGGAGACGACCTTGCCGACGGCATCGGCGGCGATACCTGCGATGCCCAGCCCGACGGACATGCCGATGCCCTGGAGCACGCTGCCGAACTTGGAGCCGGAGCTCTCGACCGTCTTTTCGGCGCCGGACATGCCCTTTTTTAGCTCGGTGTCGTCGGTTGTCAGATAGGCAACTGCGTCGGCCAGTTTTACAGCCATGTTACCTCACAGACTCACGCCTGCCATTGACAGCAGCTCCGCCCCGCTCACGCGTTCGTCGCCGCCCTGTTCGCCGGAAAACAATTTCCCCACCTCGACGGCGATGAGCCGCGCCTCAAAGCGCTTGCGCCGCACGTAGCTCATCAGCAGCTGCGCCTGCGCCTGCTCATCGGCCCACAGTGCGCCGCGGTAGACGGAGAGCATCAGCTCGCCGATGTCGTCGCCGTAGCTTTCGGCATTGCACCATTCAACGCCTGCGGCAGTCGCTCCAGCTGCCGCAGTTGGCCGAAAAAAAGCGCCACCAGTGCGCCGAAAATCTCGTCACTGTAGCAGTGCTCCTCGATCCACTCGCGCTCGGCAGCCAGTTGAGGCGCATAGGCGCAGATTGCGTCCAATGCCGCCAGTGGGTCCATCAGCGCCCCGACCTGGGAGATCATGCGCTTGAGGTCCTGGGCGTTGCCGACATCGAACTGCATCAGCCCCGTCGCGTCCCAGAACGGCGCAAGGGCCTCTTCGGCCTGCTTGCGCCATCGGGCCTCACTGCGGATGGTCAACTGCGGCACAACGAACTGCCGTTCGCCCAGGGTGATCGTTACTTCGCGCATTTACGCTCCTGCTCTAGGTATGCGGCGCCGTGGTCTTTTGGAAGGCCCACAATTGCGCCCCGACGGCCTTGGTCGTGTCCGCCCAGGCGTTGATGGTCAGCGGGATGCCGACGGCCGCTTTTTTGCTGAAGGTCAGGCTGCCGTTGAGCGTGGCGGACCCGCGATAGATCAGGATGCGCACGGGCAGCTGGTTGTTTGAGCTGTCGATATACAGCCCCTCCAGCCCCCAGGCGTAGTAGCTGATCGACGAGGAGCCGCCGGAGGTCAACTGCTCGAGCGCCACCTGGCCCGTGCCGGCCGCCGTGGTCGCCACGGATCCGCCGAACGCCAGCGTCAGGTTGGCGGCCGTAATCTCCGCCAGCGTCGTCTCGATCGTCACCTCTTCCATCGTCACAAGGCCCTTGACGGGCAGCGTGATCTGCTCCACCTCGAGCTTAAAGAGGTCCTGGCTGTAGCCGACCGTAATCGGGGTCAGCGTATAGCCGATGTCCACCCAGTTGCCGCCCCAGGTGCCGCCGTAGGCGACGCTGTTGGGATTGGGCAGCGCCTCGCCGATGGGCGCCTTGAAAATTCTGGCCGGACTCAACAAAATGTCTGCGACTGCCATAACTCCTCCTAGAATGTCACTTGCGCGCCGTAAACCAGCAGCACGCCCCAAAGATTGCTTTCAGCATCCCGCGACGCCGTGCGGCCCAGGCGATACAGGCCGCGCAGCCAGGTGCCGCTCGTGTACTTCGTCATGCCGTTAAGTACCGCATCGACCGCATCGGCCAGGCTGTTCGCCGTCGCCTCTTCATGGGCCAGGCAGCCGACGGATACCTGCGCCCCGCTCATCGGTGCGGAGCCGTCCACCGCCTCGGTGGGCTGCACCTCGAAATAGCAGGCAGGCAGATCCACGTCGAGCGGCGCATCCACCGGATAGATCCGGGTGGATACCAAAGCCGCCACGGCTGCGTTGGTCGTCAGTGCCGTGTAGACGATGTCGCCTGCGTTCATAACCTCACCGCCCCGAGCAGCCTCTCGAGCTTGGTGCGCAGCGTGAGCGCCAGCTCCTCGACCATCGTCGTCTTGGTCTCTTCCAGGGCCGGGCCCAGGAACGGGCGTGAGCGCATGCGCGTGTACTTCGACCGGGCGTAGTAGCGCCCGCCGATAATCAGCGCCAGGTTGCCGCTGCGCTGTTTGCGCCGCCGTGCCGTGGGGCCGAACTTGCCCGCCTTGCGCCGGCCGGACTCGATGAGGTGCGCATGCGGCGCCGAAAAGCCCACCGTCGCCCCGTTGACGGGCGGCTTTTTCTCTTTGCGCCAGTACGCCCGCTTTTTGTAGGTGGACTTGGTCGCCGTCGAGACATAGGCGGAGCTCACGAGCTTGCCCGTCTTGCGCGGCGCATTTCTGACCGCCGCTTTCAGGACGACGCCGCCCGCTGCAAATAGGGCCTCGTCGCCATACTTATGCACCACGTCCAGAAAGTCGTCGCCATACCACGTCACCTGCATCTTGCGGCGCATGTAGCGTTTCGCCATCAGATGACCTCCGCATCGCCGACAATCTCGCGGCAGCTAAGGTCCATCATCCGCTGTTTGTTGTCGCGCTCGATGATGGCCTCGATGCCGAACACCCTGGCGCCCCACTTGACGCGCATTTTCGGCGTCACCGTCGCCAGATAGCGGATGGAGATCGTGTGGCTCAGGCTGGCGACCTCCAGCTGGTTGGACAGCAGCTGCTCCTGGCCGCCGACGGTGCGGATGTCGGCATAGACCGTCGTCAGTGTCGACCAGGTCAGGATCTCCGCCCCGCGTGCGTTGCGCGCAATCGTCGGCTGCTGAATGATGATGCGGTGCCGCAAGCGTCCGATCGGCATAAGCTACCAGCCCCAATCCATTCTCAGCGACGCCTCGACGTTCTGGAGCGCCCGTTCTGCAGCTGGCGTCATTTCGTCGCGGTTCTCATAGCGGATGGCCACCAGTTGCCGGATGCACCATTTGAAGAAGTCGGGCACGCTGGCGGCCGTCGCCCCGTAGCCTGCGACCCACTTTACCCGCACGGGCCACACTTCGCGCAGCGAGGCGTCCGGCCAGGTCGTCGTCTTTTTAATGGTGACGATCGCAGGCTCGACGTCGCTGACCAGAATGTAATCGCTGCTGGCCATCGTCTGCAGCACGTTATCATCGTCGTAATAGGTGACGCTGGTCACCGATACCGCGGGCGGATAGGGCAGCCGGATCTTATTGTCGGCAGGCCAGCCGCAGAGCGACATCTCCAGCGTCCGGTTGATAAACGCCCGCCGGCTGATATCCTCAACACGGGTGCGGGCACCCACGATCAAAGACGCAATGAGCGCATCGTCGTCGGTGTGGTCGACGCGCAGGTCGGCCTTACACTCAGCCAATGTCACCGGCTCAACGGTCGGCGGTGTAATCACGCGGATCTGGTATTCGTTCATGGTAAGACCGTCTCCGGTAGCCCGTGGCTGATGCGCTGCACCTGGCTGGCAATCACCGGCACCCAGACGACGTCGGTGGTGTGCACCTGCCATACGGCAGAAATAAAGTCGAAGTCGGACGCATAGCGCCCCGTCGCCCACGCCTGGCGGCACTGCATCCAGATGTCGCTGCGCGTGACAATGGCTGAACAGCCGATGCCCCCCTCGACCGGCGCCTGCTGCCACATGTGATCCGGCGGCAGAACGCCCAGTGGGCCGTGATCCATCGGCATGATAAACGCCGGTGGATTATGGTGGACGTTGGCCAAAAACTTCAGGTCCTCGACGAGGCTGGGATAGACGCAGATGTCGTCATCATCCAGCACCCAGACGTAGCGCCCCGTCGGCGTGTAATGCGCCAGCTGAGCGTTGGCTGCGGCGATGCCCATGCCGACCGCATCGCGCAAAACAGCTTGCGTAAAGTCCTGATCGGTCTGGGTCTGGAGGCTGCGCACGTTGGCGGCCAGCATCGATGGGCGCTTATAGGTGCGTGTGACAATGTCTAGAAAGCTCACGCCGCCGCCTTTCGTTTGCTGACTGTGGGCTGGACTGCCCGCTCGCCGTCCGGTTCGGCCGTGGCCGTCTCCGGCTCCTGGTCGACGCCTGGCGGCAGCCCTTCAGCCTGCCACAGCGCCTCATCAGGAATCGTGATAAAGCCTGCCCGCGCCAGGTCATATGCCTGGTTTGGCGTCATCTTGATGTACTTGCCCTGCTCCAGATGGAACCGCGTACCGTCGGCCGCCAAGGCTTGGACGGTGACGCGGCAGTAATAGCGTTTCAGACCGATCGTCTCGAAGGGATGCAGCCAGTCATCGTTCTGTCGATGGAGGACAGGGACATCAAAGCGCCCCATGGATACAAAGCCCTGATGTAGTGCATCCTGCGCGAACGGAATGTCCGGTGCATACTGGTCGCCGTCGCCCTTGCGGAACGGAATGGCCTCCAATACACGCCGACGAAATAGCGTACAGCCATGGCCCACGCCGCAAACACGCCAGGTAACGGCTGCGCGGGCTTGTTCCAGTTCGTCCGGGTGGAGGGTGAGGCTCTCGCCAAGGTTGCGATCGCCGATATACTGCCAGGTGGAAAGAACAGCAACACCATGGCGCAGTACATAAGGCGCATAGACCACATCGCCGGGCGTGTCCAGCATGCGCTGTACGGCGTTCGGGTCCGGCAGGACGTTGTCATGTTCCACCGTGAGGAGGGCGTCATAGTCGCCCGCTAAAAAGATGGTCTGCGCCCGCTGGAATTGCGCCAGCACATTCTGATGCGACGCCCCAGGGATGGGGTTGTGCCGGCCGATCTGATGCTCCAGATCGCCGTCGATCTCTTGCATCGCAACCGAGGCCGGACACTCCGGGCTCATCGCCTCGGAGCCGTCCGCTCTTGTATATGTTGGCGTAAATACCAGCAGGCGCATGCTTAATCCTTAATCCTAGGCCGTCGGGTGCGTGCCGTAGATGATGGCGCCGGCCTGGAGCACCGCATAGACCGCCCGGAAGTAATACTTCAGGATGACCTTGCCGTCGACCGTGTACGGGTCACGCAGCACGGTGATGCCGGGGCTCTCGCGCAGCCCCATGTAATACCAGTTGCCCAGGAACACGCTCTTGGCAGAGGCAGCCGCAGCGGCGACCTTGCCGGAGTTGTATACCGGGGCGCCCCACAGCGTCGGCCGCATGCCGGTCTGCCCGGCCGGGGTCGGCGCGTAGTAGAAGCCGGTTGTGCCTGCCAGCTGGCGGACGATGCCCTCGGTGCTGCGCTTCATGATCCAGCCCACAGAGGCCTCGTCCGTCGCGTAGTAGTCAGGCAGCAGATACCACAGTTCCGGGATTTCCCCGGCGCCGATGGCCGTGGCCGAGTCAAACGTGAGGGCAGCCGTGCCGCCCGCAGCCGCTGCCGTGATCAGCATGTCGTTGTGGGTCTTGGCCATGCCGCGGCCCACAAAGTCGCTGATGAACTGGAGCAGGTTGGAATCCTCGTCGGCCAGGAGCTCGTCGGTCAGCTCGATCTTCTTGGTCTTTTTGACCAATGTCATGGCGACTTTGGTGACGGCCGGCGCATCGCGGTCAAATACCACGTTGTTGGCGTCCGCTTGTTCCGCGGTGGTCACGAACTCGCCGTCGGCCTCGTCATCGACGGGCACGTTAACGGTGGTGCCCACGCCGGCGATGCGGCGCACGCCCAACTTATTGGCGAGCATCTGCTCATCGCGGCGAGCGATGATCTGATTGAAATGCCCGGTGGGCACAAGGTCGCCGCCGTCGGCCGCTGTGCCGATGTTCATGCCGGTGTTGTTCGAAGCGCGGACCTCGCGGATGGCGCTCGCATCCGCAGTGCGGATGTAATAGGCCATCGCCTTGGTCTCGTCATCGCCCAGGCGGGTCTTGCTGTTGATGTTCGGCACCGGCAGGCTGCCGATGCGCTGCTCGCGCTTCTCCGCGGCTTCGGCGTCGGCGACAAAGCGTTCGGCGGAGGCGATGGCCTCGTCAAAGCGCTTGGTCTCATCATCGGTGAGGGCACGCCCCTCGGTCTCGGTGATGCGGTTGATGCTGGCCGCCACGTTGCGCTGCTCGGCGGCCTTGCGTTTCATCTCAACTACGAAAGTATTCATGGTTGGATCCTCTTAGGACTCACTGTCATTGATCATCAGCAGCCGGAGCCGTCGCGCACGCGCCTGCTGCGCCTGCAGCAGTGTGTTGTCGACCTGGGCGACGGGAAGCTCCTGCTCCTCGTCGACCGGAACGTCCGGCATATCGCCATCGGCCGCACAACGCACGCCGACCTCAGTGCTGGGATAGGCTGGGAAGGTGACCGGAGATACCTCATAAAGCCGCGCCTCGCGCAGCGTTCGCACCTGGCCGCCCGTTTCGTCGGGCGTCCACTGGTCCTGGTCGACCGTGAACTGAAAAGACATCCCGTCCACGTCGCCGCGCCGGATGGCCTCGACCGCATCGCGGCCCCAGCTGGTGTCCGGCGGTGTAATCTCGACCCGCAGACCCCGGTGATCCTCTGCGATGCGCAGCGAATCGTTTTTCGTGCGCCCCAGGGGAAAGTCGGGGTTATGGTTCCACAGCGCCCGGATGTCGGGCCGTGAGAGCAGATGCTTGGCAAAGGCGCCCGGCGCAATCTTCTCGCGGAACATCTTGCCATTTTTGCCCGGCAGCGGCACCGACAGGCTGTTAAAGACTGCGGCATAGCCGTGGATGGTGGGCGCCTGGCCCGGATCCGCCTGGCGGATCTCCATCTCTTCAGCCTCGATCGTAATGGTTCGTTTGCTCATAGTTCCCCCAATGCGGCCCTCTGGGCCATGTCGGCCAGCCATGTGTCCGAATCCTGGGCGATGTTGACCACGTCGGCCAGGTAGCCGTCGGCGTCGCCCTCCTGGGCCACCAGCTCAGTGCCGGTCGTGCGCACGGACGTCGCATACTGGCGGACGATGGCGGTGAGCCGGGCCTCGGCTGCGCTCAGGTCGCCCCCGGCCTGCAATGTCTGCGCCCGCAGCGGCACGAGCAGCGTCTCATAGACCACCGGCCCCAGCTGATCGCTAAACGTTGCCAGCCAACCGTTAAAGCCCTCGACGCCGCCCCGCTTTAGTGCGGACCCGCCTGCCTTGCGCAGGTCCTGGGCGATGCGCCTGGCCGTCCGTTTGGCGGCATCGGCGAACAGTGGGGCAAAGATAGCGCGCATCGCATCGGGCGCGTCGCCGGGCACCATCTCCTCGCCGTCGGGCATATCGTCCTCAGTGTCGCCCGGATCCGGCTCGCTTTCGGCGTCGGGATGGGCGCCTGGCCCCACCGCTTCCATGTTGAGCGGCTGCAGTAAGACGTCGCCGCCTTCGACCGGGTCCAGGTTCTCGCGCTCGCGCCATTCGTTGGCGGTGAGCGCCCCGCCCTGGCGCATCGTGTTGAGCGCCGTCGACCGGGTCGCCACGTCGGCGCGCTCCAGCCCGTCGAGCAGATACTCAATGTAGTAGGTCTCGCGCTCGGTGGGCGTGAGACAATCGCGCTGGAGGGCCTGCTCGTCGCGTCTAGCCCAGGGCAGGAGGCCATTCGTCCGGAAATTAATGGCATCCTGCTCTGCGCTTGCGAAGGTAGCCGTCTCCGATTCGCCAAGCATATGGGGCGGCACGCCGTACAGCCGGGCAATCTCGGCAATCTGATATTTCCGGGTGGCCAGGAACTGCGCCTCCTCGGGCGGGATGCCGATCGCCTCGGGGCTAATGCCCTCTTCCAAAATGTTGATGCGGTGGCTGTTGGACAGCCCGGACCATGTTTCCTGGAATGAGGTGCGCAGCCGTTGATACGCTTCTGGGCTCATCTTGCCCGGCACCTTGAGAATGATGCTGGGGCGTGAGCCGTTGCGGAAATAGGTGGAGCCGAAGGCCTCGGTGGCGTCGGCCAGGCCGATCGCATTCATGGCCTGGCGGATCGGGCTGATGCCGGTCACGCCCTTTATGATCATGTATCTCAAATGCTGCACCCGCCAGGCGGGCAGCACATAACCCTGCCCGTTGTCGAGGATGTAGGTATAGACCAGGTTGCCGGTGCCCTTCTCGCGCTCGATGCCGACGCGGTCAGGCGCCAGCGGCCACAGCCCGACAATCTGCATATTGGCGTCGTATTCGATTTCGGCGTAAGCGTTGCCGTAGAGCAGGGCATGCGATAACCGCGCCTCGCGCAGCTCGAACGCCGTCATCTCACTGTTGCCGAGGTCGTGGAGCACCGGATAGAGCGGATGCTCGGTGGCTCGCCGGCGGCTGCGGCCGTCGCGCTCGTAGAGGATCAGCGGGATGCTGGCCAGCGACTGGCCTATAATGCGGACGCAGGCAAAAACCGCCATATTGCGCAGGCTGCCCATCTCGGTGACCGGCAGCCCGGCCATGCTGTGGCTGTAGCCACTGTCATAGGTCGGATAGGCCATCATCTGGCTTGCCGGGGCTGCTCGCTGTTCGTTTCTAAATAGACTGGACAGGATACCCATGTTTGCCTGCTGAACTATCCTAATGCCTGATAAATGTGCTCATGTCGGTCCAACGTCGCCGACGTGTCTGACAATGCGCGATTGTCTACCTAAACCGCCAGGAATCGCTTAATCTTTACCGTGCCGCTTGCAACCTTGATGTCTACCGTATACGCCCCGCGTGCGCCGAGCAGCATCCCATCTGTGTCAGGTGTGCCGGTATCCCATGCGCCGCCGTTGACGCGATAGGTAACTGCCGGATTGGTGTAGCCGCTTGGCGGTTCAATGCCGAACGATGATGCGGTAACGGTAAATGTCGCCGTTGCGCCAACTTCGCTGCTGTCAATCTCCGTCCCAACGTTTGTCCATGTTCCGGTGCGATTGGCGTAGCTCGTACCGTCAATCAACTGCGGTTCGTGCTGATAATCGCCTGCCGTGTCGTAGATTGCCGCAGGTAACGGTGACGCCGCCTGCGTGCTCAGGGCCATCAGCGCGGGCAGTTGTGGCGCAACCAGGTTATAGACAAGCGTGTGTCCTGCTTCGTTCGGGTGGACGGTATCAAGCATCACATCAGCAACGTGTACGCCATGATTCGCTACTTGGTCTTGAATGTATGCGTAATAGTCAACGCATGGGAATCCGTAGTGCGTCGCCAAGTCACGCACAACCTGAACCATGCCTGCATTGTCGGGCGTCGCCAGTGCTATATCGGTGTAGGCGGGAATCGCCGGGAACAGTACCACCAACATTTTGCAACTAGGATAGGCGGTATAGATGCGTCGGATAAACGCTTCAATTGCCTTGTGACAATGCTCATTGTCTGCGCTGTTGGTCGGGTCCCAAATGACAAGCGCAGGCGAATGGGCAAGTACGTCAGTCGGTAGCCGCCACAGATTATTCCATGTGTTTGCGCCGGGTACTGCGCTGTTGGTGGTGTCCCAATCGTAGCCAACGTAACGGTCGCGCAGGTATGACGCTGACAGGTTGCGATAACTCGCATACTGCACAACGTAGCCCGCGCCGGTTGCGTAGGTGATTGAACTACCCGCGTACACCAATCCCTCAGTCATTATTGTGGCACCAAAAAAAAAGCCGTTTGCTTGTGCGCCTACGTCTGTGCTGAAAAGTGCGTGCTTCTTGTTGCTTACTATCCCCGCATCTGAGATAGTTTGGTCTGCGCCTATCTGCACATCGTCATAATAGACCTTGTAAGTGTTGCCCGATTTGCGCAGTTCAATGACCTTGCCCGCGCCGTAGGTGATCGAGCCGGTGTAGACTTCGGACAGTGTGCCGCCTACGCATTTAACGAGATAGATTGTTGCCCCGCTGGATTCGACGCGGTTGACGAAGCACAATACAAAGTTCTGCGGGTTGCTCGTGTCGTCAATGTTTAGGGCGACGCCTGCCTGCACGCCTTCAGGAATTGTTGCCCACCCCGCTTTGGCAATACCGTCTGCGGTCGAATCGTTAGCCGCTGCGAACATCGTCGCCCGCGTGATTGGTGCAAACGACACATCGTCGTAATAGCCTTCGGCGGTATCGACTAGGCAACGGGCGTAGCGTGTGCCGCCTGCCAACTCCCAACGGGTCAAGGTCTTTTGTACCCAACTCGCCGCCGTACTGCTCAGTGACAGGTTTGCCGTGATGCTGTGTCCGAATGTCGCCTTACCACCCGCAACCGCGTACACCCAACCGCTAACCCGATACCAAACATTCGTTGAGGTTGTCAGTGCGCTTGTACGTGCGCCTACTCCATTCCCTGCGGTGATGATGTGCAGGCTTTGTGCGCCGCCGTGTTTCTGCGTCGTGGATTTTTCTTTGGTGGTGGGCGATCCAGATGATACCCAACTAGTGACGCCTGCCGCTTCCATGTTGCCATCTGTCACCATCTCAGCGCCGACCGTTGGCGTGTTGACAGCCTTGCCGCCCACAATCGCCCACGTTGCGCCGGTCAACTGTCCAGGCAATGCGCCATCGGCCAGCGTCGAAAAGTCGATACTGACGTTACCGCCGCGCTTACCGCCTAGTAACCTGCTTGCTTGATTCGTCAGAAATGGCATAGTTAACCTTAGACCGACATGGGGGCGTTATCGCCCGATGCCCTTTATCTCAATTCGTCCCACGCCAGGCGGCCACGGCTGACCGACGTCGATGCGAATGCCGTGGCGACCACGGCGACCGTGATCGGGTTGGCGCCCGCGTGATCCAGCACAATCGGCAGCCGCTTGGATACCTGGTGCTGCAAGGTGCCGCGGTTGGTGTTGCTGCTGGCCAGCAGGATGCTGGCGATCGGGATGCCGCCGGTCGAGTAAGTCGCCGTCAGATTGACCTCGACGCCGCTGTTGGCGTCGGCCGCCACCCACGAGCCGCCGGTCAGCGTCGGGTTATACAGCAGCTCCACGTATATGCCGTTATTGCCCGCGACCGCCCCAAACTCGCGCGCCGTGATGTGCGCTCGATTAACGATGCTGTTAAAGGTAGCGGCCGGGCGCATGGCGACCAGGCAGGTGCGGGATGTCGTCACTGTGACGTCGCCGGAGGCCGCCGCAAAGGGCAGCGCCATCTGATCGCTGTTGCCGCCTTCGCTGATGACTGCGGCGCACGTCGCGTACATAAATGCACCGGCGCTGGCCGCCGTGTTGGTGATCTCCCAGCGCACCGGCAGATTCGCCGTTGTCATGTAGGGCGTGGCCAGCACGTTGGCGTTTTTAAACTCGTGGCAGTAGACAATCTGGCCGCCGACGTCGAAGCCGATGCGCACGCGCCCCATGCCCAGCCATTGCAGGTCGACGACCAGAATGCTGGCCTTGCTCAGGTCGAGCGTGATGCCCGATGGCCCGGAGCCCAGCAATGTATCGATGTTCCAGGACGCCTGCACGACCCGATTGTCGACGGGCGACCCGCTCGTCGAGGTGCGCCGCACAAAGGCGACGTCCGTCGTGCCGTTTTGTTCCAGGAAAATCCCGTTAGCCGCATCGAAATAGCCGACCCGCTTGCGCACGTTTGCGACGGCGGCGCCGACCACCTGGGTCATGGCGATGAGCTGCGACTTGGCCGGGATGTACCGGTGGTAGTCCTTGCTCTGGAGCGCCGCGCTGCTGGCGTTATCAGTGCTCACGGTCAGCTTGGCCGAACTATAGTTCGGCTCGTGGGTGATCGTGCCGTTGGTCGCCGTGATCTGGTTATAGAGCAGGGTGAGCAGGTTGTACTGAAAACTGGACTCAAAAACGCCGTAGGGCTCAGAGACGCGCAGACGACTGAAGGCGTCCAGGTTGGCGCCGTCGGCGATCGTTACCGCATGCTGCGGGATGTACGGATCCGCACTCGACCCGGCGCCGGTGCTCTTCAGATATTTTTGCGCTGCGGCGCCGTCTTTGATTTCGAGGTTAGCCATTGTCACCAGCCCAGATAGTAGCTATTGTCCGGTTCCGAAAAGATCCACGCCGGTGCGCTGAAGATAAACAACCCGACGACAAAGGCCAGCGTTACCGTCGCCCGCACGGCGGCCAGGCTCACAACGGGGTCATGCACCGCGGTAAGCGTCGTCATATGACCGTGTCCTCAACGTTGACCATGCCGCGCGTCGTGCTCACGTTGCCGCTGCTGTCGGTGATCTGTAGCTCGTGGAAGTAAAGGCCGAACAGGGCAGCCGTGTCCGCTGCGGATAGCGTCACCGTGACCGAACTGCCGGAGACGACCACCGCGCTGGTCGCCGACGTCTTGGTCAGGACGGCCGTGGTCTCCAGGTTGCGCGCAATGGCGAACGTCACGCTGGCGCCGCTGACGTCGACGGCCGCACCGTCGCCATCTACCACGCTGTAAGCGATGGTTTTCGAGTCGCCCTGGTACATCGTGAAGTCGTTAGCCATTGCGGTAGCCTACGCGTTTTCGATACGGTAGCGGATCCGCCACGATACCGATGCGACCACGCTCAGGTTGATCTTGAGCGCAGTATTTGCCGACAGGCGGATGGCCAGGTCATCGGGCAGCACCTCCAACAGACCGGGCACCTCGCTGGTCAGCGTGATGCTGTCGGTGGTGGTGGTGTTTTCCTTCCAGAGGACCGTCACGTCGGTCGTGGTGTTGCGGGCGAAGCGGCGATACACAATCACCAGCCGCTTGCCTTCGCCAGGCGCAGCCACGAGCGTCGCATCGGCGCTGGTGGTGTCCGTCGTCGTGCCGTAGGCATTTCGAATCGTAAATGGGACGCTGGGTGGCATGGTATCCTCCGCCAATTAAAAAAGTCGCTACCCATAGGATAGCGACTCTAGTACGCGTGTTCTACTCGCCATAATGTTTAGGTATTGCGGATCTCCTGCTCCGCTTTGATGGCCAGTTCCAGCGAGGTCCTGGTATCCGTCCGCTCGCGAGCCTGGCGCATATGGGCGCGCACCGTACTGTAACTCACACCAAGCTGCCGGGCGATACTCTTCTGCGATTCACCGGCCGCCAGCCGGCGAATGATCTGCTGCTGTCTCGGAGATAACTTAGCCATAATGCACACCCTATCACCCCAATGCTGCGTCCCGCGGCAGCCAGTGCGTCACGCCTACCAGAATCTCACGCCGGTCGATGGTCACCCAGCTGCGCCCATCCCACTGCGCCAGGATCCAGGTCGTCAGATAGTAGACCCAGGCGATCGTCGATGCCGGTGGCGTGTCCGTGCGCCAGTGGTTAATCCTTAGCGCCATTGACCTGCCCCCGTTTGTAGGCCAGTACCACGCCCATCGTCACCAGCACGGCACCGGCATAGCCCACCACGCCAGGCGCGGCCCACGCCCAGAATACCGCCAGGCCGATGAGGAGCACGCCGACGATCACCGCAATGTCGGCCAGATCAATCGCTTTCATATCGTCAGGATCCCCCGTTCGTCGTAAACTGATCGGCCGTCGCTGGCGTTGCGCTGCGCCCGGTCGAGGGCCATGATGGCGGCGACGGGGCCGTCGATCTTGTTCTCGTCGCGCTCCTTGCGCGGGTAGATGTTGTCCTTCACGTCGCGGTGGCAGACCACGTTGCTGACCATCCACGTCATCATCGGGTTGCCGTCATGGGTGAGCTTCTTCTGCAGCACCATGGCCTCGAACGTCTTCATCGGCTCGCTCATGTTCTGCACGGTCTGGCGGTACTCGACCATCGGCGCGCCCTCGTCGATCAGGTGGCCGGCGAGCTGGGTGGCCTGCCACGGGTCGTACGGGATCTCGACGATCTCCTCGGTGGAGACGTCTGCACGCAGCGAGTCCTCGATCTGGTCGAAGTCGATCACTTCGCCGTCGGTGGCGTTCATGTGCCCGGCCCGCACCCAGCCGTCGTACTGGCTGTTGCGGCCCTGCTCGATCGCGCGCTCTGGCAGCCAGAAGGTCGGGATCAGGTAGTAGCGGTCGGCCTCGTCGTCGACCCAGATCTTGACGTTGGCGGCGACGTCGACTTTGCTCGCCAGGTCGTTGCCCGAGACGCAGCGCAGGTGCTTGACCCCAGTGCTCAATTGCCATGGGTCACCCTCCTCTCCTCGATACGTCGCTGGAACTCTTCGACCGTCATCACAGATGCG
>OFQX01000067.1_pt1 | contig 30538 bp, 42 predicted proteins | sample 1542951 | NCBI WGS metagenome assembly OFQX01 (sample SAMN07774215, study PRJEB24372) | wastewater metagenome | isolation source: WWTP Novara (Effluent) | place: Italy: Novara | collected 2015-12
CCCTTCATCCTCGCCACCCAAGAGGGCATCATCCATCTCAGGAGCAACGATGGCTTTGAGGTGCAGGCGGGAGAGTTCCCAGTCCTTCGCGGGCTGGATGGCTGACGTCTTCGCGCTCAGATCCGTAGCCGCCGCAGTGTTCGCCGCCGCCACCCCGTGAGTATACGCCCCGCATTCCCTGAGCGCATCGACTACCATCCGCGCCTTGCGAGCGTCGATCTGACCCGAGGCCGGCATCGTCTCTGCGTGAGCCATCGTTTCCGCATCACAGAATTTCCTGGGCTCGTAGGGCATGACGTCCGGGAGCGTCTGGCACCCTACCAGAATGAGTCCGGCCCAGATTGCGATTGTTCGGTAGATTTTGAGCATAGCTTCTCCTTAACGGCGTGAGAACATGAGCGGACCCCAATGCCTGCCAGCACAAGCAGCACCAGCGCGGCTACGGTCACAATCCAGTTTTTGTATTTTGCGAACAGTTCAGCGATCATTTGAGGTTCCTCGAAAAAAAGATTTTGTAGATTGTGGCGCACATGATCAACGGCCATGCCATGACAAGGATGATGGAATAGGTCCAGTCACGAATGGCAGAGTCAGACCGCTCTGACGATCCGTAAATCATCAGGCCCAGCGATCCGATCAGGCAATAGAGCAGGAAGAGCGTCAGCCCCATCATTGGCCCCTGAAAGTTTTCCATGCCTTGACGATCACAGGCAGAAACGCGGCGAGGACACCCGGAAGCCCGAGGATCAAAAGCCAGGACCACAGCGGAAATTCCTGGCCTGCGGTTTTGGCAATCTCCGTCTGACCGCCCAGGATCGCCACGGCCACAGCGGACCCGATACAGATCGCGGCCCATGCCAGCCCGATGAATGCGCTCAAGTTTGTTTTCATTTGTCACCTCGGATGTATTTTGCCACGACCGGATAGAATACGTCGTTGTATGCCAGAGCATTGCAGTGGATGCCATCGCCTGCGTATTATGCGAGAGAGCAGCTTCATACCGGCACTACTCCCGCGAATAGCTGGGAAATGTCGCAAGGCTTCCATGCGGCATCGTATGCCTCGATATGTAAATGAGATCCGTAAGAAAAGCCAACGTCGGCATAGTCCCCGAGGATTTGACCCTCGAGAACCCTTTGGCCATGCGTCACAGTGTTTTTTTTAAGATGCAGGTAGCGGACGAAGAACGTCCCCTGCGCGAGATCGTGCTTCACACAGATATAATTGCCTGCGCTCGATGCGGGATCGGTCCAGCGTTTTGCTTCTTCGTATTTGTCGAAGTCCAGAACGACCGTTCCATTGGCGATTGCGAAAACGGTCTTGTTCCCGGTCCCGCTGACGTAATCAATACCGGGATGCCATTGCTTTTGGCCGTTGAGCATGCGCCATCCATAATGGCTCGTCACTACTGGTTTCTCTACTGGTGATCTCATTTCCTCATGGCCTCCACAACCCTCTGCGGCAAATCTTTTATGTCGTTGTGCATTTTTTCCCAGGTGGCCTTTAGGTCCATGACGTCAGCCTTTGTGTCGTCCATGTGTGCCTCTAGCGACGAGACCCGTCCGCCAAACTCTGAAAGGTCTTTGTTTAAATCCAGCGTTGCCTGCATGACTTCCTCCCTCACTCTCGATTCCATTTGATCATAAAGCTTTGAATGATACCAGCGAGCGAACCATGCAAGGGCGCCGCCGATTGCTGTAATACTGCCGCCGCCTGCGATCCAGTTCCATAGTTTTTCCATGTCCATGTCACGTTAAGCCCTTTGGGTGAGCGGCTTTTATTTCCGCGCGTTTTGATTGGATTGCGTCAAGCGCCGTTGAGTCTCCGGCGAGGTGAGACAGGATCGCGTCAACCACATGTCCAAGAGCGTCCGTTGGATTCTGCCGAGGGTCTTTGCTGAATGCCTGGACGTATGCCTGAGCCCTCGCGCGCGCGTATGCGTAAGCAGCTTCGGGCGAGGCATCGTCATTGACTATTTTCTTTGTCGTCTTGTTCCACTTCGGGAACGGGACAGCGTCAATGTCTGCCTTCTCGACCTCAATGCAGCTCTTGCCTGACTGCTTGTTCAGAAATCTCCCCGTGATCTTCCCTGCCGTGTCAACCGTGATCCACATTATCGGTCTCTCCTATCGAGCCAGCCGTCGAGATTCGCCGTAAATTGAGTCATTGACGCACTCGCTCTTGCACGAATCTCTGCGCTGGTGTTTGTCCTGACGTGCATTTTCGCGCCGCCCTGATAGTCGTTATTTACATCACCACGAAATGAACAATTGGCACCGGTCACTACAACATCGGATTGATCTGGAGAGTAAACCCTAACCTGCCCAATGCCGGTATCAACAATGCACGACACGATTGCCGTCACATTTATTCCGGCAGGAACCGACATCACATAGTTTGTAGCTGTTGTATCTATCGTCGCCGCGGATACATCTTCGGCAGGGGACAGGAGCAAAACTTCGTCTCCGTCCTGCGTGAACAATTGCCACGCACCCGCTACACGTTTGCGCGATCCTATGCGCCTCTTGTAGTCGTAGTTCGCTGGCATCGTCGGTGCCGTTGCTGACGCCGAAAACAGAGCGTCCACAACGCCAGTGTCTGACCGCTTGATCAGCCATATGTGGTATGTGGTGTTAGCGATTGAGCCGGTGTCAAGTCCGCCATTGCCTGTGCCTACTGCCCATGCCGCATCTAAGCGTTTGGTGATTGCGGCCGCCAGATCAATATTGGCGGCGTCGGTAGAGTCCCGAGCGGAACCAGCTGCAATATCCAGATCGTTTGTCGGGTCTGATCCATTATTTGAGAGCGTCAGCCCTGAGATGTGTCCCCTTGGGTAACGGGCGGCAGTAGACACAGCCTCGATTGCCGCAATCCTGCGCGTTACCGTTCCATGTCTGACCGCATACTCTGCCGCAAGATTCGCATCAAACGCGGCGTTGACCGTGACGGTAAACGTTGACACGGCTGTGATCTTCCGCCAGCCAGTGGTCGTGGGCGCGGCGCCTGCCAGGATCATGCCAGCAGTCAAGACGCTGGAAATGTTCGCGGCGAATACCAGGCTGGTCAGGCTGGACGTTGCCACGCCTGTAGTGATTGTTTCATGTGTGCCCCATACGCCGCTGTTCGATCCGCGGAGGCCGGGAAGTCCTAGTGCGTATTGAATGGCAGTCACTTCGTCGGCAATGCGCGCAACGTGACTGGACGTGAATAGCTCACCGGTGACCGGGATTGTTGCGGTATTTGTGGCGTCCGTAAGCCATTGCGAGTTCTGCGGGTTGTTCTGGAAATTATCAGCCATTGCGCCCTTCTGTAATCGATAGGGTCAGGCAATCGTCAGTTGAGGCAATCAAGGCAGAGAACCGGTAGAAAATCAAGCACATATTATGAGACCTTGAAAATGGCAATCTGCTGGTAGACATTCCGCAGTCCGTCGTTATATGTCGCAGTGGTTGTATGCACCGGGTTCGGGCCAAAGTACGTTGTGCGCGCATCGGTATGCGAGACGCGCATTTCCAGAGATGACGTTGTATCCAGGCTGAAATTCCCTGCCATGTGCATTTCGATCTCTTGAATCTGCTCTGAAGCTGAATGACTGTGGGGCCCGCCGCAATTGAACACAGTCAAGGAAGATGTGGCATTGAATAGATAGAACACAGACTGCGGCGAAGCGCCTGAAATCTGACATTGAACATAGGCCTTGAATGTGTATGCCCCGGTCGGCAGCTGGATTTGATTTGTGGTCAACGTGCCGCCGTCAAGCGTGTTCATCGTCACGGTATTCCACTGGATGATTTCAGCAGTGGACGATCCTACCTGTGGATTCCCGCCAGCGATGGTCATGTATTTGCAAACCATCATGGCAGGAAGTCCAGGGATCGCGGCAGTAAATGAACCGGTGAATGTGGCCTGTCCGGTAAATGTGACCTGAGAGGAAAACGTGATATTCCCGCCAGTAGCGCCAAGCCCCTCGGCATAGACCTTATCCCATTTGTATGTTCCTGTGCTTTGGCCAAGATCATAAACGCCGGTTGTCTCGCTTAAATTAACGCCGCCCTTTGGCAAAATGTGGCCCTTCCTGACCGCCTCAAAATTAGCCACAGTCTGAGACGCGGAAAGAGCGGTTGCAGAGTATTGAGTAAAACTGCTCATGATAGTTGGTAGATGAAAACCCTTGAGTAGATTTCAGGCTCACCGAAAGCACATTGCCCAGGATTGCTGGACACTGTCGTGGCCGGATATGATGAAGTCCCGCGCAATTCCAAAGCACTTGAGGTTTCAAGTGTAAACGTGTCAAAAAAACATGTAGAATAAGCCGTTCTATACGCGCCGATGATAGAACCAAGTGCAACAGTGACAGATCCTGTCACATTCCATAGAACAGATCGCACCTTATATCCTGTAGCCGGTGCATTCATAGGGGAAAAGAAAGTGCATGCATACTCACCAGCAGGGAGCGTGATCTGACTGGAAGAAAGCGTAGCGCCTATTATCTGATTGCATGTGACCGTGTTCAACGTTGTGGCAGTCAAGAATTGATAATTACCTGAGATCACGCCAGGATCATTCCCTGAAGGCAGGTGATGCTCGCACACAATCTTGCGCAGTTTGATAAATGCCTGTGTATTGAAAATTGGCGGCGCTGTGAAAATGATAGGGCCTGCATGAAATTGCACATCTGCGGACACTGTGCATGTGGAAGCAATCTCGTTTGCATACAGCCTGCGCCACATATAGCTTGTGGAGCCCAGGTCATACGTCCCGTTCGTAGCCGCAAACGTTGACCCGCCGCGCGGAAGCACGTCACCCTGCGCCACATGATAGAAATTATTCATCACCTCATCTGCGTCCGCTGTTGTTCCGTCTACAAGTGTAACCCAGGTCATGGTGCAATCCTCGTAATCTGCAAGCAGGAAAATACGCCCTTGCCTGACGTGTTGCCTTCACCCATGATAAAAGCGGCGCCGAGTCTCTGCTCCAATTGAAAAACAGTAGACGTTAGGATCGTGAATTGTCCAAACATGATTGACCAGCTCTGGTGAGTCCCAGACCCGCCATCAGTAGCTATTGCACTGGTTCCGTTTGCACCGATTGTTGAATCGGTGACATTGTATAACCTCGCCCTGAATGCCGCGTGAAGCCCGCCAGAGGCCCATCCGTCAACCTCGTATGTTCCAGCTGGTAATGTGATCTGATTTGATGACAACGTAGCGGCCAGATTGAATGAGGCAGATGTATTCAACACCCTTGCGGCATACGCTCCGAACGTTCCGACAGGAGCGTTGGTGCCGGTGCCATAGATTTCCCATGCCATAAAATATGGGAAGAATCCTTCGAACCCATTCGGGAATTGAAAAGCTGTTGTTGATACCGTATCAACCGGGCCAGAAAAAGTCATCGGCCCTGACACCGTGCATGTTGAAGCCAGTTCATTTATGTAGATCGACCGCCACTTGTTCCCGCTCGATCCAAGGTCATGCTGGCCCGTCTCTGCCGTCAGCGATACGCCGCCCCGTGGCAACAGGTCACCCTGGCCGATGTGGTAGAAATTGTCGTTCAGCACCGACGCGCTGATCGTTGTGCCGTTTGTCAGGATCGTAAAGGCCATTTTACACAGCCCTCCCGCTGATCTCTGTGGTGAAATTGTCCACGTTATGGCTGACTTTGGTCACGTAGAATTCCTGCGCGCGAAACTCGTTATGCTGCAGGCTTGACTCCTGCCATGTGTCACGGCCTATGAAAGCAGTGCCCCACAGAGACGTGTCCTCATCTATCACAGCATTGGAAACCGTGATCCGATCGAGAATGTTGACAGGCGGATAGAACTTTGCAACGAATGTGATTTCCTTCTTCGGCAACAAATACTCGTTGAGCAAAGCGTCACCGATCGTGATAGCTGATGCCGTCGAGACCCACGGCAATTCAAGGTCCAATGTCCTGACGCCGAACTTAAACGAACTGGACGAGTCTCCCCAAGCCCAATCCTCTTCCGCGGTATAGTAGCTGGTTTCCGTGTCGGCCTGACCATACTTGACGCGCACCCGGTTATAAACCTTTTGCACCACGTCACCGTATTTCCGCACCTGGATGATAGTATGCGCCTGGTCTGACGTATAGAGCGCACCTCCGAAAAAATGCATCGTTGACGAATTGCCGCCAGTCCGGCTTGCGTAATTAAACCCGCCGTCCGCACCTACATACATGACCTTGCTCTCTGACTCAGCAAGCTTCTTGATCAGGTCAAGACACTTCATGCTCTTGAGCGCGGTCGTGGTCAGCTGTGAATAAGTGTATGTCCCGCCATTGATCGACCATGACCCAACGGAAAAATATTTCTGGAAGACTGCAACGCCGTTGCTGTCCGTGTAATCCCTGACCGCTCCAATGATGTTTGCACTTGTCAGCGTTGCGATCCCGGTAAATGAAAGCTGATCCGCAGTCACCTCGGACAACACAGAAGCCATTGAGCGGAATTTAAAAGACACCTTGTTGTCCGCTCCCTGCTCCACCTCGTCTGTCAATACCCCATAGAACAATGTGGTCTGGCTAGGCACCTCAATGACAGTCTCATTACCAACGTCATAGCCTGCAACGATCTTGACGAGCGTCCGGTATTGCGAGTGGTAGCCATTCCAGAAAGATGAACGGTAGTCCTCCGCTGCGAAATAGCCGTCCGAGTTGTCCATCTTGATTGTCACGCCAGCCTGGTCAAAATAGTTCAATTTCATGGAATCAATTGACGTCTGGATAGTCCCGTATCCCATCACGCGCGTTGAATCGATCAATTGCCAATCTGATTCATATTCTCCGGTCAGCAGGCGGCGCCGCATGTAAATGCGCCGAAAGCCAATGTGCGTTGACAGCTTCAATTCCCGGCGGAACAGGAAACCCTCATCCGTCATCACTGCCGGAAGGATAAACGGCAGAATTGGCAGTGTGTCAGATCCACCGCGTCCAGGCATTAGCTCGGTCCTTCCTCAAGCTCAATTCTGAAATCATAACCAACAGCCGTGTAATTGTCTGACGGCTTCAATCCTGCGTTAAATCCACCAACCCAATTCACTTCATACGCCTGCCCGTCCCAGGCTGTCCCGGTCGGGAATGGAACGAACACCAGCGGAAGTTTCGTGTCATACACCGTGCGCAATCCTGAAATTTCAGCGGCGAGCCTGTGAGTCCCGGTTAGCTGGTATCGAATCTTGTCGCGAATGCGAAATACAACAGTGCCGCCATCGCTCATTGAATGCACAATCTCTTTGGGCTTGCTCTCTGGAGACAGTCCGCCTCTGTCCGGGTTGCGCGTGAACTGGAACTGCTGGTCTGAAACGATCAGTTGGCCGATCTTTTTTTCCTCATTGGCAACGTGTGTGCTTTTGATATCGATTGAAAGGCTGGTCATATATGTGTCAGAGAACATCAGATAGGATGACGTCTCGGAATTTGTCGTCCAGTAACTCGTTGTGGTTCCGCTCGTTGTGGTCAGCGCCAGTGTTGAAGCTGTGGCGCCGTTGCAATACACACGGAATTCTTTGAAATTGTGATTCTGGATCAGGACGCGGCTGACTGTCTGTGTTGAAGTGAAATTGACCTTAATGGTTGTCTGTGTCAGGTCGTTATTGTATCCCACTGAGATATACCGGCGCGTCGGACGACGGTCGAACAGAAACGCCGCGCCTGCAGTATTAGACTGAACAACCGCCATCGTTGACGTGTTGAAAAAATTCTGCCAGAGCATTTCCATATTCATCGGGCTACCTCAGATGCAAATACGCTTTGCCCTACGCGCGCGCGCTTGTAAAGCTCCTGGTCAATCATATCCACCAATCGTTCCGGCAAATCCTCTGTCGCGTAAAGATTCTGCACATTGATCGTAACGCCTCCCATTGATCCCATCCTGTCCAGCGGGATCACAGCTTCCGGCTGGCCAGCTTCAGCGATCGTAGCCTGCACACCGCCCGGCCTTGGCATGACGATACCACCGTCAGCAAGAAACAAATCAGAAGGCGGAAGGGCAACCTGTGACATGATCGCGGCCTTGCTCATCTCGCCCGCCGCAATGATGTTTGCAGCGAGGCCGGCACCGACAACCGTGCCCGCAATAGGACCAAGCATGCCGATTGACATACCGAGAGCCTGCGCCGCGCTAGAGGCCGTGGAAATAGTGACCTGAGCAATCTGGATGCGTTTCTGTGCCTCAAGCTGTGCCGCCTGGATCATCCACGTAATCATGGCGCGCTGTTTGCGCATGGCCGAGTCTTGCGCTTCTTTCTCGTCGGCAAGACGCTTCATCTCGGCGTTTTTTTCCTTCTCGGTTTGCGCCATCTTTTTGTTGTATTCTTTGGTATTCTTGTCCTTCTGCTCTTGCGCGAACTTCTGAGCCTGGACGATCTTGGTTTCCTTTTCCTCTGTAGAGAAAAGCTGTTGAGCATAACCGGCGTTGATCTGCTCGATGTGGGCAGTCATGTTGTCTTCAATCTGTGTCTGAAGTGCGGCGAAACCTTCCTTCTCTTTCTCGATGATTGAGTCCCACTTTTCCTGTGCAGTCTGGATTTCCATTTCCTTCTGCTTCTGTGCAAGGCCGATAAACAGGTCTGCGAAGTAGCTGACCTTCTGCGAACGCACAGCCAGAAACTGCGCCTCAGCATTGAGCATGGTAGTATAGCTTTGAATGGCGCCCTCGACAGCCATCCCGACAACGCCAGTGACGCCGCCGCCGAGGCCTGTGATTCCTGACATTGCGTCGATCTTCCCGGAGACCTCAGCGCCGATGTCCATGCCTAGCTTTTCGCCTTCACCGCCGCCGCCGCCCGTGAAATTGTCATTAGCACCACCAGCGCTTCCAGGGGGCTTGACATTATCCAAAGCGGAACCGAGTGTCCTAACAGACTCGCCCGACTTTTTTGCTTGCTCATCAAGCGCTTTAAGCTTCCCTTCGTATACCTCAACACTCTTGGCAGCTCGGCCTGCCCAGTCTCGATCCATAAGTGATTGCTCATAAACGGAGTAGTTCTCTATCTGCTGATTTATGTCGTCCCATTCCCTGTTCCATCGTTGCAACGCCTCGTCAGAAGAAAAAGCGTCACTATAAGCATCTCTAAAATCCCCCATTGCGATTTTTAAACGCTTCCAGCCTAATTCCATTTTTTGCATGTCAAGAATAGCCCTGCGGCCGCCAGAGTTCATATCTTCAAAAACGTCAGACAATATTGAACCGACATAGACTACAGCAGAGCCGATTTTTCTCCAAAGAGAATCATACCTCTCAAGGTCTCCGTTATTAATGTTCTTCTCTTGTTTCGCAAAAAAGTCATTAGCCATTGAAGCCAGCGCAGTAAACGTAGGAAGCAAGGACGTAGATATTTTGGCCTTCATGTTATCGATTGAAGAGCCAATTGCAGATATGCTTTGATTAAAAGTCAAAAGCCCTTTTGTGCCAATTGACTCTGCCATTTGCCCGCCGACCTTCAAGGCTTCATTTAGGAAGGCCTGTTTCTTCTCAGCGTTGGTCAGCTGGTCTGCCGTCTTGCCCAGGCTCTTTGCATACTCGTTGTATGCGGCATTGGCATCGAACGTGATGCCAACACTTTCGAGCATGTTCGCTTTTTGTTCAGCGAGACCGCCTAGAACCGCCGCAGTGGTCTGCTCTACACTCTGACCCGTGGCTTTACTCGCCGCCAGAGCAATGCCCATCATTTCATCAACGCGGCCCATATCAAGGCCGAGCATCATGGCCTTGTTCGCCTCGGTCATCAGCGTCAGATCATTGACTGTGCCCTTGATGCCTTCGCGCATCTTCTGGAGCATGACGTCCGCATCCTGGCCGATGCCGCGGGCCATTGCACCAAACGCATTCTGAACGCTCTGGAATTTGGACGCCTCGCGCCCGATCTCAACGATTGCTTTGCCGACATCAACAAGCGCTTTGACAGCCATTGTCGCGCCAGTAATTACCATACCGACTAGGCTTGCCTTTGCAAGCGCGCCTAGTTCAGAAAAACCTTGTCCAGCTTCTTTTGCTTTTGATTTTAGATCGCCAAATAGACCTGAAGCCTTCTTTTGAGCCTCTGCAGTATCAAGACCGATCTTGATCTTGACTTCTTTCTCTTTAGCCAAAGCTACCTCTTTGAATTCTCAGCTTCTGCGCCTGCAAAAGCTATATGAATATCAAAAAGCAAATCGTCAATAGAGCGGTCGCGGATCTCAGAAGGCAGCCGACCATAGCGTTTGGCGACATGGTCCAGCAGGACCGCGCGCTCTTTCGGTATCGTTACGACTGCACTATTTTTTTTTTACCGAGGCTGTTTTCTAAGATCGCCTGATAAAGCCTGCCAAATAACTCCTGATTCGCATAGATGTCTTTGACTGGAAACTTTGTAACGTCCGGGAAGATCATGGCCTGACCAAGAACGTCCAGCGCATGTTCTCTAAATTTGGCCTCTTTCTCACTGTAGAGGTCCGCATTCTTGACCATGCGCTTTGCATCCTGCTCCATCCTTTTCTTGTCCTTCTCGTCCTGGTAGATGGACAGGTCGAGACCAAGAAAGAAGTCCATCGGGTTCAAAGCCCGATGGATATAATTGACACCCAGAATCCAGTCATTCCGAATCTTCTGGATCAGGATTTTGGCTCTGATCTCAGAATCGGAATAGCCCTCAAACAATCCATAGAATCTGAGAGCCTTGACCAGCTTCCGTGTGCGCCACCATTGGATCATTCGTAACTCGTTGTAGCGTTATTGATGATCATCTGCACAGCGTAAGATGTTGTGGTATTCTCACGCAGGCAGGTGTAGTTCAATTCGTGGGTAAGGATGCCATCACGGCCGCCGACCTTTGGAATTGAGTAGTTCAGCTTGGCATTTGGAATGCCGATGAACATCGAGTAAGTGGAACCGCCCGCACTACCAACCGAATAGTTGGAGTCAAGGTAGATGCCGAACGCTGTCGAAGTCTCGGAAGTCCAGACGTTGTAAGCCGTTGTGGTATCCACTCGCTGTGCAAACTTCAGCGCAACATTCAAGCCGCCCTGTGGCAAGTGAGAAACCAAACGGGAGCCCAGCTGCCGAATGTCCTTCATGATGTTGTTGTTCACAGTCAGCTCGAAACTCTGGTATGTCTCCTGTGTGGCTGTGGTTGTAATCGCCCCGATAGAAGCCGCTTTCACAACAGTTACACCGTGGAAGATCAGCGGCAGAGCGTCTGTGTATGTCACAGTAGTAGATAGCGCACTTGTCTGCGTTGCGGTCTTGCCTACCATTGAGAAAGTCACCATTACAGGCGCGCCAGACTCAGCCTTGATCGTGAACGAGTCAACGCGGCATCCCTGGAACGAGTAAACGTAGTCACCCTTGCGCACCTGAAGAGTCAGACCCTTCATGCTGGACGCTGTGGATGTAGCATTGTTGCTTTCCATGTCGCCCACGCGCAGTGTGTGGTTATATGCACCTGTTGCACCGATCTGCGCGGACGAACACGTTCCGCCCATAGCCTGTTTCAACAGATTGACGATTGCATCAGAGCCAACGTTCAAGTCCGCTTCAATCGAGCCGTCCACAGTCTCAGTAGTGAGAATGCGCTTGAGCGCCTCCCTCTGACTGTTGACTGACTGGAGAATCTTTTCCTCCAGCTTCCTGTCCATAGATTCGCTGTTGAATTCCATGAACGCTGTGGCAGTCTGGAATGTGCCCCAGGTAGTTTCTTTCGCAACGCCAAGCGCTGATTTCCAGTTAAGAGAATAGCCGTCACCGATAGCCATAGTTTATTCCTCGACAGATCTGCGCTGGCGAGGTTCACGCGCGATTTGCACGGCCTCGAAACAGGGCAGATTGCCATTTTTTCGTTTCAGTAGCGCGCTGGCCTCGGCGTCAGTAACAGTGAGAATATTTCCGGTCTTTGCATTCGGCAACGCAATCCAGCCGCCATGCTTCAGGTTCATCCTGATAGGTCTTGTGTCGATGTATTTCAGTTGTCTCATGCTACGGCCCCCGGCACCGGTTGAATGTCTGCAGGCAGATAATCAATCCGAACCCCCGCAATGTATTTGTGCTTGTTGAGCCTCTGAAGCAAATCATCAGGGCCCATGTAAGAAAATGACTCGTTCTGTATTCGTGAATTGTAGAATCCGTTCAGCTCTTCAGGTGTCATCTGGCGCGGTTCAAACTCTTCCAGGCAAACCCCGAGCGCGCGCGGGTGAATGTTCAGAACACCAGCCCCAGAGCAGTTGTGAATCTTTTTGAATGACATCTGCTTTTGAGCATATTCCACAAGCCAGCGGGCGCTGAAATTCAGGTTTTGTGACGTGTAGCACAGATTCCCGTCAATGCCAAGCGCGAACATATGCCGCATCCAGTGACGCTTTTCGTTGTCGTTGAATGCGTAGTAGTTCATCCCAGGCGCCCAGCTGTAGTCATAACCAAGGAGCAGATAGCGGTCATAATTGCAAATCTGCGTGAAGAACACAACGGCCGTATTGCCCACATTGGAAGATGCAGGAATCAATTCGCGGCATCCCGAAAGCTCCATATAAATCTTCTCCGTCTCAATGTTGTCCTTGTTCACGTAGAAAATTACAGGCCCTTTCCAGTTCAGCGTCCAATCAATCGAAGCGTTGACGTTGGCAATCAGCGTCACGTCATGCGTCTGGTCAATATGCCGCTCGCACCATTGAGAATAGGACACATTGGCGTCAGCAATCACGACAAAATCAGGCTTCACGCCGTGGTCCATCAGCACACCAAACGATTTATCTACGCATGCAATATCACACTTCGGCCTTTGCGCCTTTATCGTTTCAATCTCTACTTCCAATGAATAGCCGTTTGCAATACAGAGAAGCTGTTTGCCGATGCCGTGGTTCAACAGGTCGCGATGGCTCCGCCCGTCCGCTCGGTATTTCTCACCGTTCGCCTTTGAATGCTTTTCCCATATGTCTTTCCACTGGCCAAAAGCTGCTTCACTCTGCCGCCTGACTTCCTCTTCTGTCATGTCCTTCCCCATAGTTTTGTAGTAAGCGCGATCTTAGCCGTGTGAACGTACGTTGAATCGTCATCCTCAAGGCTGTATTCTGTTTCGCTGAGATTGGAATAATCCACAGTCCCTGACAGGTCAATATAAGTTCTCAAGACCTTTTCGACGTTATCGGCCAGCGTGATTGACTCGTTTTCCGCGCTCGTCGCAGAGTCAGAGAGACAGGTCAGGCAATGCACGGTCCAATCGACAGTAAGATCACGCGCAGCAGAATCGCCCAGGAACGGGGATTCCTCCTGTTTGCCTGACAGTGAAACAAAAATAACGGGGTATTCGTCCAGGCCAATCGGCCGCTTTGGACTTCCCGATATGACCCTCTGGACGCGCGTCTGCAATGAGCCTGACACGTCATTGGTGGCCGTGGTTGTATTGTTTGCCTCAAGGATGGACACGATTGCAGAGCGAACGGTTTTGAGGTTCATTTCTTCCACTCGTCCGTTATGGCTTGCGCCAGATAGTCCTCAAGCTTGGTCATGGTGGCATCATCAACATAAGCAAATTCACGCTTGGGGATCTTGCTCGTGCCGTCGTTGTGGAAGCCTGCATATTCCAGATTCGTCCGCGCGCCCGCAGCACCGCTCTCCACAAAAGGAACAATCGAGCCTTTGAGACGGCCCGTGTCCTGGAGCATCTTGTTTCCGCCGCGCTTTGTCGGACGTGTGTTCCTGATCTTCCCGTCAGGCCATTTGAACCGTTTCCACTTGCCATCCGGCCCGCGCTCCTTTTCAAAATGGCCGATCACGTCCTTGTAAATTGCAACTGCTGCAAGTTTAAAGAATTTCTTTTGCGCTTCCGGGACAAGGCTTTTCAGATCCTTCTCAAGCTTCCGCATGCTGACAGGATCGATCTGCGCCGTTATCATTGACGGGCGCTCCTGATAGCGTCGATTCTGTCAGTGTCGAACTTCCAGTTGAACTCGTCGTCCACGTCAAAGGCTGGCGTGTAATTCTCGGTAGAGCTGTAAATCTTGGACGAAGACGATACCTCAGACACAACGGCGCCGCCTGTGCCCACAACGTCCATCTTGCCTTCCTGGATCTGATTCAACGTCTCAAGCGCAATCTGCATGAGCGTGTCCAGGTATTCGAACTTGTTGGCGTTGTCCCCTGTGAACTTGGACCGGTATGTGTAATAAGCGGCCAGATCCTGGCTCAGCGTCTGGATCAATGGAGGTGTGCTTGTTGACGTTTCGGCAAACGGCACGTCATACCTGCGCGCGCATTTGCCGTCGATCATCGAATCAGCGCGCGTAATATGTGATGAAATAAGTGCAACCGTGGAGGTGTAACCCGCCACGCCTGAAGACTGTGGAAGTCCTGGGAATAACCCCAGGACTGTCGCTGCAGAACAATAGGCCAAGTCTACCTCTTGTCTTTCGAACCCACAATTCGGGATTTCACAACCCCATTCTTGTAAGTCGTAATCTCAAAGTTCTTGATCTTTGTCTTTCTGGCACCACGAATCTCTACGGACGTTTTCTCAACGCTTGCCACATTTTCCGCATATGCATACGGCTTCTGTTTCAGCGCCTTCTGATTACGTTCGCGCAGTTTCGTGTTGTCTTCTTTCTGTCTGTCAATTGCTTCGCTCATAGTTCCCTCGTTACGTTGCAACAGCTTTGAATAAGAAGGCGCATGCAGTCGCAACCGCATATGGACGCATCATCGCATTCACTTCGATGTAATCGCCCTCTACCTTCTCGTCTCGCCATTTTTTAGTGGCTACGTCTGACTTCTGGAACATGTAAGCCGCAGACAGCTTCCGCATACCAGGAGATTTCTCCAGGTAGCAGAGAAGCGCATCAGGGCCCCAGATGTATCCGAGATTTTCGGAAACACCAGGAGTTCCAGTATCACGCACAGCCTCACCGACGTGGATCGTCTGAATGTCAAACAGGGAGGCCATAACCTCTTTGTTAGCAATCGCGCGCTCTACGTATTGGATACGGCCGGTGATGTCCGAATTGAGCTTCAGCGCATCGTAGGAAGTGTATCCCAGGATCAGTGTGTTTGGACGTCTGCCGGAATTGCTCACAATCGCGCTTGTGCCAGAAAGGATATTCTGAACAGGCACGGAAGTGGTTGTTGGCGATCTCCAAGCAGTCGCTGAGTTCAGCGTTGCATTGAGGCCCCAGGTTCCAGTAGTGAACAGAAGGTCAGCGGTTGCCGCCTCGATGTTCAGCAGGATTTTGTCCATAAGGAACTCGGTAGTCTGCATGTCCAGATTGATCGTGTCGCTGTTGTCGCGGCTGCGATCAGTCACAACGTCGCTCAGAGAGTAACGCTGAAGCACATAGGAAGAGGTTGAAACTCCCCATGTGATCTGGTTAGAGGCCGCCCCATCCGCTCGACGCGCTTCCGGGATTCGGAAGTCACGGTTGAACGTGTAGTAGAGATCGGACTCTTTCTGCACAGATACTGTGCCGAGTGCCTCCTGCGCAATGTAGGCGTTGTTTTTGTATTCAACGGCCACATTGGACAGTGTTTTGCTAATGTGTAAATTTCCACCAGATGGCATTTGTTGGCCTCCTTATGCGGCGTAGGTCTTGACTACAAGCTGCGGATTGACGAAGATCAAAAGTTCTGCGCCAGTCGTCGCGGCATCTTCAAGAGCCCAACCGATTGTTTGAATATGCGTAGTGGTTGAAACAGCAGTTGCCGTCAAACCAGCCGCAAGAACGATAACCCGTCCGCTGCCGGATGGGACGAGAGGAGAGCCTGCGGTAATTGTGCCGCCTGCAATCGCCTTTGAGATTCCCAGCATCCGCACATTACACTGAGCCGCCGCACCAGAAGACAGGAACGTCTGGTTGATGCCGAGCGCATAAGCGTGTGTGGTTGTGGTGTCAAGAACAGAGAACGTAAAGTCCGCTGTGGTTGACGCTGGGTTCAGGCCTACAACCAGATACTGAGAAGTGGTTGTAAGCATGTTTGTTCCGGCGAGTCCTGCGAAATTTTCCGCAGAGCCGCCACCGAGAGATGCTGATGCCATTTATTTGACCTCCTTTGCGACGATCTTTAGAGCCGCGCTGTAAGATTTGACTTCCGGATGCGCGCCCATGTAGGCACGAACCTGGCGGTCAAGCGCTTCGTCGTCGTTTGCGTCGATGCCTGCGGTCTGAATCTCTGAAGAGTCTGCGTATTGCGTCAGAGTCCCTTGCAGCTTGATTTCCGGCATAGCATCAACAAACTGGCAGGCGAGATCAAACGCAGAAGAGTATTTAAGCTCTTTCTTTTCGTCTTTCTCGCTGTAGCTGTAGACTTTTTCTTTGGTCTTGTCAGAGTAGCAAAGGGCTTTGAACGCATGCTCAAGCTTTGGCAGGATTTTTTTGCCAGAGCGTGACTTCCATGCGGCGTCGACCTGTGCGGCGAATTTCTCGGCCTCTACTTTCTCAAGATCTGCAGAAACCTGAGAATAAGCCTTTTCCTTTTCGGCAAGCTGAGCAAGCGCCTTTTCATGGGCGGCTTTCAGTTCGTCGAAGGATTGTTGGAGTTTCAGATCCATAATGGAATCCTCGTTAATGTGATAGGCTTTCAGGTCGGCGTCAGTAAAATCTTTTGCGTAAAGGGTAATCCAATCGGCAAGCGTTGGATTGGCGGGCACGTCTGCGCCCAGGAGCGCCACGGCTTTCAGGACACGGCTGTATGTCTTGCCGTTGTGTTTCATGTTCCACCAGATTTCCGGTGAGAATCGCCCATAGGCTTTGGCGTCGATCATCTCAGCAAGGCGCTTTGGAATCTGTTTGATGTCAGCGTATAGCCGGGAGCCGACGCGGCGCACGTTAGTAACCCAACCTGCTGCCGGGTAGCCGTCTTCCTGTAAGAGCTTCTGGCTGGAGTCATGGCCGAGTTTGACGTAAGGCTTATATTCCCCTTTGAGATCATCAAAGGATCGGGCCATTGCCTCAAGGTCAGCTTCGGTGTAGGTGTCGCCGTTGTAAGTGCCTGCGCTCCAGATTTCCACGTTGAGGCGGTCCTCTGTGTCTAATGCGTATTGGCGCTGCGGGAATTGTTGCGGCTGTTGTGGCTTCTGCGGGAACAGGCCAGGCTGCGCAGGAGGCGCCGCGGCTGGTGCTTGCGGCGGTCTTTGCGGCTGTCCAGGCTGTGGCGCTTGTGGTGCCATGCCTGCAGGCTGTTGCGGGCCCGCGGGCGCGGGAGGCTGGCCCGGTTGTTGTGGCTGGCCAACAGGTTTCATGTAAACACCAGCCTGGCGCATGTAACCCATGCGCTTGGCGGCTTCGTCGCAGTATGCCTCGGCGTCCTGTGGGTTCATGCCGTTCTGCTCGCAGTAATCCGCGGCGGCCTTCATGTTCTCACGTAACTGGTCATGCTCCGGCCCTTCCGGCACGGCGCCCATGATTCCTTTGATATGAGTATTTCCACCTGTCATAACGGCCTCTCTGCGATTGGTGATGTGAGAAGTGAGAGGGACAGGAGTCAGTAGTTACCGGGTTTGTCCACATGCCCGGTCATGCTGGAGTCAGGGAAAACCCCTTTGGAGAAAAAGGGAAACCGTGTTGGACAATTTGATATAAGACATAATGTCGCCGTCCTGTCAAGCAAAAGTCTATGATAGACTTCTACAGCAAAAAAAGGGGGAGGGATTTCAAGGCTCCCTCCCCTCTATGCCTGCCTAGCCTTGCCGCGCCCTGCCACGCCGCGCCTGGCCACGCCACGCCTTGCCTGCCTCGCCGCGTTTCTCGCCCCGTCAAGACCTGCCTAGCCTTGCACACGCCATGCCCTGCCTGCCGCGCCTTGCCGTGCCAAGCCTCGCCATGCCTTGCCGTGCCTGGCCTGCCGCGCCTTGCCAGGCCTAGCCCTGCCCTGCCGCGCCCTGCCGAGACTTGCCTGCTATGCTATCATCGCTTTGTCAATCTCTGCCCAAACCGATGCGAGTTCCTTAAGTATCCCATACTTGTTTTGAACAGACTTCAACTCTCTCTTCGCCTGCTCCAACAACATCTCACGCTTTGTCGTATCGTCCATTACCACCTGAATCGGCGTGTATCCACCGTCTCCAGCACGGTCATTTGACATTGACACATAAGCCCGGTGCGTTACTGCACCATCCTCGTAAGGGATCATAACCACATAAGCACGGATCAAGCCGCGGGCCTGCTCCAATCGCCACTTTTTAGCGGCCTCGGAATCGTCCCAATCGAACAACTCGTGCAACGGGCTCTTCTTTGACTGCGCAGATTTTACAACCTGCGGGGGATAAAGAACCCCGCCGCCATCTGCACATATCCGGTCCAATTCTGCTTTTTGAGCAACTGTCATTTCGGGCCCCCGTCAACAGTGAACAAACCATAGCCAATACCCGCAGACATTCTTGAGTCAGGACGGCCCTCGCCAATCCCAACCTGCATACCCACGCGCGCGAGCAGGTTTGAAACATCCTCAAGCTTGAACTGCTCAGAGTCATAAGAAATCTTAACTTCCGCTGACCATTCATGCCACACCGGACGCGCTCGAATATCCATGACGCCTGTCGCATTACGGACTGGCATGTCACATCGAACAGGCTTCCCGACGATCTTGATCAGCGGCTGGCCGTCAATCTTGTCATAGCCATCAGCCTGAACAAACAGAGACATTTTCGCCAATGTCATCTTGAACCCAACCAGACGACATGCAGAAATCATCGCCGCCCTGAATGCTGCGGCCGGAATCCCGCACCAGCCTTCACGGCTTATGTGCTTGGCATTCTCGACGTCCAGATCAAAGTCCCTGGGCGCACGAATCTTCTTTCCTTTGGAAGTGCCTCCGCCTTCCATCTTGTCCTGCATTGCAAGCTGTGCCTTCTGTGAGAAACGGGCTTGCATGTATGGTGCTGAACCGCTAATACGGAACTTCACTTGGTTAATTTTGGGAGCAGAGATTGTCGGAAGGACAACATGCTCCTGTTTTTCTTTTGCCATAAGTCTAGGTTTTTGCAGTATGGTGTAAATAAGGCAACCTTTTTTTAGTCACCAACAAGGCAAAAAAAGACCCGCCATTTCTGACGGGCCAGCCGCACAAGGTTTACCAAAGCGTCAACCCGTCTTGGCCATAGCCTCACGGATCATCCGCTGTCTCTCCAGATAGATCGTCGATCCTCTGGAATTGTCAAGCTCTAAAAGCCTTGAGGCAAGCTGGTTTTGCAACCTCTCGACTGCGGCCAGCTGCGCCCGGACCTGCACGATCTCGGCTTCCTTGAGGTCGTCTGCTTTGGCTGTCTCCAGCTTCGCAAGTTCACGTCCTGCCAGCGAATAAGCGTCCAGCTTGTGCTCACGGGGCGCGAAACCGTCCCGGAAGTCATTGTCTAGCGAATACTGCACCTTGCGGATAGCCTTCTCAGACTGCGTCAAGCGGCGGCTTTCCACGGCCGCAAGATTTAGCGCTTTCAGAAACTGTTGCAGAGGCTCACGAAAAAAGCGGCCTGTAAAAATACGTTGCGTTTCCAATTTTTTTTCTCCATGATCTATTAGACCACGGAAACAGGCAAAAGTCAAACTTTTTTCATGCACGGAAACGATAGCCGGCATTCATGGGTCTATAAACTCTGGAGGATTGCCAGATGCTCAGTGTATTCTGGCACCTGAAAAAAATCCTCAGAATTTGCTTGTGACCGCCGGCAATTCGCTCTTCGGCGTCACCGTGGGCTTTTCTTCCAGTATCGTAATCGGCACCATGACCGACCGGCAGTTGTAATGCCTTGGCGGCAGGTATGCTCTAGCCTCACTCGGCGAGAATATTTTGCCGTGCAGACTCTCGCAAATGTCCGTAGTCCGTCCGTCCATAATGGCTGAGAATTGATAGGCCTGGATCAATTCCGGCTCTTTCTCAAACTCGTCCATGCGCGCCTCATTGTATACGTTCGTCAGGTTCGTCCTGACCAATGCCTCAAGCTTGTTCGCGCTGACCGTCTCGGCTTTGGCCGTTACCCTCTGAGCGGACGTGTCCCACTCCTTAAGCGCCGCGTCAATCTCACCCATGATCTGCGTCACGCCCTTCCCCGCCCTGATACCCTCGCGCAAGACCGTTTTGATCTTGTCCAGAATCTGCGTCTTCTGCAGCGCGCTTATATTCGTTGTCAAATCGTCCAGATACTCGCTGGGGTCAATGTTCACAGCGCCCGAATCGATCATGTTTTTTTTGGTGCTGTCCTTTGTCTCGTTGCGCGCCTGCCCGCGCGCGTGATCCATAGCGCCCCTGAAGCCACGCTTTAAAACCATTCTAAACTGGTCCCATCCGCGCAGGTCTAGATTGTTAATGGCTCCCAGGCTCTGCTTGCCGATGATGTTTTTCTTCTTGATCTGTGAAACCACACCGTTGACGGACTCTCTGACTACTCGCCCGAGTTGTTCCACCATGCGAGCCGATTCGTCGTCCATAAATCGTTCCATCGCCGCATAGTCGCATTTCCGGTCATATTGAACCGCCGCATAAGCCCTTGTAGCCTGACGCTCCTCTTCCGGGCCATCGGGGAGAGTCGGTTGCACGGCTTCACCCACTTCCTGACCCAATTCGCCGTCCTGCGGCATCTCCTGCTGCTGTGGTGGTAACGGGGCTTCATGCGGCATTGGCTCCTGTGGTTGTTCTGGCAACATCTGCGGTTCGGGCACTTCCACTTCCGGCATTCCAACGATGTCACGAATCCAAACCTCGTCAGATTCCTGCTTGGTAAGCCCGCCTTTGGAGAATGCCTCCATAACAAGCTTGACCTTTTCCATTGCGTAGTCTTCAGACATTGGCTTCCAGACAAATTCAGCCTCCACACCTTCCGGGAAGTTCAGCTCCAGAAGCGGTTTGATCAGATTGCGGTTGATAGCCCTGCCCAATTGGCGGCGCGGGCGCTCCAGAGTCTGGAGAAAGATCTTGTGCTGAATCCCGCCAAGCGCATATGATCCGCCTGCCGTCTCAGCGCCACCCATGCCCATGAGGTCAGGCACGACCATCTTTCGGGCAATCAGCATGTTGTATTTATCAATTGCCCGCTCGAACCCTTCGCCGCCCTTTGTGGCCTCGATGAATTCAAGCTTCAAGCCTTCCGGGAGAACGATAGACGTCTTGGACTGGAGGTTGTTCAGAACGTTGATGAACTGATCGATCTGTTCCTGTGGCGTCCGCGCGGCGTCATACTGGCCGACCGCCAGAGGGCTGCCGAATCGCTCCAGATAGATGTTCCAGAACTTGATGACAGCTTTCTTGGACCACCACGCCGTATAAACCCCACGGTTCATTTCGCTGTTGCCATACGGATTGTCGAACTCAGGCCCGTGCGTGTAGTGGATGAACTTGTCGTATGGAATCCACAGGTCGCCACCCTTGCCGCCATACTGCTTGACAACGGTAACGTCGCCGCTGTCAGCCTGCTGGAATTCAAACGTGTGCGGCGCGCGCGTCTTCAGCGAGCCGAGGCCGATCAATCCTTCGCTCTCACCCAGCGTGATTTCCGTCAGGGAAAACCCGTAGTCCATGCCCGTAAGCATCTGGTAAAGCGCCTGCTCAAAATCCACGTCTTCCAGTTGCTCCATGAGCCACGCTTGAACCTCTGGCACATTGGATTGAATCTGGAAGCCCGAATTGATGATTGTTGATTTTTTCAGCTCGAGAATGGCGCTGATCTGATCGTCAGTCCGCATCTCATCGTAAATCTTATATGTGAACCGCTGGTAGAGCTCGGCCGGGTTGTATGGCCTTAGCTGATATTTGTCATAGTATGGACTGTTGATCGATGTAATGGCTTGCAATATCAGACCTCTTCAAATCGGCTCATTTCAGTGCGGCCGCTGCTCGTTATGGGTGCTGTCAGTGAGGTCATGGCCATTTCGGACACTGCAAGGGCCATTGATATAACGCAGTCGTCATGATATCCTGGCGGCGCTCCGTAACTCAGCAAGCCGGTTCGTCCCACCTGGACCGCGAACATCTGAAGCTCTGAAATCAATTCCGGTATTTCCGGGAATGTGATGTCGCGCTTCTCAATCGCTAACTGTAAGGATCGGATCAGATTGCCCTTTATCGTGTTGGTGAACTTCACCGGAAACACGGGCACTCCCTTTCCTGACAGTCTGTCGTAAATAGGATCACCCACACCCGTAGCGTCAAGAACAATTGGGGCGTTGTTGTATTGCTGGCTCATGCCGATGATTGCGCTCTCCTGCATGTTCCAATCAATCTGGTTGAAGCGGCGGAATGCTACCATGTGTCTGCGCTGAACGTCCCATACTGTTATGACGGTCCAGTCAACATGCTTGGCAAGGTCACACCCTATCAGGTAGCGGCGGCGGTTGATCGGCTGTTCAAGCTGGCCTTTGATGCACTCCTTGATGCCGCGGAACACCTCCGAGTCATCCTCAACAAACTCTGCCAGGTATTCCTGACGAAAGATCATGTCGGGCAGTGTTCTACGCGCTTCTTCAAACTCGTCCTGCGGAAAGAATGGTGACGCATTACTCGGTGCGTGGTGTCTCGTCCACCCGGGGCGATTGACGCTAGACAGCCACAGATCCCGAAACCAGTTAGGCCCTTTGGGTGTCCCGATGAAGTCGCACCAGCCCTTGTTTACGCCAAGCATCGGACGCACGATCTCAGGCCACACTTTGGAATGGAGCTCGCCGCACTCGTCCAGCACTGCCCCGTTTAGAGTCTCACCGCGCAGGCTGTCTGGGGCATCTGAGCCCTTAAAGAACAAGCGTGAACCGTTCAGGAATGTCCCGCGACGGTCTGACACGTTTTTTTCCCGCAATAGCGGATGGTAGAAGGGCAGGAAGCGTTGTTCGAATACAGCTTTCGCCTGCGTGATTGTCGGCTCTATCCAGTAGTAGACACCGGGCGTCTCGATGGCCCTGCGCACAGCCCTGATCAGCGCAAGCGTGGTCTTGCCATACTGGCGGCCGATGCAACCAACGAAGAATCTGGAGTTCGCGTTGTAAACTTTGACCTGGTCGCCCGAAGGACGGATCGGCAGTGTAAAATCGACTCTCACCAGGGCCAGGAGCCGGCGCAGTAGTTCGGGTTTGTGCTGTGAGCAATTTGGCGGCGCTGGTCACATACAGCCAGAACAAGAACTGCCATCGTTATATCTGCCTGGACACAATCATTTCATCCTCATCCAATCCGCGCGCATTTCCATAATATACTCATCATACTCTGAAACATGCCCATGAGTTTCGATAAAATGGAACAAACGAAAGGCATGGGTGCTGAAAAAAACAGCAGCGTCCTTATAACTGTGCCCATTTTGCACATACCTATTGATCGAACTCTCTATTGATTTGCGCTCCAAATTATAATCATAATCCATAGTCATAACTCCGGGAACTTGACTTCAATCTGAATTGGTCCGCCTTCCTCACCACCCACGGGCTGGACTGGCTTGCCCCATCCATACTCTAGAATTATCTTAGCCGCTGCTTGATCCCCTTCAAGTGCTTTTTGGTATTGCACGTCGAGAAGCTTTGCAAGACCTGATTGGTCACCAGTGCCCCAGCGTTCCTGGATGATGCCCTTTGGCGTCTTGCCGGGCGGCCTATGACCTCCCCAATCGCCTCCTGAATTGAGGCGGCCGCCGTTTCTGCCCTCCCTGGTGGATACGGGCTTTCTTACGGGCTTGGCCACGCCTCGCCCCCTGCTTTGCCAATCCATTGCATCATCTCACCTATGCGGCTGGTGTTGATGCGCGCGACCTGTTGCCAGTATTCCACAGCCTGCCGATGGTTGCCCTTGTATTGATGCTCAATCAAGCCCAGGTAAAACAAAGCGTTCTCGTTCATCGGCTTAAGGCTCAGTGACTCCAGAAAGCATTCCTCTGCGTATTTGACTGCGTTGCCATACTTAGGCTGGCCCTTGTTGGTGTCCTGGTCCCATTGCATGTGCAGGACGCCCATCTGTGAGATCACCTTGAAGCGGTTGGTGCATGCCTCAAGCCCTCGCTCAAGCGCCGCTTTCATAGCCGGGAAGTCCTTCTGGATCTTCATAGACTCAAATACGTATGCATCGGGGAAGTCCGCATATACTTTTTGAGCCGCGGCCGGGTCTTTCTGCAGCAGGCTGATTGCCTCTTTCTGCTTGCCGATGATATCGATGATCTGGTCTGGATCGTCCTTCTCATGGACAGGCTTGGCGCCTTCTGTGGGTGACAGCAGGAATGTGTGCCCATAGGTCAGCGTGTCCTCTTTGACGATCTTAAGGCCTGCCTTATCGATTGCGCGGCGGATCGAGTTATGGGAAAATACTTGAATGTGGTCAATGTGGAACAGGTTCTCGTAGTCCAGCGTGTGATTGCCTGACGGCTCGTCAAGAGGCCCAAACCACACAGGGACCGACAGCTCGATGACCCCGCCCGGCTTCAGGCACTTCTTGAGGTCCATCAACAGCTTGTGCGGGTCTGGCACATGCTCGAGGACGTGATAGCAGATGACCAGATCATGTTGGCCGTGGTCAGCCTTGTCGGGCTCTTTGGACTGGACTATGTCAAGGCCGAGTATGTTGCGGCCGTAGTTTACAAAACCGTCTGTGAGTTCGTAGCCGCGGGTCTTCCATCCGCATGCCCTGAGCCATTGGAGCGTGGCGCCGAATGCACAGCCGAAGTCCATAACGCTTGTGGCATCCCTGTCAGGATCTGGATTCTTTGGCTTCTCTGCCAGCTTCTGATCAAGGAACGATTGCAGGAATTGCTTGTGGTATTGAAGCTTTCTGTTTGACGTTGTCAGGTTGTTGTGGACCACGTTCTTCCGGTATGACTTGCGGTAATGTTCCTCGAGATTCGGCCGCTCGTCATAGGTGACGAATCCAGTGTCCCGGTCGATTTTGAACCCTACGCGCGCATTGCGGAAGTCCAGGAAGTCCCTCTCTACCCAATACCGAACGTCTCTTAGATGATCAAGGCTTTCCCATTTGGCCACGTAGCTGCTCCACAAATTGTTTTAGTTCGTCAGGCTCAAGTGAAACCTTTTTGTCCACCTTGATGCCTGCTCTGTCAATGCAAAAATGCTTCTCTATCACGCGCGCGCCCTGTCTCACCGCGGCCATCGAGTCAACGTTGTATGGCGTGACGAAGTGTGATGAGTAACCCCATACGCCATTCTGTTGCGCGGCCAGATACTGCATCGCGGCGAATGGTATCTGCTCTGTTGGGTAATGACTCACGCATGCCAGGTATGTCCATTCTGGATCAGGCTCTGCCGGGAGGTAGCGGCCGCATGATGCGAATACCGGACGGTCAGCTATGAGCGGCGGCATTTTGTCCGGGTATGACCGACTGGCAATCTTCACAAAATCACACTTCCGCTGCAGGTCTTGCCCGTAGTAGCTGAAAAACGAAGCGCCGACCATAATACCAATGCCATGCGCATAATTCAAAACCTTGTCATACTCAGAAAGGGACAGCTGGAGCTTCTCCCTGGCAAGGATATCCGCCTCGTCTGTCCATATGTCGCGCGGTTGATACACCTGGAACTTGACAGCATCGCACCCTGCCTGTTTTGCGATTGAGCAAAGAGCCATTGCATCGTTGATCTGGCCGTTGTGAGCAACGCCAGCTTCGCCGATGATCAATAGTTTTTCTTTCGAAACAAGCCGCTGCGCCATTTCAAATATTCCTGCGCGTCCTTCTTTCCGAGGAAGCCCCTGCGTTGCATCTCACCTTGAATGATTGACTCTTTGCGCTCAAGGTCCAGAATCTGTGCGTCTGACACCTTGTCCCTGATTGTATACTTGAGGTCATAGATTCCACGGATCAAGCCGCGCAGGTTCTGGTTGCTGATCTGCAACACCTGACGCCGCAGAGAATCGACAGGCACGTCAAGGATTGACTGAGCCATACCACTCCACGGTCTGCGCCATGCCCTGCGCAAAAGACCTGTGATAATCGTTAGTAGTGCTGAGGATGTTCTGCTTGTGTATCTGCCCCGACCTGTCCGGGACAAACTGAAGATTGAGCGGCTTTTTGAGCAACGCCGCGGCCTGCGCGCATATGTCAATGCATGACGTCTGCTCACGGGGATTCAGGTTGAGGATGCGCTTGCCAGACTCTAACTGCCACCAGATTAACGAGGCTACGTCTTCCACGTAGCCATACTGCCGTGTCTGCTTCCCTGACCCGTGGATCGTGACCATCTCGCCTTTTGCGATGGCGTCGATTGCCCGGTAGATGAACAGGGCAGGGCGCATGCCTGGACCATAGAGCGTTGGGATTCTGGCGGCCATGTTTGCAGGACTGTGACCGAATACAATGGCCTCACCGGCAAGCTTTGACCATGCGTAAAGCTCGGTAGGGACTGGCACCGTTCCGAGGCCTGCCGGTTGCTGGTTGCCGTATGTGCAACAGGTAGAGATAAACAAAACAGGCACACCTCGATTCGCGGCTTCGGCAGCGATTACTTCCGTGCCCGCTATGTTGACAGCGAAATTGATGCCAGGGTTTGCGGCGCTCTGGTTCAGGTCAGCGATTGCCGCGGCGTGAATCACTGCGTCCACGCCTTCCATCTTCTGCTGAACGGACCCGATCGACCGTACGTCATCGCCAAGACTTGAGTCAAACGGCACAATTTTATGCTCTCCCCTGGTCCTGGCAATCCACTTGCCGAGAAAGCCTTCAGAACCTGTGACCAAAATCTTCATTTGCCAGCCTCAATCTGCGCTTTGGCTTCTCTGCGCTCTACTGTGTCAGCATAAGACTTTGAGGCTGTGTGCTTTCGGTATGTCCAGAGCGCCTCGGGGATTCGCCCGGCCTCAAAGTATTTGCGGAATCTGCCCATAAACTCTAGCCCCTCGTAGTGTGCCAGTCCGTCTTTGTAGAGAACTTCCTTGAGCGCGGACGATCGGAAAAACGCACAACCTGGGTGAAAGTCTTCGTTCTCAAAATCCCCAAGCGGGATCAGGTCAACATCGGCGCGACGGTATCCCGTGAACACTGCGCACCATGACCGATTCTCTTCAAGCTCGGTTTTGCACCGGTAGATAAACTCGGGGTCAATCAAATCGTCAGAGTCAACGCGCACCACATACCGACCGCGCGCCATTCCTATGGCCCGGTTGGATGAGGCCGGAAGCCCCTTGTTCTGCTTGTTCCGATGCACCCGCACCTTGCGCCTGAACTCGTCCGTCTGCTCACTCAACCAGTCCAGCAATATTGTCGGTGTCTCATCCGTCGAGGCGTCATCAATGACAATCAATTCGAAATCGCCCCAGCTCTGCGCCTTGATCGACTCCAGGCAATCCCGCAGGAATCGCCCTTGATTGAATGCGCATGTGTAGACTGTGACGTCTGGCATTCTGTTGATATCGAGGATGTGGCGGTTGTTCTTGGATTTCAAAAGATTGATCAGGTCAAGCGTCGAAAAGGGCTGGGCGAGCATCGAGAACAGAATCTTCGACACCAGCAAATCTTGCTCGTAGTCAATGGTCAGGCGGTATTGAAAATGATATTCCCGCGGCGGATAGTATTCCCCAATGCGAAATTTCTCAGGATTGCGGACGAAGTATGACACATGCTCAACGGGTTTCTTACCCACAGCCCGCACAGCCTCATCAAGCGCCCTGCGTGAAATGACCTCGCCAGCCACACCATCCGGGCACTTGGCCATCCACGTATAATCGTTCGGTCCATTGTGGCTCTTGGCGTTCAGGTGGTGTCTAACCTGATTCTCCATCAGCTGCGCGTCTATGAAGATGTCATCGTGGGTGATTCTGACTACGTGGCGGAATCCATACTCATGCGCGGCGGCGTGAAGACGGTGCAGAGGCGAATCATCAAAGCCCCGGAAGACTTGAACGCCAATGCCCTGCGCGATCTCAACCAGTTCGTTGTCGGCCTCGGCCTCTGGTATTGCCAGGACTACGTCAAACTCCTTCTGGCGCAGAACGTTGCGCAGCAGGATGTCAATCAACGCGCGGCCGTGAATCTCACGTAGAGGCTTGCGTGTCAGCCTGGACGAATTGACGCGGGAACATACGACAACCCCGACGTCACGATTCATGTGGCACCCGACACGCACACAATGTTGGGAGAGCCGTCACAGTATACGGCATATACGATGTCCCTGTCCCTGCACTTATGTAGTAAAACTCATGATCGGACGTTGGCTCAGAACTCATCCGATCTTCATCAAACTGCCTCAACTGCCTCATATTCTTCGGGTTAACCGGTAACGCGCGATACTCTTGCGGCTTCCGCATGTCCACCGTCTTATCCTTGAATAGGTCAGTTAGCCAGCTCATCGCCACGCATCCGAGGACACACAGTTTTCACAGGTCTTTGTCGGCATGCGGCCTTCTTTCAGTTCACCGCGGATAAATTCATTTGCAAGGCCTTGCCAGGCATCCTTTAAAGACGTTGCCTTGTCTCCGATAACCATATCGTCAGGCTCGGCATATGGCACACAGCATGGGTAAATGTTCTCTGTCGTCCCTGAGATCAGCATTCGGCGCGACGGCATCCCGCAGTATTTACGCTCTGACCGGCTGGACCCCACAAACATTCCGCTACTCTTGTTCCGCTTCTTGGCAACGGCATTGTGCATTTTGATCTTTGAAAACGCATTGCTCGCCCTGATCAGCTCAATGGCCGACGCTCCCCAGATCTCAGCCCACTTTGCCACATACGCCTTCCAGAACTCTTCGCGGTATTCGTCGAATGGTTCGGTGACGTGTGATTCGTGGCGGTTCGTCGAGATCCGCTTGCCCATCCGTCCCAGGCGCACCATGTTGAACAGCACAAGGTCCAGGTCACCGCCCCGGCGCGCGACTTTGTAATTGGTCACGGAGTCAATCGACACCTTGACGGTCGGCACTCTCGCAAGAATGCCCAACTCGACGTCATTCATGTGGACTGACAGATTGGTATTTATCAGAATATCCACGAAGTCCAGAGACAAAGCATATTCAAGGATGTCCCAGATGTCAGCGTGAATCAGCGCTTCGCCTCGCCAGTTTGGCTTGAACGACAGGACGCCCATCTCGCGCGCTTCTTTCAGGCGGTCCTTCACTGTCTGTGCTTTCAGTTTTTTGAGATCGTAAACCCTGGGCGAATCGGACTGGTGGCAGATCGGGCAGCGGAGATTGCAGGCGCTTGTAACCTCGATGTCGATGTGAACCGGCGCTTTGAAATCAATCCATTGCGCAAGCCAGTATTTCAGGCGGTATAAGCGAAACCTTATCCAGTGGTGCATAGAGTCAGATGGAACAGTCAAGGCCGCTCGACGTGGGATTGTCAAGCCTTAAATCCACAGGTAGAAACCGAGGCCAATCAGCGCCGCGCCCATGATCAAGCCGACGATCAGGATGACGCCAGCCCAGAAAGGGAGCATCTCAGGCGGGTTCTCATTTGGCGGGCTCTGCTGCCAGGTCGTAGAGACAGTAGTAGGTGTGCTGACCTGGGGTTTCGTGCGCTTTTTGGCGGGCGCCCGTTTCTGTGAAGGTTTGCGCTTTGTCGTCATCTGGTTGCAGTTCTCCTTTTTCGTTGATCGTCCATTTCCCCGGGGCGAGCACGTTCATGCCTCAGGTCTCCGTCCGTTCGCCACGGCCCAATCGTAAACCGTCTTCGGTTCCGGGGCGGGCTGGTTGTATTTCTGATGCCAGGCTTTGTCTGGCTTCGCGGCGGCTTTGACAGCCTTCCGTGAACGAGCTGCTTTTTTGGCGGCGGCGCTTCGTTTGGCCGGGCTCGTTTTCGTCTTGCGTTTCGCGGCCATCATCTCACCTCAGAAAGTCTATCGTAGACTTTTGCCGGTTGCGGAAGTGGCGCGTTCATATACTCAATCGCGACGTGTTGCATCTCCGTGAGGATTGCGGCCGCCTCATCGTCTGTCAAGTCCTTTGTGCTCTTCCTGCGATATTCGACCTCACCCGTGAACGGATTGGTATGGCTGTCCACAATCCCGCATCGCTCAAAAATTGCCGACAGCGTGTATTCCTCGGACTCCCCGAAATGACGCGCCAGGATGCGGTTCCACGCCCTCATGAGTCCGTGCTGTTTGTCTGAGCGGGACTCGGTGACGTGGCCGCATTTAGGGCACAACATGGAGCTTATGCCTCTTAAAAAGATGGGGCGGAACCGGGCCAACTTCAGAGGTTATGAATGCTATCTGCATATTCACAAAGTCCAGTTTCATCTTAGCAAGCACATATTCTTTGGCGACTTCTCGGAGGCGTCGGTTTCTCTCCGCGCGCCACTTCCGATAGCTCAGATACCATTCAATTTTTTCCATGCGATCAGTTCGGCAGACCATTCTCGATATCCTCCAGAGTTTCCATCGTGTTTCGATTGCGCCACTCCCCGCACCAATCTTTTCGAGGATCAACGCCCGGCCATAGCCCGTCGCTAAAATCCTTGGTCCTCTTGGGTGGGTTGCGCCTGCATACCCCGCCTACAGCACCAGTGTTGAAATATATGCAAGTCTCGCAAGAATATCTGCGTTCTCCATCTCTCATACCGCGCACCTCCCGTCTTTACTCGCTAACCAATCCGCAAACTCACCAAGACGGTGAAACCTCAACCACTCAGCCCGCTCTGGTAGATCGTGGATCGCGTCA
>OFQX01000069.1_pt1 | contig 30214 bp, 33 predicted proteins | sample 1542951 | NCBI WGS metagenome assembly OFQX01 (sample SAMN07774215, study PRJEB24372) | wastewater metagenome | isolation source: WWTP Novara (Effluent) | place: Italy: Novara | collected 2015-12
AAATATGAAAATATATAAAAGTAAACACAATGATTTTCCTATTTGGAATTTACAAGAAGCGGGAAAGCCTTGGCCAACTCATATACAAGAAAGTAGGAATAACCTACTGGCAGGAAATCCTCTGAAATTGAATGAAATAAAGGAAAGATTATTTTAATCTTTCCTTTTAACTATTAATATTTCATGTGATTTTTTAACAACTTCACTATTATTTAATTCTATTCTATTCTTTCCAATTCTTTTCTCACCGTTGCTCATAGAATAGTTCCATTCTGGGAAATAAAAATCAAAATCTTTGTAGTATTCTCTAATTGTTTCACAATTATTATATGATAAAACAAAATCGCCTTCATGTGATAATAATAAATCTCTTAATAATTCATGATTAAATCCACTATGATGAACATCTATATTTTTCATTGGATACATACCCTTGTGCATTTTATTATCAGTATCCTTATCTAAAAAATAAGGCGGGTCGAGATACAAAAAGTCTTTTTTGTGTCTCGATATAGACTTATCGAAAGGTAGTTCTTCAACTTTTAATTTATCACACTTAAAATCTTTTACTTTATCAACCATACTCTTCCACTTTTTATCATTTAAATAAACTGAAGATCCCCATCCTAAATATCCCGGTCCATATGAGCAATTATGGTTAAAGTAGTAATACGCTGCTAATTTAATTTCATCTAACTTTATTATATCTGTTCTTTTATAATAATCTGTATTCCAGTTCTTTAGCATCTCTTGTGTTTTATCTAATCTCATTAGTATTTCCTTTATCTTTGTATATTCATTATCTGTTGGATTTATTTTCGATAATTCATTATATAGATTATTTGGATTATCTAATAAAACATTCCAAAAATTAACAAGAACATCAAATATATCATAACCAATAACCTCTTTATTAAGGTTACCCGACCAGTGTACCTCAAGAGACCCGCCTCCGATAAAGGGTGATACTATTTTATCATATTTTTCAATAAATGGTGTTATTTGTTTAATGGCTTTACTTTTACCACCTGCATACCTCAATAATGTTTTCATAATATTTTTTCTTTTTATATATTAAATTTATAAAATCAAAAAACAATAATTTTACAATAATTTATTTATTCCTGAACAATTTCAATGATTTTAATATATATCTTATATAATAGTAATTAAAATAGTTTATGTAATGAAAGTAAAGAAAAAAGAAGATAAAAAAAAGACAATATCATTCTCAATAGATCCTAGAGTATATGAGATGTGGATAAAATATTGTGAAGAAAATGATATTGATAATTATAGTTCTTTTATAGAGAAGGTTATAATAGAAAAAACTAAAATATTAGTTTGACTTTTTTATATTCTAAATCAACGCTATTATCTATTTCATCTAGTATATCTAAATATGGCCTAAGCATTTCTTCCTCTTTTTTTCGTAAAAGTTCTTTTTTTTCTTCCATAAGTTTAATATATTCTTGTAGTTCTTTTAAAAGCATTTCATCACTCTTTTCATTTTTCATTTTTGATTATTTATTTTTTATTTACAATAGGTATCACCGGTTTTATAATCAACTGATGGTTGTGCTATTACTAAACTCTCAATACCATATTTAAATTCTACTTTTAATGTGATATAACCATTACCAGCATTATCACTGGACATTACAATACCACATTTATCTTCTGGTCTAGAATTATTTTTAATATCAATAATTCCACTGTCTTTTGTGCAGGATAGTAAACTAACTATCATTAATGCACCAATCATTACTTTTTTCATTTTAAATTGTTTTATTTTGTTTTTTCTACATAACATATGTAATCATACACCTGCTCAAGTGTTTTCAATTCTGAAAACCAATCATTAAAATCTTCCTTACTTTTCTTTTCTTCTAAACTTGATAGAACTATTTCCTCTGCTATCTTTTTTGACTCTTTGGGAATATATACCCGCTTATTTGTTGAACAATATGTATACTTACTCTGCTTCTTCATCTTAACTAGATATGTTTTATATCCTTTTTTCAAAAAGGTTTTGTTTTATTTTTTTGTATGGATTATTTGGTTTATATTCTTCTGGTAACTTTCTACTTCTTCCTCTATTTTCTTCTACTAGTAATGGTCTTATATTTCCTAATTTGTTTATCTCAGATACACTATACCCTAACTTAGCTAACCTTGTAGCAGATATGATATGGTCAAACTCCCAAACCTTACCGTAATTATCCCAGGTCATGCCATCTCTAAACTGATTCTGAATGTGTATATAGAAATTATATACATAAGGTGATACAACTTTACCTGACCTAATCTTTCTAATTATCTTTCTTAACTCAGCCATACACTCCATATATTTTTTTAAATACACTGAATTAAGTCTTTTATTTCTTAAATACTCTCTTTTACGCTCTCTCTCCTTTATTACATTCTCTTCTTTAGAATAATACTTTCCTAAATTCTTAGTGTTCCTACACTTTCTACAAGTACATCTATAAGAGATACCTTTCATTGTTACATTAGAATCAAACTCTGTTAACTCTTTTTCTGTTTTACATACTTTACATTGTTTCATTGTTTTTGGATTATTTTCTTTTATATATCTCTAATCCAAAATCAACTTTTAGAAAGAGTGGACTTTTTATGAAATTTTGAAAAAAACAAGGAATGCATAAAAAACCCCAGTGGTAGAAACCACCGGGGGTAATAAGCATGAAAAAAATATATATTAGAAAGAAGGTGCTACACTGCTTATTTGTTTAAGCAAAAGAAAACCCACAACTTTTTAAATAGATATCGTTGTGGGTTTTGGTTTTTTGGTTGTCTAACTCCATAATTATATATTAAAACACACACTCTTTGTTTTGATATTTTAATAATTAATTACACTATCCAAACTAATTTAAAATGTTACTTCATTATCTCTGGGTGAGATACCATTTGTAAAGTTGTAAAGTGGTTGATGTATAGTATATGTTATAGTATATATCATGATGTTGCAGCTTTTTGAAAAATGAAACAAGGTGGCAAAAATATTTATTTATATCAATCCTTGTTTTTTTCAAAATTTCAAGGTTTAGTAAAAAAAGGTAGATGATAGAGTATGATATATACAATTATGAAAAGAGGTTTTAAAATTGTTTCTCCCTCATTGATGTTAGGTACTTCAATAAATGAAAGACTATGGTTTTTTTGGTAAAGCTATTATGTTATCTAACTCATAATAGAAAATATGGCACTCTCAAAGTGTAGCAATGTTTGACCCGTAACAACTACGACCTTAAAGCTTGAGAAATAAAAGAGTGACCCCCGCGGAATAGGGAACCAAATTAAATCACTGAAACTCTGAATCTATGAAATATTAAAGAGTGGAAACCAAAAAGTGTTGAACGAGTTTAGATTTAAAATCTCTAATCGTCTACTTTAAGGGAATAGACGGGATATACCAACCAGCGCCCTAGCAGCCCTCCTCCATAAAAAACCTACACCAACAAAAAGTGACTTTTCATTTATAATATATATACTAAAAATTATAATAATATGAGAACAAATGAGTTTGGTCAAATACCATATGATGAAAAGAAAGATAGATTGATTGTAGAACTTTATATTCTTTTAAGGCAGGATATAAACGTGGATGATTGTGGTGATGAGCAGTGTGATAATGAGGATTGTGTTGTTTATAGAGCAATTAAAAAATATATTAAGTATAATAAGATAATCAAAGATGGAGTTAGATTGTGGAGGTTGGTATAATACCAACCCAACCGTAAAACCAATAAATCTATAAAATTTGTAAAGTAAATGAAACTAGAAACATTTGTATGTGGACCTGAGGATGGTCATATTGTTATTGATGGCAAATTTTACTTAATAGATTATCTTATTAATAGAGAAGTTCAAGTAGGTGATTATGTAAAAGATAAATGGGGTTATTGTTATGTATTTAATGTGCTTGAAACAACTGATAAAGGATATACACTCTTTCAAGGGTATGAATTAAAGAAAGAAGAATACCGAGAAAGAATGATAAAAAAAATAATGGAATGAAATGAAAGAAATGACAATTATAGATATTATAGAAGGTGATATTAATACTATTAATGCTAAAATTAAATTGATAGAATATGCTTTTGGTAAAGTAAACGTAACACCGATAACTACAGAACTTAATTTATCAAAAAGAAGTGAAACATATTCAGCTAAAATTACAATTGATAGTGATTACCCATATTATATTATTAAAAGTATATACTCTTGTATTGTTAATAATTACAAAACCTATAAAAATGAAATTATTAAAGGTGGTTGGTTCAAACGGAACTATATTAATTGTCGAGAATTAACTTTTGAGGAAAAGAAATGTATGTTTAATGATATTCTAAAAATGATAGATGGAATAAAACAGGAGTATGCTAAAAGTAAAATTAGTATTAGAATTTCAAAAAGTGAAGTTGATGAACTTATTGAAACATATAAAAATAATGGAATGAAATGAAAAAAAAGGAGATACACTCTTTCAAGGGTATGAATTAAATAAAGAAGAATACCGAGAAAGAATGATAAAAAAAATAATAGAATAATATGAAAAACGAAAATGAACAAGAAAACAAACAAGCAAACAAACAAAAAGAATTCATGGATAAAACCAATAAGCTATTTGAGATGGAAGAAGTAAATCCGATTGAGAGCTTTAGTGATAGTAAGAAAACGATATTAGCATTTTTATTATCAATAGCTTCTTATGCTATAATTGTATTATTTATTTACATAGCTAGTGGAATATTTAAAATTGAATTTTATAGATTAGCATTTTTAATTTTATCATCTACACTTATCAATAGTGCCTATTACTTCGCACGAAAACGATTTAAATTAAAAAATTAATAATCTAAATGTTAATATCACTTTTACTAATATTCCTTTTAAATATTCAATTGGCTTATTATGATAGTCAATTAATAAGAAATGGAATTAAGATAAATCATATTCTAAATGCCATACTATACTGCGGTTTAGTATTGGTTGAAGGATTACATAATAATAATGGTTGGATGTTCTTATCAATGTTACTAATGAGAAATGTAGTATTTGATATAAGCTTGAATCTTTTTAATAAAAAGAAATGGAATGATATATCAAGTGAGACTACTTCTATTATAGATAAGATAGAAAGAGAAATATTTGGATTTGATGGAACAACTCAATATATATCAGAGTCTATACTATTGATTTTGTTAATAGGAATAGGGATGATGTAATATATACCACTAAATAATTATAAAATTAACAGAAGAAAACAGATGGCGATTGTATATCAACATAGAAGAAAAGACACAAATGAGATATTTTATATTGGTATCGGTAAGAATACTAATAGGGCATATAATAAGTATAGTAGAAGTAAGGTTTGGAAGGATGTAGTATTTAAGACAGATTATATAGTTGAGATATTATATAATAATCTAAGTTGGGATGAAGCTTGTTTAAAGGAAATACAGTTAATAAAACTATATGGAAGAAAAGATTTAAACTTAGGAACTCTAGTTAACTTAACTGATGGTGGATCCGGTTTCAACAATGTTAGTAAACAAGTGTATTCTGGTAATACAAGTAATGTAAGTAGTAGTAGACAAGTTGGTAATTTAGTTATACTCAGTAAAGGAGATAAGTATTTTGGTCATTTTTATTCTGTATTTGAACTTGGTCAACTACAAAGATTTATTAGATATTCATTATCTCTTATAAAAGAGAATAAATTAAAATTTGAGAATATGTTATGGGAAGATATAAGAAAGGTGAATCTGGGAACCTTAATGGACGGCCGAAAGGTGCTGTTGCTAGAACTACAAGAGAGATGAAGGAAGCACTTCAATTAATAATTGATAACAACCTTTATAGATTACAAGAGGATTTGGATAAGATGAGTCCTGGCATTAGATGGACCGTGCTTGAAAAGTTAAAGAAGTATGTTATACCTACTATGAGTCAGACAAAGATAGACGCTGAAGTAAGTGGGGATATTAATATCAAGATTACTTATGATGATGATATATTAAATGATGGTAAGGAAAATGAATAAGGTAGAATCTGTATCATATAAGTGGGAAAATAATAAATATAGATTTAGGTTTAGAATAATATCGGTTACAAGAAATGGGAAAACAACTCTCTATTTACTAAAAGTCACTACTACTTTTAGTATTGTTGAAGGTGAAAAATACGCAGTAATAAAACCAGAAATTAGAAAGATTAAAGAATATAGATTTAAATGATAATAAGGAAAATGAATAACACTAATACTATAGTAGTAAAATTTAAAAAGAAATTGAATTCTCGTTATGGGACTCAAATTACACTTGATATTAGGGATTTTGTTAAAGAAATGGAAATTGATTTATCTGATGAAAGTGCAATTATTGAAGGGCAATTAGAATATACTATTACAACGAAGCAACAACAAAGAGATAATAAGATAGATGAATTATTAGGGGCTGATACTATCATAAATGATAATAAGGAAAATGAATAAGGAATTAAAATATATAAGAATACGAGAAACAAGAGAAGGTTTTACCGAATTCACAAGTGATGATGTTCTTAGCGCTGATGATTACTTATCACTATTAGAGAATGAACCTAGTTATGAAAGGCGTTTAGCGATTATTACTGTAATGATGGATGAGGAAGTTTTGACAAGAGATGCAAGATTTCGGCCACAAAGAAGGCTAATGATACATAAATATTTGGATGAAATGAAAACCTTAAAAATATTAAATGATAATGGTGATTATGACAAGATTAGGGAATTAGTTATAAGATATAACATACCATATAATAGGCAAAAAAAGATAGATGAAATATTAGGGGCTGATACCAATAGTAGAGAAGATATTAATATCAAGATTACTTATGATGATGAATGGATTTGATAATTAAATGATGAATACCTTCTTTTTAAACCGGAGTGGGACCCGGCAGCTCCACTAAAAATTACCACTATGAATTGGATATTATTTTAAAAATCCCAAGACCCTATAAGAAGCAATTAGAGATAATTAGAGACCCTTCTAGATTTAAGGTAGTATGTGCAGGGCGAAGGGTGGGAAAGTCAACCTTGTGTCAAGCAATCACTATGCGGGCTATTTTACCAGACGGAAAAAATCAGAAAGGTAAACGGGTATGTTACATTACCCCAGAGTATGGACTTGCTGAAAAGTTCTTTGAAGATATAGTATCACTTATTCCACTATACGCAATAGAGCAAGCCAATAAATCAAGGTTACATCTTAAAACAGTTAGTGGTGGAGAATTAAAGTTTTTCTCAGGAGAAGCTTTACAAAGAACTAGAAGTTGGGAGTTTGACTTATTGATAGTTGATGAGGCTGCATATATTAATGATTTAAAAAAAGAGTGGGACTTATCACTAAGACCTCTCTTAATGAAGACAAGAGGAGAGGCAATATTTGTTTCAACTCCAAAGGGTAAGAATTACTTCTACTCTCTATTCCAGAAAGGAATAAATGGAGATGATGGGTTTAAGAGCTGGCAATTCTCCACACACTTTAACCCATATATACCTAAAAAAGAGTTAGAAGAACTAATACAAACATTACCAGAGGCAGCATACAGACAAGAGATATTAGCTGAACCTGGAGAGAATACAGCTAACCCATTTGGAACAGATGCAATTAGTAAAGGAACACTTATTGATTTATCAGATAGGTCACCAGTAATATATGGTATTGACTTTGGTAGGGTGAATGACTGGACCGTAATCACTGGTTTAGATGATAGAGGTCACACCTGTTACTTTGATAGGTTCAAGTTACCATGGGAGTTAACAATAGCAAGAGTAAAAGAATTAAGAGAGATGGACCCTTACACAATGATAGTAGTGGATTCTACTGGTGTAGGGGCACCTCTCCTCGAAAGATTACAAGCATCAATAGATAATGTATTTGGTTTTGAATTTACAGGGAAGTCAAAGCCAGTTATAATATATGATTTAATAAAAGATGTTGAATCAGGTGTAGTAAAGTTTAATGAGATAACTGCACAAGAAATGAGCACATATGAATATAAGTATACATCAGGAGCTAATATAAAATTTAATGCTGCAAGTGGATATCACGATGATTGCATAGCATCTATTGCTATGGCTAACTACTACAGAAAGAAACACTCTATGAATATGAACCCTGAATTTTATGTATTCTAATATATAAGAAAACCACTAAATAAATATGAGTAAAACAATTGAGCTATCAAGAAAGGATATTTTAGATAAGTTGCCTTCAAGTTGGGCAGAAATAACCTATTCTGATTACTATGATAAGATATTAAAGATTATACCAGAGTATGAAGACAACTCATTACTATATGCAGTTGATTCATATATAAAAGTTGCTGCTGTATTTCTTGATTTATCACCTGAAATAATAGGAGAGTTTCCAATAACAATAATCAATGATATAACTGGCAAGTTATCATTTGTATTAACTAAGCCAGTTCCATTAGAGAAGACTAAATATAATTGGATGACTAAGGTAGAAGAACCTACTTATGATATGTTTATACTTTACTTAAAGGTGAATGAGCAATTAGAGAAAGGTGACTTTTCAAATTTACATACAGTCCTAAAGGCAATATGTAATGATAAATTAACTGATGAAGAGATATTTAATATGCCGATGGATGAAGCTGAGACGGGTTTTTTTTTGCTGCGAAAGTCTATGGTGAAATACTTAAAACGTATGGCCCTGTCATTAGCCCTGAAGTCAGGGAAGAAAGAGCTGAAAAGGAAGGTGAGCAGGTTAATACGATTCAAAAAGACTTAAGTAATTATAAAAAGGAAATTCAGAAAGATTATGGCTGGCATATTTTAGCAAAAACAATTAGTGATTGGACAGGAGTAGATTATTATACATTGATTGAGAAAAAATCAGCTGTTGAAATATTGGGAACATATATTGTTATAAAAGCCCAAATAGAAATAAACAAATAAGATGGCAAAGAGTTTAAAGGATGCTTCTAAGAAATCTATTTATAAAAGTAATGTAAGTAAGTTAGACTCATTAGGTATTAACAAAGAGGAACTATTACAAGATATTGCCTATACAGCATTAGAAAAGGCTTGTGGTGAATTTATATTAAGGGTGATTGATAACATCAATAAGCGTAGAGACTTTGTTTCAACTGGTTCAATCACTGATATTACATTAGAACCTACAGAGAATGGGATTAAGATAATGGCACCATCACACTTAATATATCAAAGTAGGGGTGTATCTGGTACAGAAAAGAAATATAATACTCCACATAGTTTTACTAATAAGATGCCACCGGCTGATGTGTTTATTGATTGGGTTAAGGGTAAGGCAATCAGATTAAAGGATAATGATAAATATAGTAGAAAGAAACCACCATTTAAAGGAGTAGACCCTAATGATGATTTAGAGAGAATGGCATGGGCTATATCAAGGTCAATATATAAGAAGGGTATAGCACCAAAGAATTTATATGAGAACGAGATACCAAAACTATTAGAGGATATACAGAGAGAGGTATTAGATTTTATGATACAACACTTTGAGCAGATTATACCTATCAACCCCAGAGAAGGGGGAGACAATAGAATTATTACAATAAAATGAGTAAACAATATAAGTTAAGGGATTATATTAATTACCTAACAGAGAATAAGCAATCAGTAAGTAGAGATACTTTCATAACAAGAGTAAATGATGAATGGATTATAGAGTTTGATGGGTTTGATTTATCTAATTCATTTAATGATTTTATGGACTATCAGGATTTTATTGATGATAGAAATAAAAGTATAAGTGACCTTCTATGACATTAAACATTGATGATATATTTAAAGCATGGTTGAAGACAGCTATTCATAGTGATGAGGAAAAGGAATTAGCAGTGGCAAGATTAGAAGTATGTAATAGTTGCCCTAATAAGAAGAAGGGATTAGGGAGTATGAATATATGCGGGATTTGTTCTTGTCCAATTTCAATTAATGATACACCAGTTGGAAAGACATATACAAAAGAGAATGATTGCCCAGAGAAGAGATGGGAAAAATAAATACCACTAAATAGATATGAACATAATTAAATCACCACAATATATAAACCCAGCATACAACCCAGTTATATATCAATTAGGAAGCACTTATTCAAGTGTTTTATACTTTGATATTAATGTGAATGATATAGATTCAAGCTCTCTTATCTTATCTGATAAAGCTTATGTTACACCAGTTAATCCAACTGGTTCTGATTATAATATATCAGATGTTGCAAGAGATGTAGTAAGATGGGATATTAATAATTATAATACACTATCTGCACCACTCTCATTATCTGTAAGAGAATTAGGTTTAGATGTATCTGAGGTTGGTTTAATAGGTTTAACTACAAGTCAATTATCAGCAACACAATCTATTACTCCATTTTTAGTATGGAATGCTAAGTTGAATAGATTAGATTATAACAGATTCAATTATAGAGAGTGGATTGTCCTATCAGATTCAACTAATGTTAACTTCTTAACTGATAAACCTGATTACTTTAAGGTGAATGATTTCAGTAGGGAGTATTTATATTTCAATAAAGATTACTCCCAGAGTTTAAAGTGGAGAATTACCACACTTAATAATACTGGTGGTGTGATTACATCAGCCACTTTCTCTATTACAGATAGTTCATACTCTATGAGATTAGATGTATCACCAAAGGTGTTAAACTATAACCTATCAAATATATTGAATGGTAGTTCTTTCTATAAGATTGAACTATTAAATACTGCTGGTACTCCTATATCTGATGCAAAGTATTTCAGATATGTAGATGCAAAGTGTAATCTTGAAATAGTAAATATATTATGGGAGAATAATTTAGGGGGCATTGATTCTTATCAGTTTCAAAGTCCATTAGAAGAAAGAGATGTAGAGAGAGTAACAATAAGAAAGAATGAGTTTTACTATGATAGTAACTTAAACTATGTAGATGAGAGAGATGATATATTCAACCAAAGAACAAAGGTTGTAAGTAGTAATCTTAAATCAAGATATAAGTTATGGACTGCACCACTTTCTGATTTAGAGAATGAGTGGATAGCTGGTTTATTAGATTCAAGGAATGTTTGGATTGAATTAAATGATGGTAGATTATACCCAGTTACATTAGCTGAAACAAATTATACTATTAACATAAAGAAATATGTTAGAAATGAATATATCCAATCACAATGGACATTTGAGATTACAGAGGACTATATAAATAAGAGTGATTTATTAGCAAGTGATGTTGTTACAACAAGTACAACAACCACAACTACTACACAATTCTGTCCAATTACAACTGGGTTTACTGCTTCTGCTACACATAGTAGTATAAATGCTTCTTGGAGTACAATGGGTGGTGCTGTTGTAAGTTATCAGGTAACAATAATAAGAGCTGATACTCCGGGTGTAGAATTACCGGGATATCCAATCTCAACAACTGCTTCTTCTTATTCATTTACTGGATTAGAGCCAGCTACTGATTACTATATCTATGTAAGGTCTGTATGTGGTGTGAATACATCATCATATAGTGAACTATTAATAAGGACTACTTCGGGTGGAACCACAACAAGTACGACCACTACCACTACTACGACTGCTGGAGGGTTGAGTGCTGTTGTATATGTATCATTAAAGAGTCCAGGCGGATATGGAGTTGGAACAAGTTATAGAATAAATGGTGGTGCATGGGTTGTGTTAGACTCTGGTTCATTCCCTAATACTTGTGGATTAGAGTCATATGTTGGTACTGTTACTGGTTTAAATTCTGGTGATACGTTATCAATAGCAATGAGAGATATTGGAAATCATAATGACTTATTATTTGCAGCATATCCGGGAACTTCGGCTTGTAGTGAACCATTAAGTTATTGTGGTAGAGATGTACCATTTGATTATGTTGTTACATCTAATATACTTATTTATGTTGCTGGTGATACAACTGAGACAAGATGTTAAAAATTACTTATTATGAATGTATAGATTATACTTAATAGATTTTGATGGACAATATATTGAACTGGATGTAGAAGAACTTGATTTTGGAGTTGAATTTAAGATTTCATCTCTGAGTGACTTATCATTTAGGTCAGGGAATAGAACAAAGGAGGTTACATTAAAAGGAACTGATGTAAATAATAATGCCTTTGGTTACATATATAAATTAGGAAGGAGTACCAATATTGATTTAGATAATAAGTTATTCTTTAACTATAACTCACTAAGACAAGTAGATTGCTTAGTATATCATAGTTCTGATTTATTATTCAGAGGAACATTAAGACTTATAGAGACGGTTAAGATTAAAGGAGTAATCTATTACAAGGTTGTTTTAACTGATTCAGTTATTGATGTAATGAAATTTACTCAAGATAAGGTTTTAACAGACATTGATTTTACTTATCTAAAACATCAATACACAATTGATACAATTACTCAAAGTTGGGCAAATCAGACTCAAAGATGGGATGGCACCACATTTTCATATACACCATATGAAAAGGGTAGTGGATATGTTTACGGGTATGCTTATTACGGAGTACAACCAAGTACACAAAGTGAGGCAAATATTAGTTTATATAATTATAGACCTTCAATCTATGTTAAAGAAATACTTAATTCAATATTTAACCAAGATGGATTAGATGGGTATAGTTGGGAGATTAAAGGTGATAATGAATTTATAAATAAATTTAACTCACTAGTAATTCCTAATTCACAAGATGCTCTATCAACAATTTCTTCAAACTTTCAAGAAACTATTTATAGATGCTCGGGTACTGCTTTTGAGTATGAATATTTAATGAACGGTGTAAGAGTTTTACCTGTTAAATACTATTTACTAAATATGCCTTGTAAGAGTGCCACTGGTTCAAACAATTCTATTTCAATATTAAATAGTTACGCAACTTCAAGTGCTATTTATTCTATCTCATCTAATGTTGAATGTGATGCTTATGCTAAAATAGATTACACTTTATTACTATCAGCAACTCATTCAACAACTATACAATTTTACTTTGCTAAAACAAGAGAGAAATATTCAGGAGAAGAATGGAATGCTGGTGGTCACGTTGGGTTCTGGACAGAAACATATGCTTCTAAATCATTAACTTTTGGACCATCTGCCGGAGGGCCAACTATCAATGGAGTATTTGAATCTTATATACCAAAGAGAAACTGGGTTGCAAATAGTTTAATTGGAGCTTTTGTTAAAGTCAGAGATAACGCATTTACTAGTAGACTCATTAACGCTACAGCATCTTTTACTTTACCGTATGTAAAGACTTCAGAGGTTAAAATTGATATTAATTATGGTAATCCTTTAACACCAAGTTTAGAGCCAACTGGTTCAAAAATTAAACAGTTTGATTTTATAAAATCATTGATGTTGATGTTTAACCTATACGCTTATTCTGAGAAATCAAGACCTAAGCATTTAATATTCCAAACATATGATGACTTCTACTCATCTACCTCATTGAATATTATTAAGAATATTGCTTTGGACTGGACTAGTAAAGTAATATACAGTGAGGATTTTAAGAAGATGTATAACCTTAATATTCCAAAAAGGTATATTTATACTTACAAATCTGATAAAGATTTTATCAATACAAATTATCAAGATAGTGTGAACGGAATTTATGGTCAATTAAAATTTAGTGATGAGTACGGAGTTATTGATGAGCAAAAGGTAGAAGTTATGTTTAGTCCGTCTCCAATGGTAAAGGACGGTGATTTAAGATACACATTGATTAGAGGTGGAGATAGTGAACAGGTTAAAACAACAACATCTAATATTAGAATCCTTTTTTATAATGGAGTTTACCCATTTATTGGTACACAATATGGTTATGGTACATATTCTACTTCATTAATAAGTAATTATGGGGAAATGGTAGAGTACTACAGAGGTAATTCATTTGATGAAGATTCCTTACAATTTGGTAACCCAGTCAAGTTTTATTTTCCAGTTGCTGGGTTCTATACCACATTACCAAATCTATATTCTACTTATTACATCAATAGAGTAAGTGAGTTAACTGATGTTGATTTACATACAATGGAGTGTAAGATGATTTTAACTAATGTGGATATAGCAACATTTGATTTTAGGGTACCTATTTATATATCTACTGATATGGGTAATTCATATTATAAAGTATTAGAGATAAGTTGGAAGGATGAAAGGACTCCAGCAACGGTAAGATTGCAATCAATAAATATATCAAAAGTATAATATACCACTAAATAATAAATATATGACATAAGAAATGGCAGATGCTATAAAAGACATTTTACTAAAAATAAATCTGGACACAAAGAGTGTTGATGCAGGTATTAAAGCTCTTGATGGGAAGTTTGAAAGTTTAGGTGGTAATGTAAAGACAGATACATTTAAAACTTTAAAACAACAAATAAGAGATGCTACTAATGAAGCCCAGAATTTAGGACAACAATTTGGATTAAACTCTCAACAGTTTGCAACTGCTGCTAAGAAAGTTGCAGAGTTAAAAGACCAATTTGGAGATGCTAATAAGGTTATAGAGAAATTTAATCCAGATAATAAGTTACAGGGTTTAATAGGTATAGCATCTGGTGCGGCAACTGCTATTCAAGGTATTGCTGGTGCTTTTACTTTAATTGGAGTTAATGCTGATACGGCTCAGGTCGCAATTGCCAAGCTTCAAGGGGTTATGGCTTTGACAAGTGCAATTAGTTCAATAGATGATATTAAGAATAGTTTTACAGGATTACAGAGTGTTGCAAAGAACTTTTTAAACTCACTTAGTAAAGGAGAGTTAATAGGTATTGCAATAGCTGGTGTTGCTGCATTGGGTGTTGTTCTTTATTCAGTATTTAATACTACAACTGAGTTAACTGAGGCACAAAAACAACTAAATAGAGAGAGAGAAATATCTAATAGTCTGAATTTTGAAACTAATAATCTAGCTGGGAAAGAGATAGCCAATTTAGATTTACTTTATTCAAGAGCAACTAATGTAAATCTTTCATTAAAGGAAAGAAAGATTGCTACAGGTGAGCTACAAAAACAATACCCAGAGCACTTTAAGAATGTAAAAGATGATATAATATTACAAGGTAAAGCTAAAGATGCTTATGATAAAACTAAGGATTCTATTTTGGCTTATGCTAAGGCAATGGCTGCACAAAGTAAGTTAACTGAACTTGCTATTCAAGAGTTAGAATTAGAACAAAAGAAAAGTGAATTAGAGCAAAAGAAACAACAGGCAGATGATGCAATTAAAATTCAAGCTTTAAAAGCCACAAGTGAAACTGGACCAAAAGGTGCTGCGGCTACATATGGTGCACAAACAGAGAATTTGCGTTTAATGCAAATGGAACAAAAGAATATTGTAAGTGACCTTGATAATACAAATAATGAACTTAAAAGGATTGCTTCAGACCAAGAATTTATTAAAAGTAAGGTTACAGTTACACCTACTAAGCCAGGTGGTGGCGGAGGTGGTGAGGCTAAAAAACCTAAAGAAGACCCACTAGCAAGAGATGTTGTCAGAAAAACCGGAAATCTTCCAAAATTATCTGATGATGAAAAAACATGGGCAGAAATTAGTCTTAAGGCTGAAGACGCACTGAATAAGAAAATGCTTGAAAAAAAGTATGCTTATAATTCTGAACTTACAAAATTAGATAATGAAAGACTTGCTAATGTTGAAGCATTAAGAAATGCTGAATTTTTAGTAGAAGAGAATAATGCTAACGCAAGAGCTGAACTTTTTCAAATAGAGTTGGATAATAAGGTTGCTTTGATGAACGGTTACGCATCTATTGCTACCGGACTATCTCAATTAGCAGGTGACCAAACTGTTGCCGGTAAGGCACTGGCTGTTGCCGCAGCTTCTATTGATACATATGCTGCAATTACAAAAACATTAAGAGCTTTTGGAGATAAACCAATACCGGGTTATGCAATCGCCCAGGCTGTTGCAACTGGTATATTTGGTTTAGTTCAAGTTAAGAAGATAATAGCAACTAAAGTTCCGGGTAAAGGTGGTGGAAGTGGAGCTGGTTCAGCACCTACACCAAGTGCATCTTCTATTATACCACCATCATTAAACACAACATCATTAACACAACAGGTACAGGATGTAAGGGTAACCAATCAATCAGGTCAATCTGTTGTTAGAGCATATATCACAAATGAAGAGTTAAGGACTAATCAGGATAAACAATCATTCCTGAATAAACTTTCTTCATTCTAAAATACCATTTATAAAATATGAATAAGAGATTAAAGAAATATAGATTAAAAATTAACCCAAAGAATGGGGCAGTAGTTGACTTTATATCACAAGTTGAAAACCCAGCTATACAAGTAGGGTTCTTAAAGTTCAATGAAACTATTAAAACTCATTTCAGTGATGATAAAATGGAAATATTCGGACCTGTCTTAATACCAGATATGCCTATTTATAGGAATTCTGAGAAGATGGGAGAGTATGAAGTTTACTTTACTGTAGAAGATATAAAGGAAATCCAAATGAATTTCTTCAAGAGTGGATTTCAAAACAATGTAAATCTAGACCACTCTGATAAAATGGCTAAATCATTCGTGTTTGAGTCATTTATGAGTAGTGAATTAGTCCCAAATCCAGAACCATTTAAGGAATATCCACTTGGTGTATGGTATGTAAGGATGAAAGTAGAAGATAAGAATGTATGGGATGATATTAAAAGTGGGAAAAGAAAAGGCTTTTCAATTGAAGGAATCTTTGAGTATATAATGACTGAATTTGAGGAATCATTTGAAAAACCTGCAGAACCTACCACTATATATGTAGAGGCCCACCAAAAAAACAATTTAGAAATTATGTTAAAGAATTTATTTAGAAAGGTATTTGCAGAGTTATCACAAGAGTTAGAGGATAAACCATCTGAAACTCCTGATGAAACTTTAGAATATCAAAAGGTGGAATCAGCAAACTATAAAATATCTGTTAAAGAAATTGGACAGAAAGTTGAAGTAGTTAATGCTGATGGTCAATTAGAAGATGCTCCTGATGGGAGTTATGAATTTGAAGACGGGTTTAAGTTCACTGTTAAGGATGGTTTATTAACTGAAATTAATGGTAATACAGATGCACCAGTAGAAGAAGTACCAGTTGAAACAGCTGATGTACCTGTTGAAGATGTACCTGTAGAAGTTCCTGTTGAAGATGGACCATCTGATATGGATGTCTTAAAAGAAAAAGTAGATGAACTAACTAAAGAGTTAGAATCTATCAAACAGGCTATTTCTGGTTTCTCAACTGAGGAATCTATGAAAGAGTCAATGAATGAGATTAAAGATTACTTTAAAAATATTTTTGAAAAGTTTGCTGAAGTTCCTGCAGAACCAAGTAAGGTTATCAAAAACAATGTGGCTAAGGACAATGAACGTAGAAAATTTGAACTGTTTATTGCTTCTTTAAAAAAATAACCTACTCACAATAGGTAAAACAGCCGAAAGGCATAAAAATTTATTAATATGAAATGGCTTTTAATATTTCCTCACTTACAGCGTATGTTGCTAATTTGGACCAATCAATATGGTCAGAGAGTGTAGCTGGTTCTACAACTGCCAAAGATTTGATTGCTGCTGGTTCAGTAACATTTGGTAAAGGCAAAGTTGCTATTAGAAAAATGGCACTTGACGCAAACTTCCAATCTGGTGATGATGCTTGTGCAAGAAATGCATCTGGTGATTTTGTTCTTACAGACACCTATATGGATATCATCAGAATTAAAGATGAAAAGAATTTATGTTTCCAAGATTTAGAGAACACATACTTTCAGTTAGTTACTTCTAAATCAATTCAACCTTCTGAAGAAGGAGCTACTCCTGAGTTTGCAAATGCAATTAACGCTCTTAGAGCTTCTAAATTAGCAGAAGCTAATGAAAAAGCAATCTGGATTTCTTATTCAGGTGCTACATCTTCAAGTGTACACAATGGTATCACTTATGGTACTGATTATGCAAACTTCAATAAGTATCACGGTATCATCCAGCAAGTTGCTGGTGGTTCACCAATCGGTATGACCTTATCTGGTTCTACAATTGTTGCTAAACTTCAAAATGCTTTCTTAAGTATGCCTGTTGAGATTCGTTCTCAAGCAGACTTTAGAATGGTAGTTGGTCAAGATTTATTTGATACTTACAAAGCTGCTTTAGCATCTACTGCTGCTACTGTTGGTGTTCCATCAGATGGAACAATCTTTGGTACATCTGGTAAATTCTGGGTAGTTCCAGGTTTAAATGGTACTAACAAAGTATACGCTCTTAGACTATCTAATGTAAGATTAGGTATGGCTGCTCAAGGCGATATGGATAGAATAGACTTAGAGTATTTAAAAGACTCTACTTTCCATGGTTGGATTAGCGATGTTTACTTCTCAATTGGCATCAAAGTTATTGATGTTACTGAGGTTGGTTACTTAGCTTATAGCTAATAGCAAGAATGAATAAATAAAGGTTCCCCGATAGTGGGGAACCTTATAAAAAATTACTAAAAATGAAATGGCTTGTCAATCAATTACGGGGATTACTCGTTTATGTGGTACATCAGTTGTTCCGGGAACAGAGAAGCTTTGGATGGTAGCATTCAAAGACCTTTATGAGATTAGTGGAACAGATGTATTTACACTTGGTGCATCATCTAGTTTAGTTAATGCTATTGGTTTAACTGGTTCAATAAAGTATGTAGAAATTGCAACTTTAAGAGATTCCACTGGATTTGATTCAGAGGGTACAATGGACCCAACTAAAGGAGTAAACTTTGTAACTAATACACTTACACTAAAATTAGCGGATTTGACTGTTGAGAATCGTGCTTTTGTTGAAAATACTATGGCTCAACCAGTATCAGCTTTACTTAAGTTAAGAACTGGTAGATACTATGTTCTTGGTTTAGGAGGACAGTTAGAAATGACTGGACTTCAAGCAACATCTGGTAAGAGTTCAGGGGATGAAGTTTCCTATACTATAACATTCAATGAAATTGCAGGTTTAACACCTTATCAAGTTGACCCAACAGTAATTACTTCTATTATAGAGTAATTCTAAATGTGATATAAAGAGCAAAGCCCGCATTATGTGCGGGTTTTGTTTTATGTAGAAGATGTTATTTAATAAATACCACTAAATATATATATGATTAAAATTGATAAATCTATAAATGAGTCAAGAGTTTATGTTACTCTTTCAGAACTAGCAATTGGTGTTAGTCCTACATATTCTTTAGAACTATTTAACAACTATACAAGTGTTACTTATAATTATCCTGTAACTGTTGCTGATACTTCTGCAAGAATAGATACAATAGAAATATTATTAGATGAAGAAATAGAAGGAAAAACATTAGTTAAGGGAGATTATAACTATAAGTTCTATCAAGTAATAGGAACTAGTTCAACTATTGTGGAGAAAGGTTTAGCCTATGTTATTGATTCATCTACTTATTCAATTTTAATTGAAAACACATTTGATGAATCAAGTGATGATTATATATCCTATGAAGGATAAAAATTAAGTTATTAAAATGAGTTCAAGAACTACAAAAACTACTGATAATGCTTTTGATGTATATGTAGAAACATTTGCAAAACAAATTATTCCATCTAGCTATGAGAGTAGACCAACTGCATCTGATGTAATGGTTAAGCATGGTTTAGATAATCTATATCCTAAATTCTTATTAGATATTTATCAAAAATGTCCAATACATCACAGTATTATAAATACTAAAACAACATTCATCATTGGTGATGGTCTTAAATTAAAAGGTGGTGGTGAATTACCATTTCAACCTAATGCAACTGAGTCAATGGATGAGTTTATAGACAAAGTGGTGAAGGACTTCTTAATTTTTAACTCATTTGGAATAGAAGTTCAATATAATAAGCTTACATATAAAGAAAAACCACTTGCCTTTAATCACATTCCTGCTCATAGTTTAAGAACTAATAACAATAAATCTATCTTTTGGTTTAGACCTGACTGGCTTTATACTGCTGGAGAGATACAATATGATGTTTGGAGTGATGTAAATACTGATTATTCATCAAAAGTATTCTGGTATGATGGGTATATACCATCACAAAATAGAGTTTATGTTGAGCCAGATTACATTGCTTGTCTAGATTCTATTGCAATTGATATGTTAATCAGACAATTTAATAAGAATAATATCAGTTCTAACTTCTCTCCATCTAAAGTAATTACCTATTATGTAGGTGAAAGTGTTCCTCAGGCTAGAAAAGAAGAGATGAGAAGAGAGACTATGAAGTTTTTTACAGGTGCAGGTGGTGAAAGAATACTTTTCAACTTTGCTAATCCGGGTAAAGATAATTTAAAGATAGAAGATTTAGATAGTAACTCTTGGGATAGAGCTTATGAGTTAACAAGAGAGACAGTAAGAAATGAAATCTATCAAGGTCACTCTATTAGTGATACATTGGTAGGTACATCTACTCCAGGCAAATTAGGTGGCACTCAGGAATTAGAGATGCACTATGAAATATTTAAAACCAACTATATTTTAAATAAGAGAAATCAGATTCAAGCTGCACTTAGTACATTATTTGGTGTAGAGGTAGAATTTGTAGATAAACCTTTATTTAAAAATAGAATTGCAGAAGCTACAAAAGAAAAGATATACACAATAAACGAATTAAGAGAATTAGAAGGATTAAAGCCTATTGCAGATGGTGATAGATTATTAACTACTTCAAATACTAATCAGTTACAACCTGTTGCTCAATCAGCAAGGTTTGCTAATCAAGAAAAGAGATTAACAGTAGAAGATTTTGAGAAGGTAAAGGATATGGGTTTATCTAAATCTGAATATGAATTTATTTGTGATGGTGGAGAAGAAAAGCTTAGTCAGGTTGAGTTAAAGTTTGATGATGAAGCTGATATTACTAAATATGTTTTAGATAATGATATAAAAGGGTTATCAATAAGTCAATTAAAGGCACTTATAAGAAAGGATTTAGGTATTGAATTACCTACTAGTGAGTTTAGAAAGATATTAAATGACTTATCAAAGTCAGGTGTAATAGTTGTTAATGAAGTTGATGGTAAAATAGAGATTAAACCACCTGTAGAACCTAAAGTGCCACCTTCTAGAAGTGTTACAGTTATGTATGAGTATGAGGTAAAGGCTGGTTTAGGTGATAGGCTTATTAAAAACTCAAGAGATTTTTGTGTTAAGTTAATAGAGAATGATAGGTATTATACGAGGGCTGAGATTCAGCAAATGAGTAGCATATTTGGATATGATGTATATACATATACTGGTGGTTATTATCATAATCCAGAAACTAATATTACTACACCGTCTTGTAGACATTTTTGGAAGCCGGTAATAGTGACACCAAAAAGTAAGTAAATAATAAATGGCTGAGAATGTTTTAATAATTTCTGCACAAGAGATTAAATTAAATTCCACAATAGAGATTAATGCTGATGATAAGGCTATAAAAGAACTGGTTAAATCTACTCAAGATATTTACTTAGTAGAAATAATAGGTGAAACTTTATATAGTCGTGTTTGTGAATCATTATTAAATAAGATTCAATATAATATTGATATGGATGCGGAGATAGAACCTTTGGTTCCATATGTCAAGAATTATTTATTACATACGGTTATATCTCAATTCATTTTTACTAATCATTTTAAGTTATCAAATAAAGGTTTAGTTAGATTAAGAGATGATAATGCTACATCAGCTGAAATAAAAGATATAGAATGGTATAAAACATATTATGATAATCTGGCTTCAATGTATAAGAAGAAGTTAATAGATTATTTGTGTGTTAGTGGTTTAAAAGATAGCACTGAGCAAAATGATACTGACTTTGCTTTTGGTGGTGTTTATTTGAATTTAGATGATGATTGTGGTACTACTACTTGTTGTACATCTGGTAATGATACAAGTGTTAGTGGTGCTGAAGGTTATCAAGGTAGAGTTGGCCCACAAGGTCAACAAGGACCAAGAGGTAATCAAGGTGTTCAAGGTGTTGATGGTTCTCAGGGTGTTCAAGGTAGTCAGGGTTCAACTGGTGATACAGGTGCTCAGGGTGTTCAAGGAACAACTGGTGTTCAAGGTAATCAAGGTAGTCAAGGTTTAATAGGTAATCAGGGTTCAACTGGTAATACAGGTAATCAAGGTGTTCAGGGTGCTGCAGGTGCTCAAGGTAATGCCGGATTACAAGGTGTTCAGGGTTCAACTGGTAATCAAGGTTCAACTGGTGATACAGGTAGTCAAGGTGTTCAGGGTTCTGCAGGTGCCCAAGGTAATACTGGACTACAAGGTGTTCAAGGTTCAACTGGAAATACAGGTGCTCAGGGTGTTCAAGGATTACAGGGTAGTCAAGGTTCAGTTGGGGTTACAGGTAGTCAAGGTAGACAGGGAGTTCAAGGTTCTCAGGGTTCAACTGGTAATACAGGTGCTCAGGGTAATCAGGGTCTCCAAGGGTCTCAAGGTTCAATTGGAAATACAGGTGCCCAAGGTGTTCAGGGATTACAAGGTCTTCAAGGAAATCAGGGAAATACTGGTTCAAATGGGGTTCAGGGTAGTCAAGGTTTACAGGGTTCAACTGGGAATCAAGGAAATCAGGGTTTACAGGGTCTTCAGGGACTAACTGGTAGTCAAGGTAGGCAAGGACCACAGGGTCTTCAAGGGTCTCAGGGTTCGTCTGGTGCAATCGGGTCTACAGGTGTTCAGGGAAATCAAGGAAATCAGGGTTTACAAGGTAATCAGGGTAGTCAGGGAGTTCAAGGTACTCAGGGTAATACTGGTTCAACTGGGGTTCAAGGTACTCAGGGTAGACAAGGACCGATAGGTCTACAAGGTGTTGAGGGATTACAGGGTGTTCAAGGTTCAACTGGAATTCAAGGTAGACAAGGACCACAAGGTGTTCAGGGACTTCAAGGGGTTCAGGGAATACAAGGACCACAAGGGTTTAAAGGTTGGCAGGGTGAACTTGGTTTAACTGGTGCTAATGGTGCTCAGGGTTCAAGTGGTGCTCAAGGTTGGCAGGGATTTTCTGGATTGGATGGAGATATTTATGCTGATTGTTCAGTAACTAATACTTATAATCTATCAACTATTTCTGGTACGGTTTCAATTAATGCAACTTCAAGTTTAGCATATACAGCTGGACAGAATATTATAGTTGCTTTTGATTCTGATGAATACTTTAAGGCAACAATAAACTCTTATAATCCTACTACTGGTGTAATGTCAGTTGTTGTAACATTTGTTTCAGGCACTCAAAGTTATTCTAACTGGTGTGTTAACCTAGAAGGTGCACCGGGTCCGGCTGGTACTCAAGGTCCACAAGGTAATGTTGGTGCAACTGGTGTTCAAGGTAATACTGGTATTCAAGGTGCTCAAGGTCCAATTGGATTACAGGGTTCTCAGGGATTACAGGGTGTTCAGGGACTTCAAGGATATCAAGGTAGACAAGGTACACAAGGAACACAGGGACTTCAAGGTAGTCAAGGTAATGTTGGTGCAACTGGTGTTCAAGGTAATACTGGTTTACAAGGTTCTCAGGGACTACAAGGTGTTCAGGGATTACAAGGACTACAGGGTGTTCAAGGTGCAACTGGTGTTCAAGGCAGACAAGGACCACAAGGTCTACAAGGTGTTCAAGGTGCTCAAGGTCTACAGGGATTACAAGGTGCTCAAGGTAACATTGGTAATACAGGTACTCAAGGTGTTCAAGGTAGTCAAGGTGTTCAGGGTTCACAAGGTGTTCAAGGTAGTCAAGGCTTACAAGGTGCTCAAGGTAACATTGGTAATACAGGTAGTCAGGGTGTTCAAGGTACTCAAGGTGTTCAAGGTCCACAAGGCAATATTGGTATAACTGGTTCACAAGGCTTCCAAGGCAGACAGGGATTCCAGGGACTTCAAGGTGTTCAGGGTAGTCAAGGTGTTCAAGGTGCTCAAGGTAATGTTGGTACAACTGGTTCACAGGGTGTTCAAGGATTACAAGGTGTTCAAGGTACTCAAGGTGCTCAAGGCAACATTGGTAATACAGGTAGTCAGGGTATTCAGGGACCACAAGGACTTCAAGGTACTCAAGGTTCACAGGGATTACAAGGTGTTCAAGGGTTCCAAGGTAATGTTGGTACAACTGGTTCACAAGGCTTCCAAGGTAGACAGGGATTCCAAGGTCTACAAGGTGCTCAAGGTTCACAGGGACTTCAAGGTGTTCAGGGATTACAAGGTCTTCAAGGGTTCCAAGGAATAATTGGTGTTACAGGAGGTCAGGGTGTTCAAGGTCCAGCTGCTGGCACATCATCACAGGGATTACAAGGGTTCCAAGGTTTAATTGGTAATACAGGTTCTCAAGGGTTCCAAGGTAGACAAGGGTTCCAAGGTGTTCAAGGTGCTCAAGGTAATGTTGGTAATACAGGTAGTGCTGGTTCAAATGGTAATCAGGGATTCCAAGGTCTTCAAGGTGTTCAAGGTACTCAAGGTTTACAAGGTGTTCAAGGTACTCAAGGTTTAATTGGTAATACAGGTTCTCAAGGGTTCCAAGGTAGACAGGGATTCCAAGGTTTACAAGGTGTTCAAGGTAGTCAAGGTGTTCAAGGTCTAATTGGTAATACAGGTAGTGCTGGTTCAAATGGTAATCAAGGGTTCCAAGGTCTACAAGGTGTTCAAGGTCTTCAAGGCTTACAGGGTCTACAAGGTTTAATTGGTAATACAGGTTCTCAAGGGTTCCAAGGTAGACAGGGATTCCAAGGTCTACAAGGTGTTCAGGGATTACAAGGCTTACAGGGTCTTCAAGGTATAATTGGTAATACTGGTAGTGCTGGTTCAAATGGTACTCAGGGATTCCAAGGTCTTCAAGGCTTACAGGGTCTTCAAGGATTAATTGGTATAACAGGTAGTCAGGGATTACAAGGTTTCCAAGGTCTTCAAGGTTCTCAAGGATTCCAAGGTTTACAAGGTGTTCAGGGATTCCAAGGTAATCTTGGTGTAACTGGTTCTTCACCTACAGACCTTAAAGCATTCCAAACATTAACTGATGCTGCAAATATATCTTGGACTTATTCACTTGGATATAATGCTAAGGTTACTATAAATGGTAATAGAACATTAACTATTGTAGGTGCTACAAGTGGTGATTATGGAACATTAGTAGTTACTCAAGGTGCTGGTGGAAATTTCAGAATAAACTTTGGTTCAAATGATAAATTCCCAGCTGGTACATATTCATTCTCATCTTCTGCTAATCAGATTGATATATTTGGATTTCTTGTTGATGGAAGTATTAGATATTGGAACTATAATATAAATTTTAGATAATGGGGTTTGGAATAAATAGTTGGTTCTATCATAGCTTACAATATAGACCTATACTGGACTGCGGATCCGGACAATATGGGGATGTGATTTGGTTTGCCAATGGTTTGAATATTCAAAAGGCATATTTCAATCTTGGAACATATAGTGGTAGTGTTAATTTCAATTATTTACATAGAAATGGAGCTGCTGATTTATCTGTAGAATATACTAATAACCCAATGGCATTAACTGGTATTGTTAATACTGATGGTACAGCAAGTTGGACTTATACTTATGATGGTACAAGTAGTATTGTTGCTATTTCAATGACAACAAGAAGTAATAGTAGCATAGACCAATGGTTTAAGGTTAAGTCAAGCTGTCCATTACCAACTTGTCCAATTACAACTGGGTTTACTGCTTCGGCTTCTCATAATAGTATATCTGCTTCTTGGAATAATATGTCAAGTCCTGTAGTTAGTTATCAAGTAACAATTATTAGAGCAGATAATCCGGGTGTTGAGTTGGGTGGATATCCACTATCAACAACTGCTTCTTCTCACATATTTACAAGCTTGGATTCAACTACTGGATATTATATTTATGTAAAATCAATTTGTACTGGTAATACTTCTTCTTATTCAGAATTATATCTTGAGACAACCGCAGCTCCTACGACTACAACAACTACAACAAGTACAACAACGACTACAACTACTGTAGCATTAGTTGATGTTACTTTAACTCCTTGCTATACTCAGACTGGAGGTGGACAATGTACTGTAACTGTTACATCAGATACGGTTCTTGATACAACTATTACAGTAAATGTAAGTGTTGAAGATGACTTCACAGGTTCAGGTAGTGGAGATGTTATTGTATCTGTTGGTAATACTGTTGGAACAAGTGGAACTATTACTTTATCAAATGGTGCTGCATCGGCCGTTTCAGTAACTATTAATTCTATCACACCAAATCCTTCATCTGGTCAAAATTATAATCCTGCTGGTAGTGGTTACGCCTGTTTTTAGCGTGGTGCTTGTTAATGTATATAGTGAGTTATAATATATACCACTAAATAAATAATAACTAACTAAACTAATGGCAAAAAATATTTTACTTATAAGTGTTGAAGAGATTAAAGCAAGGTCTCCTATTCAAATTGCAGTTGATGATAAAACATTAAAATCACTTGTTGTAAATACACAAGAGATTTATCTTACTGAAATAATTACCAACTCACTTTATGATACAATAACAGAGAGTGTTTATGAATTAAAGGTAAATGCTACTCCAATTTCTGATGATACAAAGGCATTTCTGACTGTAATAAAGAACTATTTATTATATCAGGTTATTGTAGATTTTATTACTGTTAGTTCTGCGAATATTACTAATAAGGGAGTAATCAGATTAAATGATGATAATGCTACTTTGTTAACTTTTGATGAATTAGATTATTACTCAACAAGATATAAGAATATACTTTCTGGATATAAAAAGAAGTTAGTTGATTACATAAAGGATAATAATTTAACAACAAGTAAAACAGTTGATGATGATTTTTCTTTTGGTGGTGTTTTCTTAAGTTTAGATGGTTATACTAATGACTCTTGTAGTACTTCTACATCTACTTCTACATTAGGTGGTAATGGGTTTCAAGGTGCACAAGGTCCACAAGGAATTGGTAATGTTGGATATCAAGGTGTTCAGGGTTATCAAGGTAATGATGGTTCAAATGGTACTCAAGGTTCTCAGGGTGTTCAAGGTGGTTTAGGATTACAAGGTGTGGCTGGATATACTCCAATTGCGATTAATGATATTGGTTTAGGAAATACTGTAGCTGGTACTACATCTGAAATGCTTTTAGAAACATTATTAATTCCTGCTGGTACAGTAGTTAATAATAATGTTTATGAGTTTACTTCTAATTCAATTAAATTAAACCCATCTAGTATTACTACAACTCGTATATATTTAAATACTTCCCCTGTGATTGGTGGTTTCTCAATGAGTACACACTCGATTCAATCCGGACAAGCGATTGGTTCAATGAATAAAACAATATTTGTTGATAAAGCTGATGGAACTAATCTTGGAACATATCACCTTTTAAATCCAAGTAATAACTTTTCACCAAACTATTTATCACCTTCATATTCTTATATGTCGGTAGACTGGGGAGTAAATCAATATTTTGTTATTTCTACTATAATGAATAGTGCAACTAACTCAACTACTAGTTTAGGTTCATCATTTAGAAATGTTGCAGGTGGTCAAGGACCACAAGGTGTTACTGGACCAGCTGGTGGTCCACAAGGTGCTCAAGGTGCAGTTGGTAGTGGAAGTGCAGGGGCACAAGGTGCTCAAGGTTCACAAGGTGTTCAGGGTAGTCAAGGTAATGTTGGTTCAAATGGTAATCAGGGTTTACAAGGTGTTCAGGGTAGTCAAGGTAATGTTGGTTCAAATGGTGCTCAAGGTTCTCAGGGTGTTCAGGGATTAATTGGTAATACAGGTAGTGCTGGTTCAAATGGTGTTCAAGGTGTTCAAGGATTACAGGGTAGTCAAGGTAATGTTGGTTCAAATGGTAATCAGGGATTCCAAGGCTTACAAGGTGTTCAGGGGTTAATAGGTGCTACTGGCTTACAAGGTGCTCAAGGATTACAAGGTCTACAAGGTGTTCAGGGATTCCAAGGAAATATTGGTACAACAGGTAGTCAAGGTATAAGTGGGTTAACGGGATTTCAAGGTGTTCAAGGTCCAGCTGGTGGAGGTGGTACAGGTAGTGGCTCTCAGGGATTCCAAGGTTTACAAGGTGTTCAAGGACTACAAGGTGTTCAAGGACTACAAGGTCTACAAGGATTAATTGGTAATACTGGTAGTGCTGGTTCAAATGGTAATCAAGGGTTCCAAGGTGATAGAGGAACAACAGGTTCTCAAGGTCTACAAGGACTTCAGGGATTAATCGGTAATACAGGTAGTGCTGGTTCAAATGGTAATCAAGGCTTCCAAGGTCTACAAGGTGTTCAAGGTAATGTTGGTAATACAGGTAGTGCTGGTTCAAATGGTAATCAAGGGTTCCAAGGCTTACAAGGACTTCAGGGATTAATCGGTAATACAGGTAGTGCTGGTTCAAATGGTAATCAAGGGTTCCAAGGATTACAAGGTCTTCAAGGGCTAATTGGTAATACAGGTAGTGCTGGTTCAAATGGTAATCAAGGGTTCCAAGGTGATAGAGGAACAACAGGTAGTCAGGGATTACAAGGACTACAAGGTGTTCAAGGTTTACAAGGTCTTCAAGGATTAATTGGTAATACAGGTAGTGCTGGTTCAAATGGTAATCAGGGATTCCAAGGATGGCAAGGTCTAATTGGATTAACAGGTTTACAAGGTCCAGCTGGTTCAGGTAGTGGAACTGGAAGTGGTTCTCAAGGTTTCCAAGGTCCACAAGGTTTGAGTGGTTCAGTTGGTATAAGTTTTACATCTTATGGTGTAACTGGTTCTCAAGGTCCACAAGGTCCAGCCGGTAAAGAAATGATCCTTTATTATATGGCTCTGAATGTTCCGGCTAATGCTTTTGCTACTGGTTCATTACTACTTCCAACAAATACTACTGCATTTTCCATAGCATTAGCTAATACACAAAATATGAAAATGCACACAAGTGGAGTTATTACTACTGGTGCAATTGTTTCATCAGCTGTTGTAACTGCTGGTACTATATCAATGATTCCAAGAGTAACAGGTGTAAATAAGCCAGTATTAGTCTCTTTAAATACAACTAATAACCAATCTTATACTGGAGCTTATGTAACAACAGCTACATTCTCTGCAAATGATTCTGTTGGTATTGTATTTCAGGGTATAGGATTATCACCAACCACACTTGATGTTACAGGTTGGATACAAATTGAATTTAATTAATGCCTTGTAGAACTATCAGAATTATACTAAGTGATATTATTGGTGTTGCTCAAGAGACATATGATTTAGTAGATAATAATGGATATTATGTTTTCAGTGGATTGAGTTATTCTACTTTATTAAATGGAGTTACATTTAGTATTGATAGCACATCATATAATTTTACATTAACAAATTATAGACAGAGTGGTACTTGGAGTGGTTGTAATCCTAATCCAAATGTATCAGAGGTAAATATAATATTTGGAAGTTTAGTAAACTGGCAAGAAAACCCATCACGTTCTTGGAGACCTATTGCAACTGGTGCAAATGGTTCAGGTAAATCAACACAATATTTACCTGCCTCTACAGATGGTTATATTCAGAGTGATATAACTGATACTGCAGGTACAGTTAATAACTTTAATACGGGTATGGGGTTTGCATTAAGTAATGCACTTAGTCCAGATTATGTTTATGATTATTTAGTTTATGTTGAAGGTGCTAATGGACATTATAAAACATTTGATAGTATTAATGGATATCTTGATACAGGTTTTACAGCTTCAACAGGTGATAAAATGAAAACAGAAAGAATTGGTAATACTCTTTATGCAAAATATAATAGGGGTGGTAACTGGACAACTGTCTATACATTCCCTAATACAACTACTGCAAATCTTTATATCTATGGTGGTAGTTCAGATATTGGGGTTATAGAATATGTTGTAAATCCGGTTGGATATAATATAATTTAAAATACCACTAAATATATATGACACTAAATGCAATAACAGAGCAATTAAAAGACTATTTTAATAATCACAGATTGATTAATACGGTTAATGTAACAATTGGAGATGATGATTTAAATGCAATTAATAATATAATCTATCCTCTTGTTAA
>OFQX01000070.1_pt1 | contig 30008 bp, 48 predicted proteins | sample 1542951 | NCBI WGS metagenome assembly OFQX01 (sample SAMN07774215, study PRJEB24372) | wastewater metagenome | isolation source: WWTP Novara (Effluent) | place: Italy: Novara | collected 2015-12
TGACATGCACGTGGCGCGTTCTTGTAAGGTGAGTTGAAACATCGGCATGCCTGCCCACTTGCCTTTGGAGATCACATTGTTTCCGCCACCAAGTTTTTTATTCGAACTCACTGACTTCAACAATGTTACTTCTGTTGGGCTGCGAACAGCTTTAGGGTGGATGGTTACCGCGTGCACTAGAGCAGGATTATTCGGCTTTAAAATCATGCTAAATACGCCGAATGTTCGTGCTGCGCTTCACCGAGTAGTCTGGCAACTACAGCTTCAGCTTTTGTCTTAAAACAGCCAAGATTTTTCTGCTTGCCGCCAGAATTGACGTACGCTCGCCATACGTTATCTCGCGCAGAAAAGCTGACACCTTTCACCCCAGAAGTATTGTCTGACCGAATGCTGGTGTTGAAAAGATTCTGACTGTCAGTGGCTTCACGTAGGTTTGAAATCGCATTGTTGTACGGATTTTTGTCGATATGGTCCACGTCTTCCGAAGGCCACTCTCCGTTGATGTAAAGCCAAGCTAGTCGATGCGCACGATAAAGTTCATCGTGTATTCGAATGAATACATATTCGCCTCTATAGCCTGCCGTATCGCCAACACGAATGCGTCGTGAAGTTTTCACGTTCCATGTGAATATCCCGGTGACTTCGTTGTATGTCAGGATTTTGCGCAACAGTTCTGCGTTCACGCCGCCACCTCCTTCGGCACAGCGATCATCTCGCGGGTATCCCAGTCAATCCGGTAGTTCACCGTCTCGTCAGATTCCTCGACGTCAGCCTCGACGACGAGCAGCCAACGAGACATTAGCTCATCGGCGCTGTACTGCGCCTCTTCACGCGTGGCGAAGGCGAGGCTGTTGCCGTACCACTTCGGGTCGTTGCCCGTACGTACTACTGGTTTCCAGCTCATTTTCCAAACTCCTTGTCAAAAGGTTCAAGCACTTTGCGGATCACGGTGGCGTGGGCGATAAGGCCTTCGACAACTTCAGCTCGATCAGAGAAATTGTCATACCAATGAATAGCGCGTTCCACGCAGTCTCGGTTTAGGTTGATGTACTCAGCTTTCTTCTCCTGAAGGCATTGAAGCGTGGCTTCATCGTGGATTGTCCAAGTCATTCTTCCTCCGAACAGTTGTTGCAGATGTTTTCGTACGCATCCACGTCGAGTGATCCGCACAGGGTGCAGTACCATGCCGAATCTTCTGATGCCGTAGTGACGCGGCTGAACTGGCCACGATCTTCGAGCCACTCGCAGTCGAAGTATTCGCGCAGCTCGTCGATGTTGCTGAGTAGGCTCATGATTTGGTCCTCGAAAGTTGACGCAACAAGGCGCGGTCGCCAGCCAGCCTTTTGCGCAACACGCATTGCGGGTGCTCAGTAAACAGTCCGGTGTAATAGGCCGCACTCTTACCGGTAACATCTTTTGCTGCTCGCTGGCTGGCTGATGGAACTAGGACTATTGGTCTTCCACAGATGGTGCAGTTCATCCCAACGCCTCCACGTGCTTGAGGTGGCGACGAGCAAGGCGGTAATTCATGTCGTAGTCCCAGACGGTATATCCGCCGTCTGGACGCTTCGTCCCTACCACATACTCCTTGCCGTACAGTTTGATCTTCTGACCTTCGACAAGTTTCTGATTCGCCTTGGCATGCTGTTCGCGCACCTTCGCTCGCCACTCGGTGGCATAGCCACCGGGATCAGGCACCATGTCGAGATAACTGACTGGGCAGTTGAAGTAGTACGGCCCTGCCGATTCGTCCATGTCCTTGTAACCCCAGCCGTCGCGGGTGCTCTTTCGACCGCGACAAAGGTAGAGCGCGATGAACTGAACAGTCTGCCCAGCCTTCGGACCTTCTTTGTACGTGTACTCTTGCACAGCCCAGAGGTTATTGCCTTTCCAGCAGTGTTTGAGCGTCTTGAGGCCGTTGTCTTCGAGCAGATGATCGGCGAGCTGCTTACGCGTGTCCCAGCCAAATAGCCAGCCCATGATTTATCCTTTCGGTAAGTTGTAGCGTTCAACCAACATGTCGTAAATCTCCCGACCGTTGTCACTCATGGTTTCGTAAGACAGACCAGCGGCTGGTCGAAACCACATGCGATGCAGTTGGACGCCAGTTGATTCCATTCGACGTTGATTGGAAGGACGTTCCGGCAACCAACCATTACGGTTGTAGTCACATTCGAGAAGCCAGTGCGCTTCGCAAATATCGAAACTGTCGTAATAGGGCATACGTCACTCCTTTACTTCCAGCCCTGAACGCGTCAGGGTGTATTTCGTATCAGCCCAGTCGTCATCGGTCTGGATGGTGGCGAAGCCCTTGCCTCGCGTGACGATCACTTCCTCGTTGAAGAAATTCACCGCCACGCAGAAGCCATCGAGCATCGGCTTGTTGTCGCATTCGACGAGGGTCAGGGACATGGCTCGTCACTTTCTTCGCTTAAATCGACATCGGTTTTCACACCATCTTGATCAAAGACTTCAAAATAATCAGAGGTTGTGCCTACTCGTTGCATGCACGCAAATGCTTGTTGCGCAGCTTCACGCGGCGTTTCAGCATATATGTCGATTTCCCAGACAACGTGAAATCGTTGTCCCATCTCAATGCACCAGCTTCGACATCTTATCTGCAAGCGTCCATAGCGCCCGATTCAACTTCAGGTCGCGGTCGACACTCTTGATTTCGCGGCTGCGCTGCAAGCGGCCAGACGGGCCACGATTCAGGCGCACGCCACCACGGATCAAGTTCTCCTGTACGACGTTGAACGTCGAGAACAGATCTGGTTTACCGTCACCATAGCGGTGTGGTACGAGCAGCTGGTCAGCTTGCACGCCTGAGCCTTCTTCGAAGCGCAGAGGCAGGGCAGCACGGGCGAAGGCCATGCGCTGATCGTTGGTCAGGTCGAGGCCAGACCAGCGTTCGATGTTGTCGGCGATCAACGGGAAGTCTTCGACGATACTGAACACGCCGTCGAGCACGCGCCCGGTCAGGTCGTCCTTGCCGCCGTGACGGTAGCGCAGCTCACCTTGGCTGTTGGAGACGACGAGGCCGTTGGAACACACGAGGCGCAGGAGTGCTGGGTCGACGATGAACCCTGACGTGCCGTTGTGAGAGTTCGTCAGAGCGATTTCCGGCAGGACGTTGCCGACCTTGGCCAGCTTGGTATTCAGATCAGACTCACGACGGAAGCGGATGCTGTGCTTCACGTAGTCGATGCCGTCTTCGGTCTTGCAGCGGCTGGCACCGACCTTGACAGGCATGAACCCTTCGTCACGCAGCGCATCGACAACCTCGATGGTTGGGACGAAGCGGTAACGTTCGCTGCGATTTTCATCGGCAGCAGTGGCGAAGATGGATGGGGCAACGCTGCGCAATTCTTGGTTCGAAAGCACTTGCATTTCGGACTCCTTCAGAGTGATGGACGTGACTTACCCTGCGCGTGAGCGCAGGTGCTTACTTGGGACTTACTTTGGCTTGACTACTATGGTGAAATTGGCGAGTTCGATGATGACATCACCTCGTGCTTAGATTACGCCTCGATCTGTTCCTTTACCCATTCCGCAAGATCGGTAATCGACTTTATCAGAGAGTTGAATTGCTGAACGGGGATTTCTGCATCCCACTCTGTATGACGGAGAATGACACCTCCATTTTTGCAGCCGATAATCACGGCTACCTTGCGACCTTCTTTGTGGCGAGCTTTCAACCAGTCGACCTGCAACGTGCTGAGCAGCTTGGCTGGCCGAATCGGTACGTTGACCGGTAACGGGTCAACGTACTTGTACTCGATCCAGAGATCGGCAGAGTTGCCCGAGTACCAGCAATCCGGAATCCCACCGATGTACTGGTTGTGGTTCTTCATGTGGTACGCTGAGCAAATCTTGTCTAGCTGCTTGTGCACACGCCCGATGAACTTGTTCTCAGGCGTGGTTGCCATGCTGCTTCCTTTTATAGTCCGCAAGAACGGCTTTACCTCGTTCGGTTAAGAAGTTGGCAGTTGTATGTTGCGCGCCTTGAATCAACTTTCGATGACGAAGCGCCCAGTACGTTGGCCAACTGGTAAATTGCGGAGGAGTTGTCGGCATTGTCAGCAGTGCACCGAGTTGAAGGCTGTTAAGCGTTGTCGATGTACCATCACCGCAATCAAAACGATGCACTTTGCTCATCAGAACACCTTGCCGTGCTTGTGCGGACGGGTCTGGTTGTACTCGTGCTTGGCGAGCAGGGCATCGACGAGAGACAGGCCCATACCGCCGGCCATATCGAAGATGCGGATGACGCAATCGGCCAGCTCGACGGTGAAGTTGTCGAACGGAACCTTGTTGTCGACCGGGTAACCCGCACGAGCCGCTTCGAGTGCTTCAGAGAGTTCAGTGTGCATCAAGGCGATGGCTTCGCCAGTGTTGCGCTCGCCTTCCCAGAAGCCCTTGTTGCGAGCGTTGCTATGTACGTCGTCGATCAGTTCCTGCAGGTGAATACGAAGTTGCGTGTGATTCATTTAGTATCCTTGTAGGCTGCTTCGCAAACAGGCAGCAGTTCTTCGAGAAGTTGAAGGGTGTGACGTGCTTTGGTGATATCCTGCACGCCACCTTTGTCACGCTCACGCATGAGGTAGGCGATGGCAGTACCTTTGCCGAAGCCACGCAGCTCGTCCGGGGTCATGCAGTGAGCCAGCACTTCCCACGGCTGATACGCGCCGAGCTTCTTGTAGTGATCGCCACCGATTTGAACGTCGCTAGCGGACTGGGTTTTGACCACGATGGGTTTCGCAGCCATTACGCAGCCTTTTTCTTCTTGGCTACGACAGGCATGCCGAACGACAATGCTCGCTGCAGATTGATCAACGTGGCAGCTTGAGCAGTAGCATCGGCCAGTGCATTGTGGGCGACCGGGTTTTCGACCTTGCAGGCGTTGTACACGTCACGCGGCGCGAGGTTTTTGACAGTTCGGTAATCCATCTTCGACCAGTAGGCCCACGGCACTGCGCGCCCAGTGGCTTTCATTGCTTCTTCAAGGATGGTAAAGTCGAAGTCGATGCCGTTGGCCCAGACCGTTGCATCTTTCCACTTGAACGCACCGATCAGCATGTCGAGTGCGACATCGAGGGCTTCACCCTTGCCAGATGACAGTGCCTTGCGCGCTTCGTCGCTCTGGTCAAGCCACCACATGACCGTGCGTGCGTTGATCTGTAGGCCCCAGTCGGTGCAGGATGTCGGGTCGATCTGTACGTAGAATTTTTTCTCGACGCCTTTTTCGCTGAACTGCACAGCGCCGATGGAAAGAATGACTGAGTTCTTGGACGTGCCAAGAGTTTCGATGTCGACCATGATTTGAGTCATTTGCTGCCTACCTCTTTTGTTGTTGTAGAAACTGAAGCCGATGCTACGTGACGGAGAGCATCAGAGATATAAGGCGAAAGGCATACAAAATTGCAGCCTGCCTTCTTCAAAGCGGTGAAAACGCAGTCCTTGTTTGCGTTTATGAATTACGAAAATGACGATGCGATCATTTGCGATTCGTGAAGTATTACCGTATTTTGCTTAGAGGTAGTGCTGACTCGGGCACGTAGGGCGAGCACTCAACCGGCGACCTCGCCTTCCTGTTGCTGTCATACACCTCCCCGGCCTTGTCGGATCAACGGTGGTAGCGGCTTCACGCTACTGGGCTAGTGGTCTGCAATTCTCACTCATCTAAGCGCCGGATGTTTGTGGCACATCCGGCGAAGCCATGTGCCGATTATTCGGCGGTCAGGGCTTCCACCTTGGCAGTTGCAGCGGCGACAGCCTTATCGGCGGCAGCGGCACGCTTGCCGAATTCCTTGTCTTCGGCAGCACGGGCCTTAGCAACGGCCTTGCCTTCAGCAGCGATGACTTTGGCAGCAGTGGTAGCGTCCTTCAGGACTTGCTTGGCTTCCTTGACGGCAGCTTTGATTTCGGACGGGGACAGAACAACAGAGGACTTGCGAACCATGAGAATCTCCTTGTGATATGGTTTACTACGTGGGAGCTGCGATTAACTGCGTTTGAAAACTGCTCGTGCTCGTTGACGGGCTTCGCGGTACAACTTGTCGATGAAGACTTTCCGGCGTTGCGCTGACTCTTCGAGCAAGATGAGATGCGTCAGCTCCTCGTCTGTCAGATCGGCGAGAAGCTCATCCAGCCGACGGACAGACGAGAGTGCTTCGGAAACGAACCACTCTCGAATTTCCACGATCAGGCCCGACGACGAACCGGAGCTTTGAGCGCCGACTTTTTGGCCGGTGCAGCTGAGGCATCGTTGACAGCGGTCAGATCAGGCGGGGTCAACAGGCGCTCACGCGCTTCGTTGCGGCGGCTGCGAATTAGGTTCACCGCAGCCACGTCGTCTTCGTTCTCCATGTCGAACGGCTGCGGATCGCTGAAGATCAGCTTGGTGTACGTCTCGTTCTGGTCGAACGAAACGTGGGTGATGACACCGTACGGCGGACGCTGCAGGGTGCCAGCGACCGAAGCGACGTACTTCTGGAACTGCTGGATCGAAGTTGGCGGCAGATCGAATAACGCCATCGGTGTGGTTTCGTCAGCATCAGCCGGCAACACAGCGACGAGGATGCGGTTCTGGCAAGCCTTGCCTGCACCCTTGGAGCCGAACTGGTTCTGCGCGCAGCCGTCACAGCCAGCGTTCTGGATGGCGGTGCCTGCCGGCAGCGGAACCATGCCCTTCGGTTCGATACCGAGTGCAGCGCAACTCGGTGCTGAGACGACGCCCTTGGTGTAGCCGGTTTCGTAGAATGCGTTGAAGTGGATGAAGTCGACGATGACGATGTCCAGTTCGTTAGCGGTGGCACCGGACGGCAGCTTGAACTGCTTGTTTTCGGCCTTGATCTTGTCACCACCGGGAGCGGCGAGTCGGGATTTCAGGTCGGCGAGGTCGTCAGAGAACGAGGTGGTAGCGAGCGCAGTGGCTCGCTGTTTGGTGACTGCGGGGGCTTTGGCCATGTGATGCTCCTAAGAGATTGTCAGAGATTGGTGAGAGTTAAATCGAACGCAGGTTGAGTTTGCGTTTGATGAACGGGGTCATGCCGTACTTCGCCATGTACTTTTCGCCTTTTTGTTCGAACAGTTCACGGAAGGCTGGGTCACTGGCACGACGTTGAACGAGCTGCGGATTCTTGGCGATCAGCGGCCATGCCAAGTCCCAGTCCACATTGGCCACGACGACCTCGGAGATAGAGACGGTGGCCTTCTTGCTGCTGGCTTTCTGCGTGCCATCAGCATCGAGACGTTGGAGCAGGGTGGCCTCAAGCTCGGCATACTGCGCCGAAAGAACCTTATCCTGCTCAGCCAGCACGCGCTTCTTCTCGCGTACGGCATCCATTTTGTCGATCAGCGAACCAATCGTCGGGGCTTTCATGTTCATGTGTTTCTCCATGTGAAGAGTATATCAGAGTGTTTCAGAGTGTTGCAACTATTTCAACGCCTTGTTTAAGGTATTTCAACGCCACAATCGTCAAGAATGCGGTAAGCCTCGTCGATGTACCATTGAATGTTCAGGTCTTTCGGCAACTTGTCAGGCAGCGTCATGCACAGTTTGCTGCCAGCTGTGCCAGCCACCTGATTGCCAGACTCGACATAGGTGATGCTGGGTAGCACGTTATTTGTCATGTACCAGCGTGCCACCCGACCGAACGGTTTACCGCCATGACCTTCGATGGCGGGGTCGGGGCGCGATTTGCGCTTGATCGAAGCGCGCTGCACACCCGGTTCCCAGCCCTTGTCGAGCCATGCTTGGCGATACCATTCGTTCTTGGCCGTGCCGAAGTCTTTGATCAGCACCCAGTCATCGACTTCGACCTCGTATTTGTGCTGCACGCCACCCGGCTTCTTGACTCCACGAATTTCGACGAACTTGCGGATGTCCTTCTCGGCACGAATCCAGTTTTCGATCTCATGGTTGCCGAGCAGATACTGCTCGACTGCATCGCTGCACACCTCCATGGTCGGGTTGGTGTTTTCCTTCACGCCAGCCTTCGAGTAGGCCCCCTTGCGTTTCACGTCGAGCTTCTTGTTGACCGTAGAGTTGATGCCAGTCTTGTCGATCACCGCCGCCAGACTCGGTGCAGGCACGGCGAAGTAGCTGTTCACGTCCTTGAGTGCGACCTGCTCGTACGGCGTTTCCTCGTATTCGAACTGAGTGCGCTTGGAGTTGAGCTGAATGCGCTTCAGCACCCGATCACGTTTGTCCAACGGGTAGGCCACCATGATGCCGTCTGTGTTAGCAGACTCAACGGTGACACCCTTGATGTTGGTCAGCTCGTAAATCAGACACAGCAGATTGAGCTGGCCAGTGATCGTCACGGCGAGCATCAGGGCAGGCGCATAGAACGAGCAGTAGATCGAACCGAGTTTGCCGAAGGTGCCATTCAGGACAATCTTTAATGTCTCAGCGCGAGACTTGTCACCCTTGCGTTTGGCGGCGATGCGCTGCTCATAGATGTCTTGGTAAGCATCCAGAAACAGCGCACCCTTGTTGCCGCCAAGGTTGGGGATCAGCCCAGCCTTGATCATGATGTTCGGATAGTACGAAGCCACGTCAAAGTCAGAGAGCAGCAGGCCAGCATCTGGGTCCGCCTTGAGGTGAATCTTCTTGTCATGTTTGCTGTGCAGACCACCGATGCCCATCTGGTACACACCGCCGTTGATGGCGATGGGTTCGGTCAGGAACTCAGGGAACTCAGGCGACCCGTTGGCGAAGTTGATGATGAACTTGTGATCCTCGCACATAGCAATGATCTCGTTGATCAGCTTGCTGTTGGTTTTGATGAACTTTGGGCAGCTATAGCGCACACTGCCCGGTACGACCTTGTCACCCTTGCCGATGGAGCAGACCTTCTTCAGGATGGCCTCGGCACACTGCGCATCGGACTTGCTGCGAATGTCGACACCGTACTGTTCGCCCAACTGCTCACGCAGCTCGACTTCTTCCTTCATGGTCAGAAAGAGGCGCTTGGTTTCACTGATGTCGTTCCAGCAGTAGTCCTCGACGATTTTACGCTTCTTTGGTGTGTCGATTTCTTCGTCGTGATGGAACGGCATGTCCTGCAGATTCGGCGAGTGCATGCGGCCCTCGTAGACTTTCAGGCTGAGCATGACGCCCTTTGGCACTTCCTTGATGTCGATGTGATCGTATTCAATGAAGTCGATGTCGTACTCGCGGTAGGTCTGCCACGACATCATTTTGTGGTCGATGATATTTTGTGCAACGACCTTGATGTTCGTCTCGTCGTGGCCCATGACAGCCATGGCGAGGAGTGGTCGGTCGAAGTTCTCCGAGTTGAATCCGACCCACGTGTACTGAGGGTCTTCGAGCATCGCGGTGAGCTTCTTGGTGTGACCACGTTTGTCATGCCAGAAGGCAAAGCGCTCACCTGTCTCGACGATCTCGATGCAGGTCAGAAAGATCGGCTTGATGAGGCCGATGATCTCGGTGTCGAAGATTGCGTGGAGCTTAGACATTTAGTTCGTCCCTTGCGCGTTGAATCACATCGTTATAGTTACCGCCACGTTTAACCACGATTTCTTGCATGGTTTCAGACACGGGCCAGCGGTTGACAAAGGTGTTGTCGTGCTCGCTTCGCATCGCGTGAATAAAACTATCTCTAATTTCAAGATGCCAACTTCCGTTGATCACCCATCCCGATTTAAGCGAGCCGTCATCGTTGCGTTTTACTCTTTCCAGATACACATCTTCTGGAAACAACATGATGTTCGGCTCAGATGTTTTTGGTAGCTTGCTCATACTTGCCCAGTGCTTTCTGTGCCAGATAAAGGGAATTGAGTCGTTCGACGGTGCTCTCTGCGTTGGCGATTTCAAAGAGCGCTTCGAGTAAAATCTTCAACCCATGAATAATGGCTTCAGCTTGTTCGCTCATGATTTACCTCGTAGTGTTGGGTGCCCTCGGCGTACAGTTTTCCCGCAGACTTGCTGCCTGTCTCCGAGGGCAAAAGGGTTAAGTCTTTAACGGACCTTCGTACGAAGTCGTGACCTTGATGTTGTTTGCGACGAGCGTGGCCATCACGCTGCGCCATTCAGGGCGCATCATCACCGTTTTAGCGTTGCCTCCAGCAAGTGTGATTGCGGCACTAAACTCCTCACGTAAGTCTTCGTAGTCTTCGATAATTTGTTCGATAGGGTGTGTCATGTTGCATCCAGTTCTTGCCAAATAGAGCACGTTTCAAGGTGGCTGAAGTCATCGCAGTGGCACTCAGGGCAAACAGTGAGCGCACAAGCACCATTATTATTGAGCAATATTCCAATGACGCCGTCTGATCTGCTATCAGCAATGTAGAGCGTGATGTATTCGTTTTGTGTCATGTTGCCTCCAGCTCAGTCAGTAATGCGGTCATGTTCACGTTCTTGGCTTGCAGCGCGGCCCATACTTTCTCGTCAACCGTGCCTTCTGCCACGATAACAATGGTTTCGGTCTTTTCAGTTTGACCAATGCGATGAATCCGCTTGAGGCCTTGCAGGTAGTGCTCCAAATTGTAGGTCGGTGAGGCCCAGATAGTCGCAGTCCCACGGGTGAGCGTGAGGCCATGGCCGGCACTCGCTGGATGAGCAAACAAAACCTGATACTTGCCCTCTTGGAACTCGTCAGCAATTTCCGGGTGATCTGGATTCCAGACACTGAACCTAAGCTTCCGCGACTTCGCAAGTTTTACCAGTTCTTCAAGCTGATGCTCCCAGTGATAGAAGACGATGCTGTGCTGACGTTCTTCGACGAGGTCGAGAACGAGTTCGTAGCGTTCAGTTGCAATGCTCGTGTACGCGCCATCGTCGTTGTAAACCGCCCCAGATGCGGCCTGTAGAAGCTTTGTTGCGAGGACCGCTGCGTTGATCGCCGTAACCTGTGAATCCTTGAAGATCGCCATCGACGTATCTTTAAGCTCGTTGTACGCCGCGAGGTGGCGCGCAGTAAGTTGAACCGATAGCGCGTATTTGTGGTTTTTCGGGATGTCTACACAGTCTTCGAACTTGTGGCGGATGGTCATGTGTTTGACCAGTTCAGCCACCATGATTTCTATGCCCGGTTTGTCAGTCCATTTAATATGAGCGGCAGCTGGCCCATTCTGTGTGGGGGTGCAGACAGCGTTTCTGAATCCGAAAAAAGATGGACCGAGAGCTTTACCACCATCGAGAATGAAATACTGGTGCCAGAGATCGCAGATACCGTTGGACGACGGCGTGCCAGACATGCAACGACGGTACTCGAAGTGCTTGGATAGCTTCCCTAAGGCCTTGCTGCGTTGGCTCGTATGGTGTTTAAAGCTCGTGCTCTCATCCACAACAAGCCTGCCAAACTTTTTCCAGAACGCCGGCTTGAATCGAATAAGCTCTTTGACCCCGTCCACATTGATAACGTACACATCGGCTTGTGCTGCCAAGGCTGCATCTCGATTTTTTGCATAGGCCAGACTCACTTTCAGATGTGGAGCGAACTTCTTGATGTCGTTGGCCCACGCTGCGTGCATCAGAGATTTTGGACAGACGACGAGCATCGCCTTGCTGTCCTTCTTGTGCTGCTTGGCGAAGTCCTTGATCTCGACGTAGGTCTTGCCGGTTCCGGGATCACTGGCGTCGAAGACAAACTTCTTCTTTTCCATGAACTTCAGGGAAGCAGTCTGATGCTTCATTTCAGAGAGTTTCAGAGGCTTGGTCATGCTTTTTCTTTCGCGTTGATCACGGAGATCAAGAAGTCTTGGGATTTAATGCTTAGTGTTTTGCGCGCTTTGTGGCGATGGGGCGAAGCAGCCTTTTGAGTTTGTTTAAGTTTCGAGCATGCCGTGTGATCAGGACCACCTCGACCCTGATGGCCACCGCATATTTCGCACTTTCGATCCCATAGCCCCATGCTCACTCTCACTCTCCTAGTTTTGCGAATGCAGCAGCCTCGTCAGCGAACGCGGCATCGACTTTGTAATCCTTCGGTACGACGATGGGTTTGTTTGGACGAACCATCTTGCCGGTCTGACTAACGATGGTGCCGTACTCGCAATTACCTTGACGATCCGGATGGTATGGACAATATTTACAGGTGATAATGTTTGGGTTCGGCTTGAAGTTCGTCGTCTCGGTGAACTTGCGACCTTTACTGTCGAAGATGCTCAGATACTTGCCGAGCTGACGACGATGCAGCGTGAAGCTGGCCAGCTCGTTCTGGTCGAAGTACCAGAGTTCGCAGGTGACTTGCTCAACTTCTGGATAGCGAATCAGCGCGCAGACGGCGTAGAGCTGCAGCTGGACGGCGTGCTTTATCTCATTGCCGAATCGTTTGCCGGTTTTGTAGTCGATGACGACAACATGGCTACTACTGAGGTGACAGACAGCGTCACATTTAAGTCGGAGCCATCCTGAACGCCAGTCCGTAACATTCCAGTTACGGTCATACGCCCATTCTTCTTCACAAGTGACACGCCCTTTTGCGTTATGGTTCTGGAGGGCGGTAAGGTCGGTGGCAAAGTGCCGGAGATTCGAGGTGATGGGAGCTTTACCAAGGACATATTCTTCCGCTTCCGTATGAATAGCCGTGCCGCGATCTGCGGCCGTCTTGGGTTGCAGGTCAGCAATTTTGTCGAGCCACTGAAGCTTGGCACGATACTGACACTGCTCGAACACCTGAACCCTGCTAATCGACCAAGACTTGATTGTTTTCACGGTCACGGCTGATCCTTAACGCTTGGGCGGGAAGATCAAACTATCGATCATGGCTATCGCCTGTTCAGGAGACAGTTCGTGGACTTCGACTTTGTCAGTGGAACGACGCAGGTTGGAACAATCGCAATCAGCTTTACGGCGATCAACGCGAGCGCCTTGGTTTTGAGCTTGCTGTGCGTTGGTATTCGTCGACGTACTACCGCATGCAGCAATTCCGCCGACCAGCGCATTGAATTCAGCTTGCCGTGCATCACGAGTTTTTGCAGCCTTGGCATTTTCTTCTTCGATCATCTTGTCGAAGTCGGCAGAGATGCGAGCGACAACGCGGTCGGCGATGAGAAATGCACGGTCGACAAGTGCGTCGTAGTTGCTGGTGAAGGGCGCTAATTTCTTCACCAGATCAGTTGCGAGGTCGTCACGGAACAGGTGGTGTTCGTAGGTCATTTTAGATTCTTTCAGAGAGTTGGATGTGTTTGGTGGGGCGGCACAGGTGATAGACATCACGCCGGCTCTGCGCTGTTGCTCGACACGGCAAAGCCGCCCCCATTGATCGTTACTGCTGTGCCCAACCGATGTCGTCGGTGCGCAGGCCACGCGGATGCTTGACAGCGATGGCACGCTGGATGGCCTTGCGAGCCATCTTGGCACCGGGATAGCCATGTGGCAGAGCGGTCTTGTCGACGTAGCCTTTACCGCGACGAGGCGGTGTGGCGTTGCGGAACGAACGATTCACGATGTTTATCGGGTTGAAGGCGGCAGCACCAAGAGCTGCGGCGAGAAGTGAGAAGAGTCCGAACTTTTTCATACTTTACCTCGTGCGTTAGAATTTGTAAGAGTGTATCAGAGAGTTAAACAAAGCGTTGAAGGATTTGGAACGGAGACTAACCGTGGCGAGAGGGAGCTGCGAAGATCACACCTGCGATGAAGCAGGCCAGCCCCATGAGAATCAGCGTGCTGATGTGGAATTCGAACATCATTTTATCTTCCTAAGTCTGGTTTTCGGGCTGACTACCGCCTCGATGTCCTTGCGCAGCTCGTCGCTGATTTTCCACTCAACGTGAATGCCGTACGTTTTCTGGCCGTTGTGGCGAAGCTGTCTGGTTTCAATGCCGTTGTGGCGAAGCAGGGACGTGATGCGGTTTGGTTCTGGGCGAATGTTGCCGACGTTATACTGCAGGATGATGGCCATCTCGTCACGCGAGAGGGTCATCTTGGGACAGACCAGTGCCTGCTCGGCGATGCGCTTTATGAGCATATTGTAAGACTGCGCATTGTCAATGTGCGTCGTACGCACTGGTGCCCGGTTGATCAGTTCGTCGTCGATCATCGACATCCAGAGTTTATCGAAGTCGCCGTCCTTCATGATGTTGCAGGTTTCTGTCACACTGGAGACACCTAGTCGTTGGATCAGGTCACGTGCGTCTGTCTGTTGGATCATATTGGCAGCTTCGACATCGGCCTTGTGAGCCAGCAGCCATTCGGCAAATTTAGTCAGTTCTTCAGCCACGATTTTGTCATCCGGAGGTGCAAGTTTGGTCGGTTGATAGTTCCCTACGTTGTAGCGACGATCTGTCGGTGGGATATACACCGGCTGGGGGCGGTTGGAGCTGAACAGGAACGAGGCATAGTTCGGTGCGTCGATGGTGCTCTGACGCATGCGACGAAGGGCGATGGTTGGTTCAGTGATGTAATTGCGCAGCTTGGCAGTTACGCGGCCTTTTTCACGGAAATCATCGACTTCAATTTCATCACACAGAATGAATAGTTTGCCTTCGATCCAACCGTTGAACTGGTCTTCCAGATTGCCCACGGTGATGCTCATGGCGTTCTTGGCGCTGAGTAGCGGTGAGGCGATCTTGTTGTAGAAGTAGCCTTTGCCGGTGCCTTCACAGCCGTGGATGACCCATGCGGTGAGTGGCTTTGCCTTGCGCTGCAGAATAATGGCGAACCAGTTCAGGAATGCTTCGCTGAGTGTCGTGTCTTTGCCGACTTCGCCAAGCAAATGGCGAATGATGGCGTGGATTGTCGGGAAGTCCTTGGTGGTCCGTGAAGGGTTTGCTTCGAGGCCCATGTAGTGACTGGGGCGGAAGGTGTTGATCTTGTGTTCGTCCTCGCTGATCACCCAGTCAGCACGTGGATCATACTGAATGTCCCACACTGGTATGAAGTCGCCGATGATGCGTCCATGTGAGCGCATCCAGTGGTCGAGCTGCGTCTCGTTTTTGGCACGATACAGCTCAAGGTTTTCAGTTTCGACGTTGAACAGGCCATTGTAATACTCGGCTGTCTTCAAATCGCGGAAGGCAAGGATCAGATCGCCATTTTCAGACGGTGTGGCGTTCAGTTGTCGTCGTGCTTCGACTAGCCCTTGGTAGTAACCGGGCACCAGCTCCTTGGTTTTGTAGTAGGTGTCGGACTTGAAATCATGAATGATTTCAAAGTTTTCCTTGCTGTGCCAGTAGGCCCATGAGTCGCCACCGTTCAGGTTGAGGCGCACATAGTCGCCTTGTTCGCGTGTCTCGGTGACTTCGCAGGTGTCGGGCTTGTTTTGCACTTCAATGCCGCCGACCCATGAGGTCTTGGCGACACGTTTCGGTAGGCCTTCACCTTCGCGCAGCAGATTCAGGAACTTGCGTTCGTCAACTTTTAGAACGGTGATGTTGCGCTCGCCGAGATTGTCGCTGCTTATCGTGTTCTGCTTGCGTTTGATTAGCTTGATGCGATCCTTCAGCGGGTCTTTCATGCCAACGAAGGTGGGTGGTGCGATGTAGAGCAGCTTGTCATTTTGGCAAGTGGTGACATCAAGCGGCCAGCTGATAACGTTCTTGCTGTTGCTCAGTCGCAGATCATCCTTCAGGTGATCCATGTTGAGCGCCATCAGCCAGCTCTTTAGGCGTGGCGCCGGGATAGCCTTGTCGAGGAGCATGAAAACGTGGGCGCTGATAGTGCCTTCGTTTTCAGCCAGCCCGTGGCTGGAACTGTATTGGATGATGTGGCTGATATCCTGCAGGCCGAAGAGTTTGAGCACTTCATCGATATCGCTGCATTCATGTCGGTCGAAGTCGAGGCAGACCCACTCGGTATTCTCGTCTGTGCGGGTGGTGCCGGCACGAGGTTCATTAGCTAGAGGGCGGGAGATGGTGCCCTTGAGTAGGCAATGGCCTTGATCTGCGTGGAAGATGATGGCCTTGTGGAGCTGGGCGATGGTGTTACATTCTTCGTTGAAACTAGTGAAATTCTTGACCAAAGGGTATGCGTCTTTCGTGCCGTTCTGGTTGATACGTTTTGTCAGGGGAAGGTCAGCCCCTAGAAATGTGATGATCGGCATGATGGTCTTTGTGTGGGTGGGAGGTCTAGGAGTGTGTCAGAGTCCATCAGAGACGGCAAGCGACTTATCCACAGGGTGGATTAGAACGTTCCTTCCCTGATTTTGTCTGCTATTACTTGAAAATCAAAGCTCGCATCGGATTCACACCATAACTTAGCAATCCTCTCTACTAGCCGTGCATCTCTCTCGCGCAAGAGGTCGGGGGAGGGCTGGATGGAAAGGGCTTTAATCAGCTTGGTCAGGTATAGGTGCATTGTCACAGCACCGCTACGCATTCCTGTATGAAAGTTCCACCCATACATATCATCTTCAGCTTTGAGCTGTTCGGCTTCAGCACCTTTCTTTTTTAGTAGCGCAAAGTAATTGGTTTCAACTTCTCGCATTAGCTCTGCTGTAACCATGATAGCCTCAGCCATTTCTTCTAGCTGCTTGGTTTGCTCGGCGATGATTGCTTCGAGGTCGGCTCGGGCTAGGGTGGCGAATGCAATAGCATTTCTCTCGCTCCATTCAAAATGCAATCCTCCCGGCATTGTGTCTAGCCCTGACTCTTTCGCCCACTGCATTACCTGCTCTCTGGTCATTTCAGTTGCTCCCTCCAAGCCAAATCAAATGCGTACATGGCATTTTCTGGACTATTACCAAACCCGGCTACGCCTTCTTGAAGGTTTTCCCCAAATAAAGCGCACCATTGATTACCATCAAGGCTAAGTCTGGGTTTCCAGATTACACAAGGGCGGTCGTAAGAAGCTGCGGTTTGTTGCCACGCTTGCCCTGCGCACCACGCCTCGTGGGCTATAGCATTTGCTGCCATATGTTGATATTCATCGTTGAGCATCACTTCTCTCCTATCGCGGCGAGTGCTTCAAAGCAGATCGCATGAACTTCTGTTGTCGAGAGTAACCTAGCATTGAACAGGTGCCCGTTTCGTAACTTTTCCAGCGCATCCACCGCCGTAGCAATCTTGGAATGCCATCTGGCGAAGGCTTGATTTTGGTTGAATGCGTTCAGCGCCAAATCTGCAACCTGCTCTTTCAGCGCGGCGTTTTCTGTTTGTAGCTTTGTTACCCAATCGCCCATAGTGCAATCGCAATCCTTTGCGCCACACACTTTGCAGGTTTGGTAACGTACCTCACCTGTATCTGTCATTCTCACCGGATTCATCCAGTTGGCGCGATCCTCTGGGTGCTGACTTATGCTCAATAGGCAAGGAGTGCCATCGTCTTTGAAATTACCCCAAGCAACCGGCTCCGCATCCTTGCTCAGTTCTGCTAGTACGTCGTGTAGAAAATCCATGCACTCTTCTGGAAGTTGGGCATATTTTGTTTCTGCTAGACGTAGTGCAATCTCTTCGATATTCATGTCATATTCTCCGTAAAGCAGTTACTGAAACCTCCTGTCACGAGGTTTGGATAAGTGCTTACAACGATTCGACCATCTTGCGCAAGTCATCGAGCGACTGGCCTGCGAGCTGCTCGTTTTCCTTCTGGGCGATCAGGCCGAGCAATTGTTGGCGTTTTTCGCTGCGTTCGGTAGCAGTGCGTTTGGCTTCGTTCTCAGCCAGACGTACAGTTATGATGTGCTTGACGATCTCGAAGGCGAGCTTCGTGTCTTCGTCGGCAGCGTTGGTCTGGGTGACGAACGAGATGGTTTCGGTTTTCAGTTCGGCGTGCAGGCCGCGTGCGATGTCATCAAGGTTGGCTTTGTTGGCGCTGGTCAGCGGCAACTGCCACAAGTCTTCGACGGTGAGCAGGCCTTTCGGGCTGTTGAAACGGAGAGCTTTGCGTGAGGCAAGTTCAAACATGGTGATGCTCCTTAGAAATATAGTTCAATTTCATCGAGGTTGATTGGACGGTACAGTTTCAGTGCATCAATGCCGACATCAAGTCGGAAGGGTTTCTCTTGCGATGTACCGTGCGCGTGTCCGTGTAGATGGATGCGGTATTCACGCCGCCAGCTTTCGAACGGGTAATGACACAGCACAAATCGACGTTCTTTGTCGATCTTTAGGTAATGCACTTCTTGGGTCACTTCTTGCATGTGCGGAAATACTTTCTTATCCCGTTCGTGATCGTGGTTTCCCGGTGTCAGGATTTTGTGACCGTTCAGCTGGCTGATGCGCTCGTAGTTGTGGAAAGCCATGTCGCCAAGGCAGTAAACCTTGTCGGCTTTGTTAACGACGGCATTCCAGTTATCCACCAACGCTTGGTCCATCTCCTCAACTGAGCTGTATGGGCGCTTGCAGTAGTCGATAATCTTGTTGTGCCCAAAGTGCAGATCGGAGACGAACCAAATGTTTTGCATGGCATACCTTAGAACGTGATGTTTATGATGCGAGTGAATGCGCCGGTAACACGACACAGGACGTTGTTGCGCTGTGTGCTGCTGAAGCCTAGGCCGCTGAGCTGGTGATCAGACTCAATCGTGAGCATCTTGCTGCCGACCATTTCGATCACCTTGCGATGTTCAGTTAGTTCGGGCTTCAGGAACTCGTTGAAGAAGCCACGAGCCTTGCCCTCGTTGATACAGCTGTCGAGCATAAAGAAGTAGTGCTTGTTGCCGACGCCTTGATCATCCCAGTAATTCGGTGACATCATCACGACATTCACTGGTTTGTAGGTCTGCGTGGCGATGTTCCAGAGCTGACACGAGGTTTGCGTGGATGGCAGGGAGCTGATGATCTCGATGCCGTCCTTAGATTTTTTGAGTTGAGCGATCTCGATGGTCTTGCTTTGGCCGAGCACGCCTTCATAGTTAATCGTGTGCACAGTGCCAAGAATGTCGATCTCGACTGTAAAGCCTCTACCTGTCGACGAACGACGGCTGTAGTTGTTCACCTTCAGCGAGTAGATGCCATCGCGCATCGTTGAGAGTTTCTCGTAGAAGATGTTCTCGACTGGATGAGCCATCATCCCACTGCCACCGTTGGCGTCGACATCGAGCTTGCCGCCGTTCAGCGACGTTTGCCGGCGTGTGCTGAAGTAGATATGGCCACCGTTCGGTTCGTGCATGTGAAAGTCGAGGTCATCGGTGTATTCCCATGCGAGACGACAGCAGAGTTCACCAGAGACATTGCCGCCAGCGGCTTTGACGCGCTCCTTGATGGAGTCAGCGAACTCACCGTTGTACGACCAGCTGAAGCGGTTGTCCCACTTGAACATGGGCAGTGCAGTTGGGTCTGTCGGCGCAATCAGGCTGACGAGGTTCACGGCATGGCGGTTCTCGACGAGTAGCTCGATGGACTCGGCCTTCGGCAGGATGTCGACTAGGAACTTCTCGATGGTGACCTCTTCGACCTTGTCCAAGGACTTCGGTTTCTTGTCAGTCACCTTCGATGCCAGCTCGTTGAACACGTCGCCTTCGATGCTGGTGCGTGCGCTGCGGTTGGCGAACAGGATGTTGTTAATCGTAATGTCGTTGATTGTGGCGTAGCGACGTTCGAGCGCAGAGACAAGGCCCAGTTCTTCGAGCTTGGTCTTGGCCGCGTCGATCATCTTCTTGGTAACGAGCGCAGTCGGGCGCTTGTAGTTTGCTGGTGCGACCATGGCTTCGAAGGCCTTGACAGCATCCTCCATGTCGACGCCTTCGGACAGCGCGACAAGTAGCGTGCCGATAGAGGTGTTGCGAATGCGAGTGACTGCAGGTGAGACGCGACCGATTGTGTCCCAGACGAAATAGTCGACTGCGCTTTTGAGTGCGATGGTGCGATGGTGCTCAGCTAGCGCAGCGAAGGCGTTGACTGCGAACTTGTGCTCCTCACCACGGTACAGCGAGTTTTGTGCGATCAGTTCGAGCACTGTGTCGATGGCTTCAGGTGTGATCGTTTTTAGGCCACGCAGAAGCACATCGTGTGTGGCGCGAATGTCACCGAGTTTCGGCCCCATGTCTTTGCCAGACATGACGAACTTCGCAGGGATGTTCACAAAGAAGTGGTTCCACGTTTTGACGCCGTCGATAGTGTCTTCGAAGTTCTTGTCGTGGCCGGCGGTGCGTTCGACGTGACGGAATACATTGTCGATGGGCTTGGAGGTGACCAGTGCGCCCATAGCACGAGCGACAGTCTTATAGGTTGGGTCGATGTCTGTGGCGAAGTCCCAGATGCTAACAGGGCGACCATCGATGATAGCGATGACGTTGCCAACGTTGCGGATAAAGTTCTTGCAGCAGTTGCAGTCGTGCTCGGTGCGCTCGCGGTAGATCGGGTTGGTTCCTTCTGGGAAGGATGCAAGGTAGGTATCCCACATGTCGTCCTTGCTGGCTGTCGTGCGGAAGAGTTCAGGCTGCTTGCACATCAGATCGAACTGTTTGGCAACAGCATTCTTGAAGTCGATGAAGTTCATGGTATTACCTCGTGAGTTTGTTAGAGAGTGTCAGAGAGCGGCGCGTAGCGTAGCGTAGACGAATTACAAATGTCTACGAGTTATTTAGGAACCCACTTCACACCGATTAGCTTCATGAGGAAGCGTTTGATCCAAGATGGTTTGGTGAATGTAGATGCTTTGCTATGTGGATAAATCCAGTATCCAACCACTTTAGACATGTGGTTTTCCTCGTGCCCATAGATGGAGCGTGGTGTGAAAGTAAATCGCACCCAACTCTATGGGCTGGGTGCGATAGTAGGTTAGGACTGCTTAACGAGAGCGCCGAGTTCTGCGAGCGATGATGCTTTGTTTTTCGCACGTGTCACGGCAGCTTTCTCTGCACGCTTTGCCATGGCTGCATTGTGCGCGTCCTTGTCGACGGCTACACGATGTTCTTCCTGTTCGCGTGCGATGCGCTCGGGAGACTTGATCGTGGTACGCGTGGCGTGGGCGACTGGCTCGTCGATGGGTACGAGGGCTGCGTCAGCTTCGGCAAACACAGTATTGAGATCAGCCTCGTCGGCGGCAAGCTCGGAGTCTGCTGCGAGCAGCTCGGCGTCGATGCGTGCATTCTCGTCGGAGATCTTTTTCCAATTGATACCAAGCTCGGTGCCGAGGCGTTCGAGTTCAGCCATGAGGGCTTCACCGTTCGCACACGTGGCAGTGCGGTAGCTGTGATCTAGCACGCGTTGCAGTTCTTCGCGTGCGCGAATCACTGGCTGGACACATTTGTCGAGCAGGCCGTCGAGCAGGTAGGCGTAGGCGTCCATATCTACCAGTTCCTCGTCCTTGTAGACGAAGATGGTGGAATACTCGGTGGTCACCATATGCTTGTGGGCTGCGCCAGATTCAGCATCACCGACGGGAGCGAAGGCCAGCTCTTCATCGCTGCGATTCACGATGAAGAACACTTCATCGAGAAGGGCTGCTAAGCGGCGCTTCTTGGCGCAGGCTTCTTCGTACATGCCGGTGCTGAGTTGGACGTAGCGTGCCTTGACAGCAGATGGCATCAGTTTGCCTGAGCGACGTTCGATCTTGATGCGATCTTGCGCGATGCGACGAATCTCTTCGAGACTCACGTCTTTTTCGTCTGGACGCAGGCAGGCCTTGATGACTGCCATACCGATGTCGTTGTCACCAACCTGACGGTTGAAGTGACGCAGGCTGGCGAGTTTGACCTTGAGCTGGTCACCGCGCTCGCCGCGTTGTTCTTCGATGGGCAGCTGGGCCAGCACGGCAGCGGTGTTGATCAGGCTCCAAGCAAACGGCTGGCGCAGAGCGAAGCCAAGGTTGCTGCGCTTGATCAGCGGATGTTCAACCGCAGAGGTTGCACGGACAACGAGGGAGAAGATGGTAAGTGCGTTCATGGTGATGCTCCTAAAGAATGAGGGATGCCCAGCACGTTGTGCGCTGGGTGGATGATGCGTGGATCGTGGTATTACGCGTAACGTGCGAGGTGTAGACGTTCTTCGCAGAACTTGTCGATGTTTGGTTCAAGCTCAACATGCGAGCGTTCGACTTCGCAGGTGGCACGACGGTGGCAACCATCGTCGGTGGTGGGAAGCAAGTCTTCCCAGTCTTCGTCACCCATGTTCATGGCGACTTGGGCTTCAACAGACAATTCAATGTTTCCAAACATGTCAATCTCCTGAGTGTGTGAGCGGGACACGATGTCCTCGGCTCCACAACGAGAAAACGACGCCCTGATTAAATGACGCGTGCTTCTTGCGTCATTTAATCAGGGCTTTGGATTAATGTTGGCGAATGTAAACCTTGCCATGTGGTTTGCTTTTAAACCACCAGCAGCTGCGATAATGATTGTCACCAAGTGGAATGAAGATGTCGCAAGAGATGCGTCCAGCGTGGCAAACGATATTGGTTGTTTGTTGCAAGCGTTCGATATGTTTCTTCGCTTGGCGGAAATTAAGCTTAGCGATGCGCATAATTATTTACTCCGAAACAGGATTGGAAGGAAAAGACCAGACAGCAGGGCTGCGATGGTTGCAGCAAAGCCACCAGTCATGGAATGACCGTGCAGGGTGAACACGAGCCAGAAGACGAATACTTCGGCAAAGAATGCGAGCCATTGGTTGGTCTTTACCTTCCAGCACATGCTGAGCAGTCCGAGGAAGATGACCAGACCGTAGACGAGTGGTTCGAGTGATCCGTGGAGAAGAGTGAGAGAGTTCATGAGTGAGTTTCCCTGAATTCTGTGTCATGGTAGTGGAGCGTCCATACCATCTGCCCTTGTTGAACTTCGATGCATAGGATCGGATATCCTGAGTTGTGGTGACAAGCTTCGAGTGCTTCTTCCATGGTGGGGAAGTCTTCGATGTACTTGATGTTGACATCACCCATGTCTGGGCGACCGCCCACTACAGTGATAGTTGTTTTCATGCTGCCTCCTTGAGAGCGTTTATGAAGTGTTTGCGAAGATGCTTCGGGATCAGCTTAAGAAAACGCTGCGCGGTGTACCAGTCGTGATGCTCGAATTTCTTCTTTGCTGCGACTTGGCAGTCAATACCGAGACGATGACATGTCACGTAATATTGCTCCTCTGCGAGTAGTTCAGGATCGTCAGTTTTTCCGACGACTGTGAAAAGTAGTGCCATGACGATGTCCTATAAAAGGTGAAAAAAGCTGCCTGTGCAAAATGGTACATTTCGGGACACTTTTGGAGTTATCCACAGGCAAAAAGTTATCCACAGGCTCTGTTTAAGAATGTGAAACACTCGCTGGAAAGTTATCCACAGGCTAAAAGGCCTGATTTCGGTACAAAATGGGTATGATTGGTACAGATCGGTACAGCGATCGGTACAGCAAATTCCCTTTAGAATTAGATACTTACTGCTATTTGTACCAATGTACCAGTATTTAAGAGGTAACAGTAGTAGAAACAAGAGCTGTTGCTGTTGAGGTGGTGCTCTTTGTTTGGCAGATTAAACCTACTTCAGATCGGTACAGCAAATATTGTCATATTTTTTTTTTCTCAATATCTACTACGCATACAACAGTGGCATGTGCCTCGTACCACGTTGGCATAAACTGAGAAAGTTATCCACAGGCTGCGTTATGCCGAGAGCATTGCGCTTCGCGCTGAGCAAATAAACTTTTGCGGATGACGTGCAAACAAAATGTTTTCCCAGCACCGCAAAAGCCGCGAGACAGAACTACGTTCCTACTTTGCCGTGCCCATAGATACCGTGCATCACGACGTTAAATCCCCGCCCAACTCTTTCGAGTGGGCGGGATGTGCTGGTTACTTCAGACCAAGACGCTGAGCCATGAGCTGAGCCTGACGCTTGTGCTCAAGAACCTTGGCCTGTTCGTAGCCGTCACCGGCAGCAGAGGCAGCGGCAGAGATGCGACCTGCAAAGCGCGTGCTGTTCGCAACTGCGTCGACAGCGGTGTCTTCAACGAGCGCGGTAATACGATCCATGATGCTGCGCTTCGGTGCTTCGTAATCGTCGGAACCGTTGAGCTTGCGCGACATGTATTCAGCGATGAACTGGTCAGCGGAAGGAACGGAAGAAACTGCGTTGTTGGACTTGGCGGCCATGGTAATTCTCCTGAAGGTTGGATTGTGGCGAGACGATTCTCGACCTACACAAACAGAAAACGACGCACGTACTGCCAGACCACACGCTTCATCGTGGTATGGCAGTACGTGCTGGTGGTTACGAGCAGAACCACTCGAAGGCGTCGGAATACACGGCGTCGAGGTTGCTCGGTTCGACACGTGCAGAGCTAAAGCCACCAAGAAGGGAGAGGCAGAGATCGCGAGCTGTGTTAGCAGCATCGGATGTCGCGAAGACGGTGGCGAGTGTGTCGTCAACGAAGAGTGCAAAGGTCATGGTCAAACTCCTTAGTCGAAGGAAATCGGTGTGTACGCGTTGAGGATGAAGCCGCCCTCGGGCAGGATGCGGCAGATGTAGCGTACGTCGAAGATGTAGATGACGGTCATTCTTCATCTCCTTGGCCATATGCGATGACAGCAGCGATTAGCAGGGGGATGACGATGAAGAAGACAATCGCAACAATGATCAGTGTGAGCACGATGCTCTCTCCTTGTGTGGGTGGATAACACCAAGGACAACCACGTCACTGTGACGATGAACACACGCTTCATCGTGTTCATTGGCGCAGTGACAGAGCAGCTTGCTGCGATGGGTCTGCGTAGTTGCGTGCCTTTCTTCGAGCAACGCTCGCTGAATCGTAGGAGGCCAAGGGACTCCTACCCGGATTCGGGAATCCGAATCCGAACCGGGTAGGTCGCTGAGCAAGGGTGGGGAGGGGTACGCCGCGTCTAAATACTCTGATATTTTCTAATGAACTCTGTTAGAATCCGAAGTACAAGACACGGAGGAACCATGAAGACTTGCTCACGATGCAACACGGCAAAACAATTCTCAGAATTCACAAAGCGCACCGCCTCGAAAGATGGATTGTCGTCGGCATGCACTAAGTGTCTAAAAAAGCAAAAGCGGATCGATTACATATGCGAGCCAGAGAAGACAATGCTTCGCGTGAAGAAGAACCATCGCGCACGGCTGGATGATCTGGCCTACCGCCGAGCGTGGCACCAGTGGGTTTATGCGAAGGCGGCAGGACGTGTGCCAAAGTGGGTAAGGTTCGCACGAGACATGCTGCCAAAGTACCGCGAGCTTCTGTCACAGTTTCCAGACTGGTCAGTTGACCACGTAATCCCGTTACAAGGAAAGGATGTTTCTGGCCTGCATGTACCATCGAATCTCCAAGTGATGCCGCTATCAGACAACTCATCCAAAGGCGCAGCATTCAGTGACAACCTGCTCAAATTGCATGATTTTAAATCCCAAGCCACCCACCCACCCTCTGACAAAATCTGAAAGTGGCCTATAATATTTTTAATATTTTTCAGAGAACATGACGAGAGCATACTCCATGGCACGAACCAAAGGCGCTATCAACCGAGCACCCAGCAAGGCAGAACGCGAGAAGTCGGCTGTCGTCGATGCCAAGCAGAAAGTCTTCGCGGATGCCGTGCTCGAAGGACACAGCCAGTCAGATGCTGCGCGTGCAGCGGGTTACCATCCGGCCAGCGCAGCCAGTGTCATGCGGCAAGAGGAGATTCAGGGTTATCTCACTGAGGCACGACGTGAGATACGCGATATCACGACGGTGCGCCGTCTCGATGTGCTGAACATCTTCATGGACGCCATCGACATGGCTAGAACACTGGCAGACCCAGCACAGATGATCAACGGAGCGAAGGAGGTGGGGAAGATGATGGGATTCTACGAGCCTGAGACGCTGAAACTTGAGGTCGAAGGTAATACACGCTCGCTGTCAGCAAAGTTCAAGGCTCTGACGGACTCTCAGCTTTTCGAAATCGCAGCCGGTCGCGCCACGGTCATCGACGGCGAGGTAGTCGGGTGACCGCGACACCAAGCAAACCGCGTCGCCCCACGAAACTAGGTGACATACTCAAAGCCAAGGAGATCGAAGATGTCGAAAAACGAGCTGCCAAACCCACTCCAAAGCGTCGAAGTGTTCCTGTCGGAGTACCGAGTGAGCCTGTTGCGGTGGTTGAAGCCGAAGAACGTCCGACTGAGTCGGCTAAGCCAGCCAAACCTGCCCGAACCCCACCTCTCAGAGCCAAACTGGCCAAACCAGAGCTGCAAGCAGCTCTAGACGAGGCGTTTGAGCTTCCGTACGACCCACCGAGCTACCACTTTGAGCCATCCAGTGACCCGATGGCTGAGTTCGCAGCGCGGGAGCTGTGCCGACGGAAGCTGCTGCCGTTCATCCAGCGGTTTCGGCCAAAATACACCGCCGGATGGGTCCACGAGGACATCTGTCGGCGCATCGAACGGTTCATCAAGCAGGTAGAGGCAGGCCTGTCTCCGCGCCTGCTCCTGATGATGCCGCCACGAAGCGGAAAATCCGAGATTTCCAGCCGCCACACGCCTGCATGGATACTCGGTCAACACCCAGACTGGGAAATCATCGCTGGTAGCCACACATCCAGCCTCTCACTGTCATTTTCGAGGTATCTCCGCGATGTCATGCGTGATCCTGCCTATACCGCTGTCTTTCCTGACGCTCGCCTTGATCCTAGCTCGCAGTCTGTGGAGAACTGGAATCTCACGAAGGGTGGTGGATATTTGGCGGCTGGTGTTGGTACTGGTATTACTGGCCGTGGCGCTCACGTCCTCCTCCTCGATGACTTGGTAAAGGACATCGAAGCGGCTGACTCGCTGACGATCCGAGACAACACGTGGGAATGGTACTTGTCGACGGCCTACACCCGCCTCGCACCGGGCGGCGGCGTGCTGGGCCTCATGTGCATGACAGGCGACACCCCTGTTCTCATGGCCGACGGCTCAGAAAAGCGCCTTGATTCTCTGAAAGAGTCTGACGCCATTGCAACATACAAGAACGGCGAGCTGAAAACCTCTCGTGTCGCCGCTATGCGGTCAAGTGGTCGTGATTTTATCTACAAAATTACGACGATTTCTGGTAAAATCGTCAGAGCGAATCAGAGACATCCGTTCCTGACGATCACACCAGAAGGAGAGCTTGTATGGACAAGAGTGAGAAGCTTGACTACGGCCCACAAAATCGTAGCCTCAAAGGCCAATGGGGAAAGTGGAAGGGCGTTGCCTGCTCCGTGGATGGATGCGACGAACCCGCAAAGTGTCGAGGGCTATGCAGCTCGCACTACTACAAGAAAAAATGGGCAGACGGGCATCGCTCAAAAGCTGACGGGTACGAGCCGCGTAGAAATGCTCGGCTCAAGTATCGCTACGGGATCACAGGGGCGGAGTACGACGCTATGTACGCCAAGCAGGGTGGAAAGTGCGCAATCTGCGGAAGTTCGAGAGAACGCCAGCCTGCCAACTGGAAGGACAAGCTTCCAGTTGACCACTGCCACGATAGCGGGAGAGTGCGAGGACTGCTCTGCAACGACTGCAACGCAGGAATCGGACATCTTGGAACTGAGTCGGTGGCACTTGCCGCAGCAAAGTATCTCCGACTTCACAGCCGAGCAAATAGTTAGCATCGAGGCCGATGGCGAGGAAGAAGTTTTCGACGTGCAGGTCGACGACACCGAGAACTTCATCGCCAACGGCCTAGTTTCACACAACACGTGGTGGCACGACGATGACTGGGCTGGTCGCATCCAGCAGGCTATGGCCGCTGACGACGGCGCTGATCAGTTCGAGATCATCCGCTACCCGGCGATCAACGACTACGGCGATGAGTACATCCTGCCTGACGACACGATCCAGCAGCTGACCGCCGATGACATCGTGCCCGAAGGCTCACGGCTCACCCGGAAGCAGGGCACCGCCGTCCACCCGGCGCGCTACACGACGGACATGATGCTGCGGATCAAGAACAACTTGATCGGTGGTGGTCAGAAGCGCGTGTGGGACGCGCTGTACCAGCAGAACCCAATCCCGGATGAGGGGAATTTCTTCAGCAAGGAGATGTTCCGCTACTACGGTACTGCGCCGAACCGCTCCGAGCTGTACGTCTATCAGGCATGGGACTTTGCGATCTCGGAAGGTAAGGAGAGCGACTACACGGTCGGTGTCTGCCTCGGGCAGGACCACCGGGACAACCTCTACGTGCTCGACATCCGTCGTTTCCGGGTGCAGGACGGTGGCTACATCGTCGATGAGATACTGGACTTCGCCCAGACCTACCAAGCAGACCTGCTCGGCTTTGAGGACGGCCAGATTTGGAAGGCCATCGAGTTTCAGTTCCAGAAACGCTGCGAAGAGCGCGGTCAGTATCCCAGCTTCGAGGTGCTGAAGCCGCTGACTGACAAGATGGTGCGGGCGAACCCGTTGAAGGGCCGCATGCAGATCGGGAAGATGTACTTCGACAAGATGGCAGTGTGGTTCACGGACCTCTACAAGGAGATGCTCCACTTCCCGGCTGGCAAGCACGACGACCAGATCGACGGGCTGGCATGGGCAGTGCGCCTGACTCTGACGCGCTCAGCGCCGCGTGAGAAACGCCACGAGCCGAAGGTGAAGAGTTGGAAGGATGGCCTGAACCGCTTCATGGTGGGCGGGCAGGGCACTCACATGTCAGCATAACTCTCTGCTATACTCTGACGCACTCGAATGGAGCCGCCATGATCGCTGAGCTGATTTACCGACTATTTCACGCACGCACTGCTGCGCACATCATGCACCTGCAGACGCACTCGTACTCTGGCCACAAGGCGCTGAACGACTTCTACGATGCCGTCGTCGACCTCGCAGACAGTATCGCCGAGGGCTATCAGGGTGAGCACGGCCTAATCGACTTCACAGGTAAGAGTCGCTACGTGCAGGAGTCTGATCCGCTCAAGATGATCTCTGAGCTGAAAGAGTGGATCGAACAGAACCGCTACGAGGCCGTCGAGGCCGAGGACACGTTCCTGCAAAACGTCATCGACGAGGTCGTCCAGCTCTGCTCACAGACGATCTACAAATTGAAATTCCTGAAGTAATGGGTACGCCAATGACCGACGAGCAGAAGTTTCAGCTCCTCCTCATCGACGCCATCTGTGGCGTTGGCTTCCCGGCCATCACCATCGCCGCTGAGTGCGAGCGTGTAGGGATGGCGACCTACAGCTACTCCCTCGACGGCGGCACGTGGCTGTGGGACCGCAAGGCCCTGTGGAACGTGACCATCGACGACCTGCAGGAGCTGTATTCCGGCCTCTGCGAGCAGCGCGAAAAGAACATGGAGCCAACGGCTCCGCTCGACGAACCTGAATCACGCATTGTGCTGAACTGACATGGCGAACCCGCTTCCAGGCTTTGAGGCTTTTGGCGCAGCACGCGATGCGCTGCTGGATGCGCCCATTGCAGGTACGCAGATGACGACCCGAAAGATTGGGCGCGGCCTGCGTGATGCGCTGATTGATCCGCTGACTAGCGATATTCAGCAGAGCAACGTGGCGATCAAGCAGGTGCGTGACCAGTACCCGACAGTCGATGCTCTGGCCGGAATACACCCGGCCATTGCCGCAGGGCAGGTGGCCAACGATGTGATGGCTGCTAAGACGGGAACTGACACGGTGAGCAACGCGCTGCAGGCCGTGCCGATGATCAAGAAGGTGAACATGCTCCACAAAGGGTTGCGGGTAGGCGGCTACGGAATTGATCCGAGGGCTACGGCTCTGAAGAACTCTCTTTTAACCCAAGGACAGATTCTCGGGCAAACCGGGAACGTGGAGTAACGCTATGCCAGTTAACAACGACCTTACGCAGGACCAATGGCAACGTTTTCAGTGGTGTCGTGATCGTGGCCACCTCGAATTCGTTGCGAAGGCCGACAAGTGCGACAAGTTCGCCTTCGGCGACCAGTGGCACCAGCAAGACCTTCAGGCGCTGGAGCTGGTCAAGCGTCCTGCTCTCACCATAAACAAGATTCTGCCCACGATCAGCACGATCATGGGCGAGCAGGTGAACAACCGCACCGAAACGCTGTTCCGCCCGTCTGCCGGCGGCAACGCCGAGGTGGCTGACGCGCTGAGCAAGGTGTACATGCAGATCAGCCAGAACAACCAGCTGCCGTGGATACGCTCTGAGGTGTTCGGAGACGGTCTGGTGCGCTCACGCGGCTTCTACGACGTGCGTCTCGACTTCAA
>OFQX01000071.1_pt1 | contig 29900 bp, 28 predicted proteins | sample 1542951 | NCBI WGS metagenome assembly OFQX01 (sample SAMN07774215, study PRJEB24372) | wastewater metagenome | isolation source: WWTP Novara (Effluent) | place: Italy: Novara | collected 2015-12
AGCGCCAAGCCGCACGCGACAAACGGGATGAAGGTCTTTATGAAATGAAAAAGACCGAGTTTGACAAGGGGCAAGCCGATCAAGCCGAATTGAAAGCAGTCGGATCAGAGCAGCAGACGCCATCCTACACGCCGGACCAAGGCCAACAACTCGATGCCGTTGCCAATGCGAAGGATGCACAGGGCAACCCTTACTATGCCGTTGGGAATGACGCATCTGGCAAGTACACAGTCACGCCAAATTTTCAGGATGAATCCGGCGCAAAGCCAGCGCCCTACTCCCCTGCAACCATTGCGGCGAAGGGGGTCAACTACCTTGGGAAAAATTACAACACGCCCCTGAGTGATGAACAGGTATCAGGGGCACGGCGCACGCGCATGGCCGATCTGGCAGCGCAGGGCAACACGTTGGCAGGCACAGCGCTGACCAACGACATGCAGCGTGAATCCTCTCAATTGACGATTGACAAGTCAAAGCAGGAAATTGCCGACAAGGCGTTGAAAAAGCGCATTGATGGCTTAAAGACCCCTGAAGAGATGGCTGCATTCATGACTGAATCCCCAGCCGACAAAGCAGGCGGCGAATTCAAGGCGCAGGCTCGCTACGCGGCGGATAGAAAGACATTCACCTTCGACAAGGTGAACCCTGATGGGACATTCACACCGACCGGGCAAGTTTTCGAGAACAGTGCGCAAGGCATGGACAAGGCACGGATGACGCTGGCCGGGTTCATGACGCCAGAGCAGCGCATCCAGCAATACCAGTTTGAGGAAACCAAGGCAGAGCAGGCACGGCACAACAAGGTTATGGAAGGTACGGCGAAGCAAAACGCCGACACCAACGAGCAGTACCGCAAAGACCTGATAGCCGAACGGCGGGCCATGACTGCGGCACGCCTGGCTACTGGTGGCGCTGGTAATGGTGAGGGCGCAGCAGAGGCAGCAGCCTTTAATCCATTGTCTGGGTTCGACGGCAAGAAGGCGCAGGCAGTGGCATTTGAGCAAGCGGCGGCGGCTACAAACACGGATGGGAAACCCCTATCGCCACAAGCACAAGGTCAGTTGGCGCAAAAAATTTACCGCAGCATGGAAGATTCATTTTCCAGCGAGAACACGGCGCGCGAGCGGGCAAGAGTTTTCAAGGGGGCAGCAAGAACGGCGAGCACGCCGGATGAAATTAACGCTGTGCGTGAACGGGCGAAGAAAAGCGGATACACCGACGCCGAAATGGCACTGCTTGACCCTAGATTTAAGTCGGTTGCTGCGCCAAAAGTTCCTGCAACTAAAGCGCAGGCGACCAATGTCGTACCAGCAGGGGCTACCACTCAAAGCGTCACCGCACCGCCCAAATACTCGTATCAGGCACAAATGGCAGAGGCAGAAAAGACTCGTCTTGCCAAACAGGCTGCGCTAAGAGAAGCCGAAGCAGTTGCCCAAGCCAATGAAATCGCACAGGAAAAACTTATAGAAGAAAAGCGCAAGGCGTTTCTAGCTTCCAGGGGCACCGACACGGGCCGCGCCAACCTTTCCAACACGACAGTCAATCTTCTACGCTGAACGAACTACACACCATGGCAAAGAAAACAAAACCAGCCCGCGTCATATCCTCGTTTGATGAACTCGACGCCAGCGGCATAGGTGCAGGGTACACGCCTTATGCGGTGCAGGAAGACGAGCAGGCACCACCCGCGCCCGAGAGTTCCGGCCTGATACGGCGCATTGCCGGTGACGGCATCCTGACTGCGGTGAAGGGTGCCATTGGCGTACCGGAAGCCGCTGTAGGGCTGGCTGACATGGCATCAGGTGGCCATGTGGGCAAGGCGTTGGAAAATGAGGACGGCGCTATCGGGTTTCGCCCCAAGCAGGCCAAGGAGTATCTGGATCAGTTCTACTCGCCAGAGCAGAAGGCGGCATTCGCTGCCGTGCAGAATGCGGCCAACAAGGATGACCCGTTTCTTACCCGTGTGGGCGACATTGCCGGGGCGGCGATTCGCAACCCCTCGACCATCGTTCATGCCGTGGGGGAGTCGCTGCCGTCCATAGGTGCAGGCGGGTTAATTGGACGCGGTGTTATGGCTGGTGCAGCCGCATTGTCGCCACGCATTGCCACCGCAATAGCTGCGCCATTAGTAGCCAGTCAAGGAGCGCAAAAAGCATTGTCAACTGCGCGGATTGCCGCTGCAGGTATTGGCGAGGGTGTTGTATCTGCAGGATCGACAGCAGAGCAAATCCGACAGGAAACCAAGGATGGATACCTGACTGGTGGACAAAGCCTGATTGCTGCCGGTTCGGGCATGCTTACTGGCGTCCTTGGCATGGCATCAGCGAAGGCCGCGAAGGCTTTGGGCATTGGCGACATTGATACGTTGCTTGTTGGTGGAGGGAAGATCGACCCAGCACTTGAAAAGGGGTTCATCCGCAAGGTGTTGGAGAGCGTACTTACCGAGGGCGGCATGGAAGAATTGCCACAATCGGTGCAAGAGCAGGTTGCGCAGAACTATGCGCTTGGCAAGCCACTGGACGAGGGCGTTGACAATGCATCTGTAATGGGAGTTTTGACAGGTGGCGCAATGGGGGCCAGTGCCCAAGTGTTGAGCCATCGCAAAGTGCCCGAGGTAGGCCCGCTCTCGCGCGCTGTAAACGTGGATGGTGGCGCAGCAGCAGCCCAGGCGGCAGACATTGCAGAGCCCATGGAACCAGCGCCACCACCCGTAGCAATGTCGCCCGAGCAAGAGCAAACGCTACTGGCGCTTGCCAATGCCCGCAATAAGGCGATTACGGACAAGGCCAATGGCACGAAGGACGTAAAGACCACGGCAGAAGATGGAACGCCAGTCACGATCCCCGGAAAGCAGCCGGAATTCCTGACCCCTGCCGAGAAGGAAGAACAAGCCTTCTTGGCCGAGCACGGCGGCGACGTGCAGGCATTGGCACGGGCATATCCCGGTGTGCTGGCCCAGCCAGCAGAGCAGGAGCAGCAGCGCCAACAGCCCGAGACTTCAACCAGCCGTGGAAATGATGGCGATAACGCCGGAGCAGGCGTGGAGTCTGGAGCTACTGATGGAAATGGAGTGGGAGCCAACCCGCGCGGAGCAGTTGCTGATTCACTGGGCCAATCTGGTGAACAGGCCGGTGGAAGTGATGCAGGCGCAGTAACGCCAGAAAAACAAGCAATCACTGATGGCTACGCGCTGGACAAAACCAGAGACTCAGGGGTAAGGATTTTCCGCAAGACAGATGATGCGGGCAGGCACATGCGGGCGATCAATGCCGAAGGTGAGCTGATTACCAGTACGTCGAATTTCGGTGAGTTCACCATATCCGACTCATATCTAGAATATGACGGACCCCAGGCATTTGTCGTAAGCATGGACAACAAGCGCGGCCACCTGACTGCGAAGAACAAAGAGAGTGGGCAGCTAATTGAACTTAGCCCGCGTGCCGACAAAGAGTTTGCCGATGGCATCCCATTGGCGAAGGTGTTGGAAACGGAGTTTTCTGACGCTGGAGGGATTAAGCCTGACGGGTCAAAGACACCGCACACAACAACTGTAAAGAAATCAGCACCTACCGCCAAGCAAAAAAGCAACGTCACCACGCCCGTTGCGCCAGCCGCCGAAAGCCTGCAACCAAAGCCATTCGACACAGCCGCAGCCATTGCGCAGTACCGCGCGGAAACGCTGGCTGCGCAGCAAGCCGAAGCACCATCTGTTGACGAACTTTTCCCGCTGCCAGCCGCACCAGCGGTGTCAACGTTGACACCCTCCCCCGCTGCGCCAAGTGAGCCTGTTGACATCAAGCACCCCACAACAGGCAAGCCCTTCACAACCATGCCCGGTGCCCTGAAGGCGCAGAAGCTGGCCGGTGATGGCCATGAAGTCGTGAAAGTGGACGGTGGGTTTGTCGTCAGAGCAAAGGATACCAATGGCCCAAGTGTTCAAGCTGCCGGACTGGATCAATCAGCCGCTACAGGATCAAGTGATCAGCCCGGAGGAAGCGGGGTCACTCCAGTGGTTGAGCCTGCAAACGAACGAACAGGGGAACTTCAGAGTAACCCCGGACCTGATACCAGCAGCGGACAGACTGCGCCTGTATCACCTGCCAGTACAGGCACCGATTCAGTAGCGCCGGGTGACTGGATTAAACCAGTTGTAGGCAGTGACAAGCGACCAAGGCAAGTTGACAGTGTTGGAAAAGACGGGTGGGTCTATACCAAGTCGGGCGATTCATTCAAGCCGGGGCAGTTTGAATCCACTGCAAAACCAGTGCCAACACCGATTACCGGAGGAACTGGGAGAGATCAAGGCGACATGCCGAGTGGTAATTCTTCCACTGCGCAGCTACCCCCAACAGACATTCGCATTGGTGACACGGTGCGCAAGGATGGGAAGGATTACACGGTAACGCAGGGAATTGATGGGGGCGTTGCAGCCACACGGACTGTATCAGCCCAGAATGGCGTTACCCAAGAAAAAACGATTTTCCTCAAAGGAGATGATGCCATCCGGGCCAAGTTGGAGGCTGCAAGTGGTAATTCTTCCACTGCCGCCGACGAAAACCCCGAGTGGACACGCCTGCCCCACGCCGACCGGCTGGCGCTGAACACCCGCGCGGGCATGAGCAAGCTGGTTGCCGACAAGATTGCACGCACACCATGGGCAGACATCACGCCCAAGACGCGGGAAAAGATCACTGCGGCAATGGCAGCGCCTGTTCGCGGTTCGGAAACAGAGAATGCGCCGGTCACTGACAAACCGGATACGCAGAAAATCACGACCGACAAAGCTGAAATGCGCCCCTACCGCAAGCCTGATGGAAGCGTGGGGTATGAGGCGGTACCGATTGAGCCAAAAGCCGAGGCAGTTCCAGCCGACAAGCCCGGAGTCGTCAAGGTTCCAAGCACGGTCGCAGATGCCATTTCGGCGCAGATGCAAAAGCAAAAGGGCCGGATTACCCGGCTCAAGAACGAAGCGGAGAAGGCTGGAAGCCTGGAAGACAAACGCGCTGCACAACTCAAGGTGACAGCCGCTGAAGCCACGTTGCGCCAAATGCGCCTCAAGATTTTTGATGCAGAGGACGCGGCGGTCAAGTCGGTTGAATCTGGCGATGCAAAACAGTTTGCTCAATACGCCGATCTGTTTCCAAGTGCAGCGGAAGAAATCGCTAAGCTGACCGGCCAGAACGACGAGCTTGATGCGGAAATGCAAAGCTATGAGGCGAAGGCGAACCCGACGTATTCCGGCGCACCGGCAATACGTCAGAAGCTGGAAACAATCGCACAACGCCTTGGGTTCAGTGTCAACAAGTCCACAACCGGGTGGCACGCCAGCGGCGGCATGATCTCCATTCCAAGCGAGGATGCGGACCTTTCTAGCGCCGTATCTGCTGACCATGTGTTTGCGCATGAGTTGGGCCACGGGATCATGGACAAGCGCGGAGTCTCGGTCAAAGGGTTCCCTGATGTGGAATTGCGCAAACGTGTCGCCAACTGGGATGAATTGGTAGCAGCATCCAAGGAATTCCGCCCAGGTGTTCACAACCACACCAGCGATAGCGCCCGAAAACACGCCAAGAAGGCGAATGAAATCGCAGCCGATGCCATTGCATCCGTTCTGATTGGCGACAAGCCGCTGACCATGTTGCAGCCCTTCATGGACTGGCTTGGAATCAACAAGGTGGATCTTGGATTGCAGACGGTTGACGAAGCGAATGCGGAGAGCCGTGCGGCCAAAGAATCAGAGTCAAAAGCGCCACAAGCCCTCGCAGAACCTGCGCCAGCAGCTACTGAAAGTGTAGCAAATTTGGATATTGGTATTGGTGAGACTGACCGGGTGATTGCTGCGCTCAGTGCGCAAAAACCCGGTGAACTGGTTAAGCAGTGGGCAGGCGCAAGCGGAAAAGGACTTGACGCAGTTACGGCCAATATTGAAAAGTCGAAGTACGCCAAGACGTACCCAGGCCATGACGTTACGGTCGAACAGGCTGGATGGAAACTGCCAAACGACGAACCTGCGTTCAAGGTTGTTGTACGAACAAAACAGCCCGCAGCGCCTGCAATTCCAAAAAAACTGACTGTTTATCGTGCCGAAAACAGCGGTCGCGGCATAAAAACCGACGCAATACAAGGCGGAACTTATTACTTCGACAACAAAGAGGCGGCAGACCTATGGGCTGGAGACGCTGGCAATGTTGTTGAGCGAGAAATCGAGACAAGTGGCGCAAGCATCCAAGATGTTTCTGAGGGCGAGCTGATACACCGTGGGGAGCCTGTTTTAATTCGCCGTGACCCAGAAGGAAGCGGGAAAATACTGGAAATAGTGGTTTTTGACAAATACAAGCAAAAAACCACTCCAGCCCTCGCAGAACCTGCGCCAGCAGCTACTGAAAGTGTAGCGAAACCAGACGCCAAAGCCGCCCTATCCGAGCGCGAGAAGGCTGCAAAAGCCAAGATGTTCAACGCATTGGGCAAGTTGGCGACGCTGGCAGGTAAAAACACCCGCATGAACTGGACGCAGGAAGAAGAACAGCAGCTTCTGCCAATCGTCATTGAACTGTTCGACGGAGCAATGGAGCTTGGAGCCGTTACTTTCCAGCAGGCCGTGGCCTATGTGCGCGAGTTCATTTCCACCAATCTTGATCAGGAAACAGCCGATGCAATCCCATTCGATACCCTGCAAGGTGCCTATATCTCCGTGGCCGGCCGCCACAAGGACAAGCCGGTGACTTCCAAGAAGGAAGTTGTCTCGTTTGAGTCACTGGCAGAGCTTGCAAATACCACAGACAAGGCCGATACTTCGGTCAAGGATGAACCCGTAACCGCAGAGGACACACCAAAAGAGTCCTTGCTTGGAGCCAATGATGACACTCGCAGAAATGCAACAAATGACAGTGAACCACTGGACCAAGCACTTCCGGGGTCAGACTCAGAAAATGGGACAAGAGGAAGTATTGAAACAGGCGCTGGCCTGCGCCCGACTGACGCGCAAGGAAATGGACGACCTGAAAGCGGTGGGTCTGGACGAGGAAACAGCCTGGACGGAAGCAAGAAACCTGTTCTGCCTAGCACCCCCGCCGAAATACGACCACTTGCAGACGGCCCCGTAGGCAAAACCGAGGATCGGCCACAGCAACTGTCTGGAGAGAACCCAGGAAACTTCGTCATCACAGACGAGTTCAAACTGGGACAAGGAACAGACGGAGACAAGATCAGCGGGAACCTTGCTGCAATCCGCACACTGCGCCAAGTTCAAAAAGAAAACCGCTACCCAACCAAGGCAGAACAGGCAATCATGGCCCGTTATGTTGGCTGGGGTGGCCTCAAGACCGTATTCGACCCCAAGAAGGCCGACGCGACCGACCAGTACGGCAAAGCACAGCGGGAACTTAAATCCCTGCTGAGTCCTGACGAGTACCGTGCTGCCAATGGTTCTATCCGCAATGCCCACTACACCGCAGAAGGAATCGTTGATGGAATGTGGCGCGTCATGCGCTTCATGGGATTCAAGGGTGGCCGTGCGCTGGAGCCAACGATAGGTATTGGCAACTTTGTTGGCCGTATGCCTGCTGACATGGCCGCATCGACCGAATGGCACGCATCCGAGTTGGACACAACGACCGGGCAACTGGCTGCGATGCTGTACCCAGAGGCCAACATCCTTGCAAGTACCGGGTTCCAAGATGCCCCGTTTGCCGATGGTGCATTCGATATATCCGTGGGGAATCCACCATTCGGTTCACAGCAGATTTTGGACAAGTCTCCAAACAGAAAGCACCTGAACGGCCAGAAGATTCACAATTACATCATCGCCAAAACAGGTATGCACTTGCGCCCAGGCGGCGTTATGTCCATGGTGGTGACACACCGATTCTTGGACACAGCCAATCCAGAAGCGCGTGATGTGCTGGCAAAGGACTTCCGGTTCTTGGGCGCATTCCGTTTGCCAAATGATGCATTCAAGAAGAACGCCGGAACTGATGTTGTCACGGATGTGGTGTTCTTGCAGAAACTAGGCCCAGAGGAAAAGCGCGAACGCGATGCATCCTGGCTGGACGTGAATGGGTCTATTACGGTAGATGGTCAAGCCATGCGGGTGAACCGCTACTACCAAGACAACCAAAGCCACATTCTTGGGCGCTCTGCGATGGACGGTTCCATGCAGAACCGAAGCGAACCAGAGTACACCGTTCACAGCGATGGCCGGGACATTGGCAAGGCCATTGACGAACTTATGCAGACCGGATTCAAGCACATGGCCGGGGTTTTGGAGCAATCCAACAACAGCAAGGCGCTGGCACCGGCTATGTTGACACAAAGCGATTTGCCAATCGGCGGCGTGATGGTGAACGACGAAGGCAAGATCATTCGCCGGGAGTTGAACGATGCCAATGGCAATGCCGTGGTGCAGGAGTTGACGCCAGAAACACTCTGGAAGGACCAGGCGATTGACTGGCAGGCGCTGCACGGCGCAGTGCTGGATGTGAGGACAGCGGCAAAGGCCGGAAAGCTCACACAGGATGACGCAAACGAGGTATTGGCCTTGTCGCGGTTCTTGTTTAAGGCCGATGGGACGCCTTCCGAGAAGCCAAACAAGGCGGTTGAGGCTGTCTACAAGCTGGTTGAGGAACTTGCCAAGCCTGCAAAATTCCAATGGAACCATGATGCCTCCCTGTTGCTGATTACCGGGGCGCTGAACCGCAAGCAGTTGGGCGAGGACGGATACAAGTCATTGAAGGGAATGCTGGACTTGCGCAATCGCACGCTGCGACTGATTCACGCAGAGCAGGCTGGCGATGAAAAAATGGAGGAATACCGGGCCGACCTGAACAAAGCCTATGACGCATTTGTCAAGGAAAACGGCTACCTGTCAGACTCCAAGAATGCAAATCTACTGGAGGGTGACGTAGGCGCAGAGGCCGGGATAGAGGCAAACTACACCCCGTCAGTGTCCCCAGCGGTCGCAAAATCATCAGGCACACCGGTACGCGCAGCCAGCGCCACAAAGTCTGACATTATGTCGCGCCGGGTGAACTTCCCGTACAAGGAAATCACCCACGCCGAAAGTGCAGCCGATTCGTTGTTTGCATCAATCTCCGAGCATGGCAAGGTCGATCTTCCATACATGGCGAAGATCACAAACAAATCGGTTCAGTCGGTGATTGAGGAATTGACCAAGGGAGAAAACCCGCAGTTGTTCCGCGACCCTGAAACCGGGGAGTACCAAGAGGCAGAGCGGTATCTTTCGGGCAATGTGAAGCACAAACTGAGAATGGCCCAGGAGCGCGGCATGGAGGCCAATATCAAGGCTTTGGAGAAGGCTCTACCCGCTGACAAGACCAAGGAGCAGGTAAAGCCAAACATCCGTGGCATGTGGATGCCGCCAGAAATCTTCACAGAGTTCTTGCAGGCCATTGGCTACCAAGACGCCAAGATCAGCGTGATTGCTTCGCAGGGCATGTTGCAGGCTTCCGGCGACAAGCTGGTTATGGCCGACTTTGGTGTGCAATTCCGTCATGGCAAGCGCACGCCCATGGATATGTTCAATTCCCAGGCTTCGGGCAAGCCAATCATCATCACCTATACCAGTGCTGGGAAAACGTATAAGGACGAGCAGGGAACCAAGGAAGTCAACGCACTGGCCGAGCGCATGGGAAAGGTGTTCCAAGAGTGGGCCTATGCCGACGACAACCGGGTAAAACGCATTGTGGAGTCGTTCAATCAGAACATGAACACCCACACACCACGCACATTTGACGGGGTGAAGTACCTGAAACCCGTAGGTGCTAGTCCTTCCGTGGTGTTGCGTCGTACTCAACTGGATGGCGCATGGAGAATGATGCAGGAAAAGACCATGCTTGCCGACCACGTTGTCGGTGCTGGCAAGACCTTCACCCTGATTACCGGGATCATGGAGCGCCGTCGCATGGGGTTGTCCCGCAAGCCTATGGTGGTTGTTCCGAATCACTTGGTAACACAATGGGCGCGTGACTTCTACAAGCTGTACCCAGGTGCAAAGGTGCTGGCCGCAAACCCCGCAGACTTTGCCAAGAAAAACCGCCGTCGCTTGCTGGCTCGAATTGCAACAGGCGACTATGACGCCGTGATCGTTGGGCATACCTCGATTGGCTTCATGGAAACACCGACCGAGGACTTGAAGGCCATCGTAGATGAAAAGCTGGCCGGATTGAAGGAAGCCCTTGCCGAAGCCAGAAAGAACAACGAGAGCAAGCGCACGTTGGGGCAAATTGAAGATCGAATTGACCGCTACGAGCAGCGCCTGAAAGACCTGGCTGCACGCCCGACAGATGACATTGGAATCGACTTCAAGGCGCTGGGTATTGACCATCTATCGGTTGACGAGGCCCATGAGTTCAAGAACTTGGAGTATTCAACATCCGGCGACCGAGTTGTCGGCATGAATGACCCCAACGGCAGCAAAAAGGCATTCGACCTGTACTCCAAGGTTCGCGGGTTACTGTCCCGTGGCGGTGGAGTGACCTTTGCCACTGGTACTCCGGTGTCTAACTCGCTGGTGGAAATTTACACCATGATGTCCTATCTGGCGCATGACGAGTTGGTACTGCGCGGTCAGGAGCATTTTGATTCATGGTCCGGTGCCTACGCGGCAACAGAAACCCGACTGGAGTACACCGCAACCCAAAAACTCAAGCCGCGCCGTGTGCTGGCAGGGTTGAATAACCTGTCTGCGCTGCGCCAGTTGTACGAGCAGTTTGCGGACATCATCACGATGTCGGACTTGAAGCGCATCTACACCGAGGAAATGGTGGCTAAGAACCTGCGCGACGGAACCAACCTAAATACAGAGTTCCCAGTTCCAAAGGTGGCGAATGGCAAGCGTGAATTGATTACTGGTGACATCACGCCGGCCCAGAAGGAGTACATGGACTATCTGGTCGCACGCATGGGCCAGATTGAAGCAAACAAGAGCGACAAGGAGTACATGCGGATCGACAACGCGCTGAACGTGTTGACCGATGCCCGCAAAATGTCGCTTGATATTCGGATTGTGGACCCGAGTGCAAAGCGCGATGAAAACGGGAAGGTGGCTACCGCCGCCAAAAACATCAAGGCTACCTACGACAAGTGGGATGCCGACCGCGGTACCCAGTTGGTGTTTTGCGACCTATCCACGCCAGCCAAGACCGCAGCCAAAGAGGCGCGCAGCATCATTTCAGCCACGATTGAGCAGCTATTCGGGAAAGACCTGGCCAAGCAAGTGAAGAAGCAGCTTGAAGGCAAGACCTTTGAGCAGCAGTGGAAGATGCTGGTGGAAAAGTCTGAGGAAATCTCCGAGAACCCGGACACCTCAGAAGAAAAGCGCGATGCCATTGCCGAGTTCATGGACAAGATTGAAGATCCAGAAGCCACGATGAATGTGGCCGACATTGGGTTTTCAGTCTATGACGACCTAAAAACCGTACTGATGGATAGCGGCATTCCCGAGTCTGAGATTGCATTCATTCACGACTACAACACCCCAGACCAGAAAGAAAAGCTGTTCGACCGGGTGAACAATGGCTATGTCCGCGTGCTGATTGGCTCATCCATGAAGATGGGTGCAGGCACCAACGCGCAGCGCCGCCTAGTGGCCCTGCACCACATGGACGCACCATGGCGGCCGTCTGATGTGGAGCAGCGCGAGGGGCGAATCATCCGTCAGGGAAACACGTTCCACACTGAGTTCAATGAGGACGGATCAAAGAACCCTCTATTCAAACCAGACTTTGAAGTGGAAATCAAGGCGTATTCGACTAATCAGACATCCGACACGGTGATGTGGCAGATCCTGCAACGCAAGGCCGGTGCTATTGAGCAGTTCCGCGAGGGCGGTTTGGATTCGATGGAGGAAGAAGGCGGGGATTCCGACCAGTACGCCGAGTTCATGGCGACATCGACCGGCAACCCGGTATTCCGTCAAAAGCTGGAGGCCGAGCGCCGCCTGACCGAGATTGAATCGGAAATCGGCGGTGCGTTGATCGTGCGCAGCAATGCCCAAAGTTTCTTGGAGAGCTACGATCGTAGGCGCAAAGCTGCGCAACTCAGGCAAGAGGCCACGCAATCATTTGACCCGTCAACCGCATCCTATGGTGGCGAGAGCGGCACCCAGGCCGAGTTTGAAGCGGCCATGAAGGTTGCCAATGATGACTACCTAGCCAAGTACGCTGTATGGACGCAAAAGAACGCAGCCGCTGATCTGGCCATCGCCAAGTGGGAGACTGAACCCGAGGCAACCAGGGGCGACAAGCCTAGCAAGCCAACGATGCCGAGTCAGCCCGACCTATATACAAAGTCGGTGCAGTCTGCGTCAGGGTACGCCCGCGCTATTGGCATGGCGCTGAATGAAGCCGGTATTGACAAGACGGCCAAGGTTTCGATGGCCAAAGGCTCAATCCTAATCACTGGGCAGACGATTGCGCAGGGAGCGTACTGGACGGCCTATGCAAGCAATATGGGTGAGCAGTTCACCCTTGATTCGTCGGGCGCACAAAAGGCTAGTGCTTCAACGCGCATCATCCAAGCACTTACCCCATTCAGTATCAGCAACGCATTGAAGGTCAAAGCAACTGGCTATGAACGGGATGTAGCTGACTTAGATAGGGGTAAGGCCGAGGCACTAAAAGGTTCTAAGCTGGAGGTAGATACCAGTCAGCGCGATGCGGCGCGAGTTGAACTAAGGTGGTTTACGGCACAGGTGGCCTTTGCTGAAGTGCAGGCCGACATTGACCGGGGCGCAACCAAGAACCGCTACATCGAGCGCGACAAACGCCGCAACATCAGCCAGAACAAAGCCGTAGCACTGACCGATCCGGCTACTCACACCATTGATGGCGTGAAGTACACGACTACCGGATTGAACGCGCATTCAGGCTATCAAGCTGTTTCCCAGGCAACGCGGGATAGCGATGGTGTTCCTGCAATCATCGTGCTGACGGACAAGGAAAAGGGCACTTTCTCGGTTGTGATGCAGCCAAAGAATCTGCGAAAGGCCGACAAATCCACCAACCTGAAACAGACTGGCGCACCCGAGGGAAATACGTCGGATGTGTTGTTCAGCCAGAACCTTGTCGCTCCCAAGTCGTCAGGGCCGAAGCCAACGCTTGAGCAGATTCAGGGGTTTGTTGAAAAAATTCTTCAAGTCGCAAAGAACGTCATTCCAGTCTCGGTCATTGCAAGCCCACATGAGATTGCTGGGGTGAAAGTCCCAGTCGGCACCAAGCCCACGGGCGCTGTCATTGATGGGCGAATCTACCTGTTCGCTGACAACATCGGTTCTGTTGGCAGTGCTTACGTCACTTTGTTCCATGAGGTTTTCCATTTGGGACTGCAAAAGGTGATCCCGGCTGAAGATTATGCGGCCATGCTCAAGCAGTTTGCCAATAGTCCACTGGTTGCGAAGTACATTCGGCTGTGGAAGGATTCAGCCGAGGGGGTACAGAAGGCCAAAACGATGCCTTCACAGAACTACGAGGCACTGGCCAATGAAGAGGCGCTGGCCATGGTGTCGGAAACGCTCGCGGCAAACGATGGCATGGGCACCAAGAACCTTCCGGGGCTGGCAAAGGTGATGCTCAACTGGCTGGCAAAGGTGGCCGACCGTATCGGTATGCCTGTTGACTTTTCTAACTGGGTGCGCGACCTGACACGCACAGAAGCAGAACGGTTTGTGAATGACATGGTGCGTGCTGTTCTGGGTGGCGACAAGATTCTGGGCCGCACGCAAGCCAAGTATGGGACCACGCTGGCAGAAATGACAGCGCAGACCAGGCTATCGGCTGGGAAGGCTACCAACCAGACCGATTCCATGGCGTTCAAGGCTTGGTTTTCCGGGTCAAAGGTAGTTGATGCTGAAGGTAAACCGCTGATGGTGTATCACGGGACAAGCGCCGACTTCGCCATCTTCAAGCCTTCTCACGGAGATTTTGGCGACGGAATCTACATGACAAGCGATGCAGCAGAGGCATCGGATTATGCGAACAATTGGAGCCCGACTACGGCAAAAGATGGTGCAAATGTAATGCCCGTGTATGCCTCTTTGCAAAACCCGTACTACACAACCCCCGAGGATAGAAAACTTGATAGTGATGTAGTTCGCAAGAAAGCTGAAAAGCTAGGGCACGATGGGATCATTCGCACTTGGAAGAACTCAGACCAAATTCACGTTATTGCCTTCAACCCAACCCAGATCAAGAGCGCCATCGGCAACAACGGGAACTTTGACGCATCAAACCCGGACATTCGTTTCAGCCAAGGATTAGGCGGAACCCTTTCCAGCGCAGCCAACAGCGCACGCGATGTGAACCTGCCCGCAGGCTACAAGGTGGCTGATCTGTTCCAAGGCGAAGGACGCTTGAGCTACTGGCATAAGTCGGTGGGCACAATGTACAACTTGGCGCAGCGCTCGCCGCCATTCAAACGGGTGTTCGACTCGGTTCAGAATTTCTTGAATGACGTGAGTTTCTACGCTGCCGAGGCGGCTGACTTGGCCCCCAGCATCTTGCCCAAGCTGGACAAGATTACCGATATTGCCAAGTCGCCACTGTCTGCCGCTGACACCAAGGCCCTGAGCCGCCCTGTGTTTGAGGGCACGCTGACTTGGGGCCGGGATTCGACCGGAACAGTCAAGCCCATGGAAGAAATTGAAGCGGCACTGGAAGAATTACCACTGGACGAGCGCGCCCACATGCTGCTGCAAGGTCGCCATGTAGCTCCTGCTGTGCTGCGCATGTGGCAAGGACTGCCGCAGGATCAGTACGAGGCCATCATCAACGGCAAGTTTGAGCGCGAGTTCATGAAACCCGGTGTGGTGTTCAAGCCTGCCGAGTTGAGGGAGCACTTCGGCATGACGGACGCCCAAGTGGCGATCTACCAAGAGTTCCGCAAGGCGACCGACAAGAGCATTGACAATCTGGCGATCAGTGAAATGCTGAACTACGCTGGCAAGGACGCATTGCCGGTGCGTGAAGCAGTGCTGGCATCCGGCAGTGTGCAAGAAGCTGGCCAAACCCTGCGGGACTACCTTGTGTCGCTGACGGAAATGGAGCCTGAGCGCGACGAGGCACTATCGGCCACGGCGGCAAAGATGCTGGACATTGCAGCGCACGCCACGGACATGAAAGACCGGGGCTACGCGCCACTGTCACGCTTTGGAAACTACACCCTTGAGGCAACCTTGCCAACCGGAGAGCGCTATTTCAGCCTGTTCGAGACTGACCGGGAGCGCAACAAGATGGCGCGCATGTTGACCAGCCAGGGGGCCACGGGCGTGTCGGCTGGCACGATGTCACAGGAAGCCTATAAGTTGCTCAACGGGATCACGCCTGAGACTGCCGCGCTGTTCGGTGAAATGCTTGGGCTGGAGAGTCAGGGCAGCGAAGCCAAGGATTTGGCCTTTCAGGAGTACATCAAGCGCGGCACGGCCAACCGCAGCGCCATGAAGCGCCTGTTGCAGCGCAAGGGTATTGCCGGGTTCAGCGAAGACTCAGGCCGGGTGCTGGCCGGGTTCATTTACTCCAACAGCCGCAGGACATCGAGCAACCTGCACGCCAAGGAAACCACCGAGGCTGTGAGCGCGATCCCCAAGGAGCAAGGCGAGTTGAAAGACACTGCCGTGAAGCTGCACGAATACGTGAGCAACCCGGCAGAAGAGGCGCAAGCCTTCCGGGGCATCTTGTTCGCGCAATACTTGGGCGGCTCAGTGGCATCAGCCATGGTCAACGCGACCCAGCCGTTTACCGTCACCCTGCCCTACCTGACCCAGTTCGGCGGCGTGAAGAAAGCAGCGGCTCAGATGGTGGCAGCGGTGCGTGATGCAACCAAGGACACAACAGGCAATGCCGCACTGGATGCTGCGCTCAAGAAAGCCGAGGAAGATGGTATTGTGAGCCCGCAGGAGGTCCACTCCTTGCAGGCACAGGCCATGGGGCGGGCACAGCTTCAGGCGGGTGACGGCACCACCATGGGCAACGCACTGGCAATGGGAAATAACGCGATTTCAAAAATGTCGCTGGCTTGGGGCAAGGTGTTTGGCTTGGCCGAGCAGTTCAACCGGCGCACGACCTTTATTGCAGCCTACCGCACGGCCATCGAGCAGGGCATTGCCAACCCGGCGGAGTTTGCCGAAAAAGCTGTGATGGAAACACAGTTCGTGTACAACAAAGGCAATAAACCGCGCTGGGGCCGGGGGGCCATCGGGGCAACACTGTTTACCTTCAAGCAGTACAGCGTGAACTACCTTGAAATGGTTCACCGCATGGCCACGGCTGGCGAGCCCGGATCACCGGAGCGCGCGGCGGGGCGCAAGGCGGCGGCGCTGGCAATTGCGATTCTGTTCATGCTGGCGGGCTCTGAGGGCTTGCCGTTCGTGGAAGACATTGAAGACGTGCTTGACGGTGCCTTGCAGCGCATGGGGTACAACTTTTCCAGCAAGCAAAGCATGAAGGCGTTTCTGGTTACTCAGTTGGGCAAGGATGGCGCTGAATTCGTGACCAGTGGCATATCCGGCCTGCCGGGTGCGCCCATTGATGTGTCGGGCCGATTGGGCATGGGCAACCTGATCCCCGGAACCGGGCTGTTCCAGAAGAAGACGGACCACACCCGCGACCTGATGGAGTTGGCGGGGCCAGCCGGTGACATGATCAAGCGTACAGGACAAGCAACTGAGCAGTTGCTTGGTGGCAATGTTGTTGGTGCAGCCAAGACCATAGCGCCCACTGCCGCAAGGAACCTTGACAAGGCGTATGACATGACCAAAACAGGCATGTACCGCGACGACAAGGGCAGCAAGATCATTGACACAGATGGTTTTGAGGCTGTGGCCAAGGCCATCGGGTTCCAACCACGCAGCGTCAAAAATGTGCAGGATGCATCCAGGGAGGTTCAAAGAGCCAAGGCGCAGTACACGCTGGCATCCGGGGAAATCCGGGCCAAGATGGCGCAGGCGATCTTCATGGGCGACGACGACATGAAGCAAAGCGCCCGTGACGATGTGATGGCATGGAACCGCAACAACCCGGACCAGCGCATGACCATTGACATGCCGACTGTGCTGCGAAAGGTGCGCGAAATGCGTAAAAACAAGGAGCAACGTATTGCGGACACGGCACCAAAGGCGCTACGCTCACAGGTGCGTGAACAACTTCGTGGAGAACTGCATTGAAAGACTGGGGTGGCTTTTTTGTTCTGTTGGGCTTAGTCAGTCTTGGCATATCAACCGTGCCGTGGGGCATTCTGATATTCATTTTTATTGCTGCGGTGTTTTACACAAGCTGACGCCCAATCCGGGTTGATTTCCAAAAGTCCAGCGTTTCAATCGAGGCAAATGCAACAGGAAAATCAACATGGCATCACAAGATGAAAACCGTTGGCACCTTGATAAAAAAGTCCCAATCAGCTTGATGCTGGTGCTGCTCATGCAGGGCGTAGCGGGCGTGTGGGCGGTGGCCGACATCAAGAAGGATGTGGAGCTGCTTAAAGCCGCAATGATTGAGCAGCGCTACCGGGATGAGCGACAAGACAAGACCACCACGGAAGCTGTGATGCAGGTGCGCTCTGACATCAAAGAGTTGAGTCACAAACTTGACAGGCTGATTGAGCGGGGCAAACCATGACCCTGGTCGAAAACTGGCGAAAGGTGCTCAAGAGCGCTTGGAGTATGCGCCTTGCCATGCTGACGGCCTTATTTTCAGCAGCAGAAGTCGCCCTTCCCTTCTTTGTAGATTTTGTGCCGCCGCGCACGATGGCGATTCTGGCCACGATCACGGCGGCTGGCGCGGCCATTGCCCGTGTGGTGGCGCAACCTGAGTTGCACAACGATGACGCCTAAGCAAAAAGCTGGCAGTGCGATTGCCATTGCCGGGGCTGCGCTGCTGGCATTTGTGAGCCACTGGGAGGGCACCGAGACAGTTGCCTACGCTGACAAGTTGGCCAAAGGCTTGCCGACCGTTTGCAATGGCCACACAGGGCCGGATGTGCGAGTAGGCGACGTGTGGACGAAAGAACAATGTGATGCAATCTTGGTCAAGGACGCTACAGAACATGGGCAACGGCTGCTTGCTTGTATTACCGTACCGCTTAATCAAAATCAGTACAACGCATTCTCTTCATTCGCCTTCAACGTGGGAACCGGCAACGCCTGCAAATCCACCCTTGTCAGGCTGCTTAACCAAGGGCGCTACACCGAAGCCTGCGATCAGTTGTTGCGTTGGAATCGCGCCAACGGAAAAGTTATCAGTGGCCTCGATAGGCGCAGGAAAGCAGAGCGAGAACTGTGCCTGAAGCCGGTTGCACAGGTTCAGAAAGCCAACGCATGAACCCCACTTCTACCCTGTTTTTTGCCCTTGCCTTGGTGATTGCCGCCTTCTCCGGTGGCTGGGTTGTGCGCGACTGGAAGGCTGGCGCTGAAATGGCCGAAGTGCTGGCCCAAGCGGCGAAGGATCAGGCGGCACGGCGCGCGCAGGTTGACGCTGCCGCTGCTGGCCATGAAAAGTATCGCAAAGCTGCCGCCGCGCGGGAGCGTGTCGTCATCAAGGAGGTGGAACGTGTTGTTGAGAACAAAATTTACAGCAATGTGTGTTTTGACGATGCAGGGTTGCAGTTGCTTGCCGCCGACATTGCCGCCCGAACCGCTCCAAGCGAGCCTGCGCCAACCGTGCCCGATCCTGCCCGACCTTACCCAGCCGGACAGCCGCAGCGTGTTCCTGTGGAGTCGCAGCTTGATCCGAGCCTATAACGAATGTGCCGACTTGCACGACCGTACTGTGCAGGCGGTGAGCCCATGATTGCCGACACGCTCAAAGACTGACCACCACAACGTCATGTGACTGCGACTTGCCAGATAGCAGGTCACGCACGCGCTTTTCGGTCAGGCGGTGGCACTTGAACATGGTGCGCGCTGGCAGCACTCCCAAAACTTCCTCGTAGTCGTCCAGCACAGCACGCACAGCCTGCAAGCCAAGGCCAGACAGGCGCAGTGGCTTGCCTTCCATGTGCTTCTGGCCTGACTCGCCAAGGGCTTCAATGGCGTCGGTCAGGAGGCCAGTGCCATCGACAACGCGAATGGGCTCGCCATCACAGTCCGGCCACCATCCGTTGTTTGTTTTGACCAGTGTTTCCATCAAGTTCACGGCATCGGACACCAAGCGCCAGTCGTTGGGGCGGGGTGCGGCACCGCTGGCCATGGCGTCGAACCCGGCACGCATCCGGCGTACCTGTTCGGTTCGGAAATAGTCGTCCAGCGGCTTGGTGGGGCTGGCCATCAGCTCGCCCATGAGGGTGTAGGTGTGTGGCTGGATTTTCTTCATGGCTCAATCTCCAAATCTTCGTCAAGTTGGGGAACATCGGCGGGCCACTTGCCCGACTCAAGAATGGTTTTGCGGGTGCTGGCGGCGTACTCTTTTTCCAGCTCGCGGCGCATGGCCTGCGGGATGGCACCAGACGCGCCAATAATGTCGTGGCACCCGCGCACGCCGGGGCGGGATGCGCAGGCGGGGTAACAGGTTCTATCGTCGGCCTTGATGTGTGCGCCCTTGCCTTGGTCAGCATGGGCAGCATTCGAGTAACCGGCCACACCGCAGCGGATGCATGGCAACGCTGCCACTGCGCGGCGGTACTTTTCGCTCCGAAGTGGCGGCTCTTTTGGAAGAATTACCACTTCGTCGAAACTGGCGTAGCGCACGGGCACCGTCAGGCGGGCATAGACCGGGGGAATCCGTTCAGCCTTGACGTACGGCGGCGGGGGTTTGCGGTTGAACGGCGATCTTTTCATGCGTGCAAAATTTCACCAGTCTCAGGGTCAACCACTTCATCCCGCCCAAGTGACGTTTTCGACCAGATCACGCCCTTGTCAGCGCCAAAGCAGTGGCACAGGTCAATGACGGCAATCATTTCCTTGATGGTCATGCCGCTGGTGCTGGTGCCCTTGGTGATGCTGATAAACCCGGTACCGTCCATGTTGGGGTGCAGTTCCTGACCGTTCAGATGGCCGGTTATGAATTGCTTCCAGCCGTCCGGCTTCATGCGTTTGCCAAACCATGTGACTTGCTTGGAAATGTCGGTCAGGCACGACCACATCAGGCGGTTTTGCTTGGTGGTGCGGGTGTCCATGCGCAGTTCCAAAAACAAGCGGTGCCCTGCGATCAGGTAGGACTTGGCCCACTGCCATGCAAGCTGAAATTGTTTCCAGCCTTGCAGGGGTTCGGCCAGTTCGAAAACCAGACGGTCGCTCATGGCTTCACACGCCTTCCGTGATGCAAAACTTCACCATGCCGCCAATCTCTTCACGGACAAGCGGGTGGCATATAAATCTGTTGTCATCGACGCCAAGAGCATCAGCAATGCCATCACGTCCAGCCTTGAAACTGGCAATCAGGTTGTCGTCGTCACGTTTGCGTTTGTCGGGTGCGTAGAAGTCCAACCACAGGTGAATGGGGCCGTCCTTGGGGGCGGTAATGCCTGACTCCTTGACCAGTGCCCAGCACGCCTTGCGGTAGGCTTTAGCGGCCTTGGATTTCTTGGACCAATGCACGCGAGCATTAGGGCTCAAGTCCATTGGTGGCCATGGCAAAGTAATTCGCTTTGCTATTGTTTCTGTAGCTGTATTCACAAAATCCCCTCTATATAAATAAAAACCTGTGGTATCTAAAACTTCCAGACTTCCTTATTTGCTTCTGGTTATTTCTTTTGGTGGACGGACCTAGCCATTCCTGACTGGTCCTTCACTTGTGCATTTCCCCCGGAGCCACAAGACCCGCCAGTCGTTCGATGCAAGGGCACTAGCTTCGCCACCCTTGTTCCCCTGTTTCAGCATCTTTTCCAACAGTAGGGGTATCGCCCTGAGCCGCTGCCGTTAAACCATTACCAACCGGCGCAGGGGATGAAAGCAGGGCCTTCTAAGTCATGGGCACATACCTCGCCTTGGAAAGAATCAAGCGCTCCAACTTGCGGGCCGCGCCTTCACCGATTTCGCGCAGCCAATCGTCCCAATCAGAGCCTTCAATGCCTTCGGGGTATGCAACCCCTGCCCCGATCAATTCGGCGGCGTTGGTGGCCTTCTCGATGCCGGGATTGAAGCCTCTGAGTACCTTGGTTTTGTGGTCGTTGTCGGCTGCAAACACCACTGAGCCTGTGGGCTTGAGGTACTGGGTGACATCCAAAAGGTTTCCCGCGTTGAAGCAGACAATCACGCGGGCGTTTTTGACGCTTTGAAACAATGCCAGCCCGGTGGCCAGCCCTTCACAAAAGATCGTGATGGCGAATCGGTCACGGTGCAGGATGAAGGAGCCGGATTTGACGGGCGCACCCGGCCAAAATTTCTTGCTCCCCTCGGCGTCAATCGTTTGCACGCTGACCAGTGATTCACCCAGCATGACGGGGATTACGAGCAGGCCATCATTGACGCGCAGGCCAGCACAACCCAATGGCAACAAGCCTTTTTTTGCAATGTACGCATGGGGCAATGACAGGGGGCGTGAGTTGTTCCAGAACTGGCGGGCGCTGCGCACACTTTGGATGCGATATTGGCGCTCACGGTCGCGCTGGGCCTTGATGCGCTCCATGTCCATGGGCTTGGCCTGGGTGGCGTTGTCATCGGCCCAAGCGTTCACGCCATCGTCCAGCGCCCAATTTCTCCAATAGCCACGGCCATCTGGATGAAGGATGTATGCACCATTGCGCTTGCGGGGATGATCCTCTGTTGGGCACCTTCTCCACTTGCCATCGGCAATGATGGCGCGTGGCAACAAACCCGATAGGCGCATGGCCTGCTCGAATGTGAGGCTCATGCTTTGCTCACTGGCTGGCGCAGCTTGTCGAATGCGCGGGTGATGGCGCGGCGGTGTTGGCCTGCACTGCGGTTCACGTGTTCAGCAACCTTCTTCTGGGCGGCGCTGCACTGTTCTTCCAGTGACAACGGGAGTTGCAAGGGAAGTTGATTCATGCGTGTGCTCCTTCACGGCGTGCTGCCGCTTCTTTGCCTTTGATGTAGCGGATCTGATTCGCGCGGATTTTTGAGCGCAGTTCAGGTGTTGGTGGCGCGGGTGTGGTTGTCTCGATGCGGGCTTGTGCAAAGGTGCCTGTCAACTCCCGATACATGGCCTGTGCGCGGCGCTGGGCATATTCCATGTCGCTGGTTTTTTCGAGTGCAATGGTGCAAAGCTGGGGCCAGAGTTCGCGGCGCAGCATGGAAGAATTACCAGTGGCCACCAGTTCGCGCAAGGTTCCGGGCACGTGTTCTATGGATGCTTTGCGGGGGTATTCCAAGCCGCAGCAAGGGCACGATGGCATGGGCTTGTGCAATGCCTTGCAGCTTGGGCATTTGACTGGCTCCACGGGCTTTTTCTCGGGCTTTTTCTTGTCTTTCTTCTTTCCGTCGTCAAGCTCTGAGGCTCCAACGTCAAAGAAGGTTTCGCACTCGTCAAAAAAGCGCGCAAAGTTCCCGCTGTGGCAAAGAACGATGCAGTCCTTTTTTCCAGTCTCAGGGCTGATGCGCAGGCCGCGACCGAAAAGCTGGATGTGTTCGGCCAATGACTTGCGCAGGGGGCGGGCAGAAATGACGCATGACACGTCAGGCACATCAAACCCGCGTGAGGCGGCAGTGACGGTAATCAGCCCACGGATAGAGCTATCAGGGCGGCGGAACTCGTTGGTGGTTTCGGCGCGATCTTCCTCGTTGTCTTTATAGGTGTAGCTGGCAACATTGATGCCGGATGCGATAAATTGGCGCTGCAACGCTTCGACGTGGGCGGTGTCCACAGCGGAACAAATGAATTTGCGGTTGTCGCCATGCTTGAGGTATTCGGCCACAACGTCGCCCACGACTTCCAGCGCTTTGCCGCTGGCTTCTTTTTCGTCCCACTCGCCTGTTGACTTGACGGTGACGCCTGCCATGTCGGGGGCGGTGCAACTGAAGATGCGGTAAGGGGCCAACCAGCCTTGGTCGATCAGTTTGCGGGTGGTCGTCACGTTGATGACCACATCAAACCATTTTCCAAGCCCTTTTGTGAATGGTGTTGCAGTTAGGCCGATGACGATGGATGCTTTCTCGTCCATGCGGTTTTTGTGGGTGGTGTGCAGGACGTGGGCCTCGTCGAACACGTCCACGGCTGCATCCGGCCAGCGCCTGCGGCCCAGCGTCTGAATGCTGCAAAGCTGGATAGGCAGTTCTGGTGCCCAACGCTCATTTCCACCCTGAATCACCCCATGATTCAACCCATAACGGTCAAAGGTGTCGCTTGTTTGTTGGATCAGGCTCAGGCGATCTACGACAAAGGTGGCGCGGTTGCCTTTGGCGAGTACCATTTCCATCAGGGCTGATGCCAAAACGGTCTTACCCCCACCTGTGGGCGCGCAGATGAGGATGCGCTTCGCGCCTTGGCGCACTGCCTCACGGGCCTTGTCAAAGGCGAGTTGTTGATAGTCCCTGAGCTCGATTTGCATGATCAGGCTTCCTGTTCTTCAAGGCGTTTGCGCAGGGTTCCGACAAGAAAGCGCGGGTCATCAATGCCCAAAATCTGGCAGCAGTCGCGCACTTGCTGGCCTAGGCGTTTTGCAAGTTTCTGGCTTTCGTGGGCGCGGTCCTGTGCCTCGTTTTGCTGACGAACGGCATGGTCACGCTGCAAAATGATTTTGTGCAGTTCGGCCTTGCTGTTTTCTTCCAGCAAGATTGCGATCTGTTTCTGAAGCGCTTCGTTTTCTTTGTGCAGCTCTTCCATGAGTTCGACCGGATTCACCGTTTCGTCGTCTTTGGGTTCTTCTGCAATGTGGGTTGCCTGCGCAGCGGGTTTTTCAGGCGCTTGCTGTGCTGTTGGTTTCGCGTCCACCGCTGCAATGGCTTTTGCAATGGTGATATTGCCCAAGCGCACCTGCTCAAATTGTTCTTCCGGCAGCGCGGCCAGCTTCTGCGCGACTGCCGATTCCTTCTTTGACAGGCCAAGCTGTTCAAGGGTTGGGGCATCTTTCTTCGACGGTTCCTTTTTGGTACCGTCGAAGTTTTTGCCATTCATGCGAACCGCAGCCTTCGGTGTCGCCATCAGAATTTCACCCAGCTTGCGGGTTGCTTCGACCTTGACGGCTGTGGCCTTACCAATGGCCTCGTCGCTCAGGTGGTGACGCTTGGAATAGATTTCTGCGGCGTAGGCCACATCAATCAGGGTCTTGGTTTGTCCGACTGTCACAGCTTCAGCAAGCGCCATACTTGCCCGTGTCATGCTGACGATGACGGAATCAGATTCGATGATTGCAAGGTTGTTTTTCATATTGGCTCAGGGGGTTTGGAAGGAAAAGGCGTCACAGCGAAACAGGATGTCTCGCACAGGGGCGTGCTTGGTGCTGGCGTACTTGAGGTGGCCTTGTGATGCCACCCAGCACGCGCCAGAGCGCTGCAAGTGCTTGCACTCAAGGCACATGCGCCGGTCGTCGCGCTCGTAGTCACGCACGGCCAGCTTGTCGGCCAATGCTTCGGCTTGGAACAGGTCAACACCCCGGCGCTGGAACAGGGCCTGACGGAAGGTGAAGCGCTTGATTTGCGCATCTGACCAAGCGGGCATCATTACTGCGCAACCCTGCGGCAATAGGCCAATGACAAGTGCATGCTTTCCTTGGCCTTGATGGCATACACGTCTGCTACAAGTTCCCTTGTGTCCGGGTGGACATACAGCTTGCGCACGATGGCAGGGCCAAAGGCTGCGAGGTTCAATTTGGTGCCGTCTACGATTTCTTTCACGTTGCGCTTTCTGTTTGAGTTAGAGGTTTGACCCCGTGGGCGGCGGCGGTCACAAGGGTGATTCGTTCTTCATGGGTCAGTTCGAGCAGCAAGCGGCCATGGCGCTCTATCGAACACCTACCGTCTGTACTCAGTGACACGCTGAAAGGCGCGGCGCGGCGCTGGTCGGCGTAGGCAAACACGCTGGGTGCTGCCAGTGCGCTGACCTTGACCACTTGCTGTTCTTCGGGCTGGACTGGCGGGGCTTGTGTGCGGTCAAGGTTGTGGCCCAGCTTCCAGAATGCAAAGCCACCATCCACCCGGCGCGCAAGCAAACCATCGGTGACGGCAGGGGCGAGGTGCTGCGCCAAGCGTTTGACAGGGCGACCGATGCCGCGAGCGAGTTCTCCCGTGGTCACTTCGCCAGTCTTGGTGCGCAGAAACTGAATGGCTTCATGCGCCACGGTACCGGGGGCGGCATTACTTGTCATGCTGCTTGCGCTCCTTGAATTCGTGGGCCTTGCGCTTTACGACCTTGCCTTTGTCAGTGCCGATGTGCCACAGGTTGCAGTAGCCGCACAGGTAGGGCGTGCGGCTTGGGCGGTCTTTTGCGGTGTTGCGGTTGATGATCTGCATAGCCAGCGTGTGGCTGGTCAGTCCTACCTTGCCCGTGCAGGCCACTGCTGGCGGGGATAACAGGCGCATTCGGGCTCGTTCAGTTGACACGCTCATGCTTGACCTCCACGATGGGGATGACACGAAACTGGCTGGGGTTGCACTTGCCTTGACGGGCCATGGCCGTTGTGTGCTCAAGAGTGCAGTCCCGACAAAACGAGAAATCAGGGCGGTACTTGCCGTAGCGAAATGGTCCGGTGCCCTTGCCGCCTTCCTGACACATGACGAGGTAGTAAACCCAAGCGTCACGGGAAGAAAAACACGCTGGTGTTGGCGGTGCTGCGTCACGGATTTGGGCGGCAATCATTGGCGTCCTACGCTGTCTGCCGTGGTTTGCTTTGAACTTCCGGTGTCGGCGCTGAATAATTGATTGCGAGCCAGCCAGATGCGATGTTCTTTTTCTTCATCCTGCGTCACCAAATGCCTGATGTACTCGCCCTTTTCCATGCCGTTCAGGTCGGCCAGCTTTTGAACGGTGCGAAGCTGCGTTTCAGTGAAACGAACTGAAAGCGGGGTGTCGATTGACGAATGGGCCGCTGCCGGTGTTGCAGCCATGCTTGCGCGTGTGCGTAGCGTGTGCATCACTGAGTACGAATGGATCATTGATGAGCTGCGGGGGGCGTGATGGCGGGCGCTATTCGCACCTCAAGCCGCCTTCTGTGGTGCAAGGTGGGAGAGGTCGGCGGAAGCCCGGATACGCGGCGATTTCGATTGGCCGCGCAAGAAGAGGTAGGGGTGGTCCACCTTTATCTTGGAAGGTATGCCGCGTGTCTTCCAGTTCTGGACACGGAACCGCCCGCCCGGTAGTTTGAGGTTCAAGAGTTCGGCAACCTTTGCAGGTCCACCAAGGTGTTGAATTAGTTCGGCGTCGTTCATTTTCATCTCCAATAACGCGATGTTATCAGAAAGAACTAACGCTGTGTTATTTGACTTCGCCTAAATTTATGAAAATGAGTCATGGGAGACAAAACGCACCACCCGTCCTTTGAAAGACTACTTTCCGTTGCCGCTGGCATTGGGGTAACGGAACGCGCTGACATTTTGGCAAGGAGAGGATTTCTGATGAATGAATCATCACTCTTGAAAAACGGTGGTGATAAAAATATTTCTGCAAAAAATAACATAGTGTTTGCACAAACCAATAACACCATGTTATTATTCTCCCAAGCCCTGCAATTAAGCAGGAAAGGAGAAAAGAGTGAACGCAACCCTGCCCGTCACGCTGCTGCGAGCCATGGCCCCGATGGCACCGCCCGCAAGCATCGTGCATCACATCATGAGCGACGAGAAGGCCCGCGCCATTGACGCGGCCATGTTGATCCAGAAGAACGACCCCCAGCGCGTCCAGAAGCTGGCCGACAAGCTGCAACGCGAGGAAGTGCGGATTGCCGCGCTGATGCAGTCATGAACAGCTTTGCCGAATGGCTGGCAGCAAGCCTGATTGCTGCTGTGCTGGCATCGTCAATGGTGCTCGACGGCCCGACCGAATTGCAAGCCACCGAAGACGTTGCCGATGAAGTCGCAGCCCTGACCGGGGGTGACAAGTGAGCCAAGACGCATCAGGACTCATTGTGCTGTTGGTGCTGATCTTCATGGAATTCTCCTTGGTGTTCTTGGCCATGGCCTTTTTTGTGATGACCGACAAAGGTGGATTCGACGAAGAGCAGGCCCGCCGCGATGCAGAAGAAATTCTGAAAGACGCGGCCAACGACACCACTTATCGGCCCCGCGTGCGGGCTGGTGCCCCAACACTTTTTTAACACGGAGAATTTTATGACTAGAGCACAACTCTATTCGGTACTGATGGAGAGCGACACCGCTTACCAACACGCAGCGGAAATTTGCGCAGCATTTGGTGTGCCCTGCCCGCCTGATGCGTCCGATGACAGCGAGATTGTCCTTAAAGAAGAGGTGACGGCATGACACAAACAAAACACATCGGCTACGTGGAAGACGCACACGGCTACAGCGGCGCGTTTAGCTGGTGGCGCAGCACCAACGATGCGCGGTTTTGGTTCGTGTGCGGCTACGGCCCATTCTGCAAAACAGGGCAGGCTGTAACAGACGACTTCGGCAATCTTGTTGAGGTGCCAGCATGAGCATAGCTTGCATGATTTTGGGCCAGTCTGGCACAGGCAAGACGACCAGCCTGAGAAACTTTAACCCGGCTGACGTGCTGCTGATTCAAGCGGTGAAAAAGCCTCTGCCATTCCGTTCAAAGGAGTGGGTTCCTTGCACCAAAGCAAACCCAACAGGCTCCATTTTGGTGACGGATTGCGCCCAGACCATTGTGGGTGCCATGCAGCGCACACATAAGCAAATCATCGTTATTGATGACTTTCAATACATCCTTGCCAACGAGTTCATGAGGCGCGTACTGGACAACGAAACAGGCAATGCGGCGTTTGCAAAGTACAACGAGATTGCCCGTAACGCTTGGGACATTCTGATGACTGCGGGACGACTGGCAGACAGCACTCGTGTCTACATCTTGGCCCATACCCAAGAGGATGACAACGGGCGAATCAAAGCTAAAACCATAGGCAAATTGCTTGACGAAAAGATCACGCTCGAAGGCTTGCTAACCATCGTCATGCGAACCGCAGTTATCAATGGCCAGTACCTTTTTAGCACGCAAAACAGCGGCAGCGATACGGTTAAAACGCCGCTCGACATGTTCACCGACGAACACATTCCAAACGATTTAGCAGCGATTGACAACACGATTACAGAGTATTACGCACTTTCACAAACCGCTTAAACACAAGGAAAAGCACCATGTACAACTTAGACACAGACGCAGCACGCAAAGCAGATCAGTCCGGCGCAGGCATCAAAGAGATTGGCAAATACGTGGGCGAATTCACGCAAGCCAAAGACATCGTGAGCAAAAAAACGGGCACAAAAGGCATTGAATTTGCATTCAAGGCGCAGGATGGCCAAAAAACGAATTTGAGCATTTACACCATGAGCGTAAAGGGTGACAAGTACCAAGGTTACGAAGCACTCATGGCCATCATGACCTGCATGAAATTGCGCAACATCAAACCGCAATTTGGCAAGGCCACAAGATACGACTACGACACCCGCAAAGAGGTCATTGAAGAGTGCTCTATTTTCCCCGACCTATGCAAGCCCATTGGTGTTCTGCTGGAAACCGAGGACTACCAAAAGCAAGACGGGTCAACAGGCACACGCATGGTTTTGAAAAACGTGTTTCAAGCAGACACTGAATTAACCGCGAGTGAAATTCTCGACCGTAAAACCAAGCCAGAACAGCTTGAAAAGATGGTCGCCGGGTTGCGTCACCACCCGCTAAAAACCGCGAAACCACTGCCAGCGCGCCAACACAGCACTGATGACGACCGCCCATTCAGCGACAGTGATGACGACATGATCCCATTTTGAGTGAGCACACCATGACAAACATATCCCTCTACAAATCCGCTGCCGATGTGCAGCAAAAAATCATGCTATGCGCCGACCCGGAAACGGGCGAAATTGACACCGACAAGCTGGACATGATCGAGGCCACATTCCAAGACCGTGCTGTAGCCGTTGTGGCAGTCTACAAAGGCAAAGGCCACACGGTTGACACGCTCAAATCATATCTGGCAGAAATACAAGACCAGATCAAGCGTGAGCAGCGGGCGCAGGAGCGCCTGAAAGACTACCTGCAAGCCTGCATGATCATGACCAGTACGTCAGTCATCAAGAGCAATGACGGCCTGCTCACAGCCACGCTCTACCGCGCGCGCGATGAATCGGTTGAGATTGACGAAGGCGCGGTAATCCCGCTGGCACTGTGCGCAGACCCAAAACCGCCTGAGCCGTCAAAGACCAAAATCAAAGCGGCAATTTTGGCGGGTGAGCCAGTTGCAGGAGCTCGCATCGTGCGCAAAGACCGCTTGCAAATCAAGTGACCATGGCAAACCATTTCGCAAAATATGTTCCGCGCCAAAAACTACCCGGTGAGGCCCCGCCAGCGCAGTACGACCGGATGGCAAAGAAAAACAGGTATGTCCCGCCGCCTGAGCCTTTTGTGCGCCCTGGTGCCAACGATCACATGAAATGCAAGAGTGTTGGGGTGCCAACATGAAGCGCCTGCTGTATCGCCTGACTCTAAGCATTTTCCTAGTGCTGTTTTCGCCGCTGCTCATATTGTGGGCTGTGGCGATTGTTTGGACCGACTAAAACATGAAACAGATAAACAACTGTCCAACACCCCGCGCATGGGCCTGCTTTGCAGACACAGGCAACTGCATCATCTGGAGCACCGACGAGGCGTCTGTGCGCAGCATTGCAGACAAACATGGGCGCCGAGTCACGCCACTGTTTGACCTGACATCGGCCCAAATTGCAACCTTATATGGGGCAGCGCTGCCGCGAGTCAGCGACTTTGTGACGCACGAATGGCCCGGCGAGTGGACGCATAAAGCGCCACAAGTTGCCGACCACCCACCCGGCGCGGAATTGGTTTGGGCTGTACGCGGCCATCCGTTTACACGCCCAA
>OFQX01000074.1_pt1 | contig 29673 bp, 50 predicted proteins | sample 1542951 | NCBI WGS metagenome assembly OFQX01 (sample SAMN07774215, study PRJEB24372) | wastewater metagenome | isolation source: WWTP Novara (Effluent) | place: Italy: Novara | collected 2015-12
TCCGATCTCCCTACCGCCATCTCTCTCTAGGTGGGAATCCTCGTCACTGCCAGTGGTGGAACGAGTGGCGTCGGCCAGGGTGGCGACGTTGCGCACGCTGGCTGAGTCGTTGGCGGTGAAGTTCGCGGCGGCTGAGGGTTCGTCTGCGGCGTCGTTGGCGAAGCAGATGCGAGAGGTGGCGCGTGAGCTCGACGACCTTGCCCCCGATGCCCCTGCGGCCCCCACCCCGATCGATCAAGTCGCAGCCGCCCGGGCTGCTCGGGAGGCAGCTGCCGACGGTGTTGCACATGCCGGAAGGCGTAGCCAGTCTCGACGCCGCGGCTGAGTGCATTCAGCTGGCCGAGCACTACGGCCCGCCTCGTGATGATGCCCAGAAGATCACGTTGCAGGCGTGGATGGGTACGCAGTCCGATAGCCGGTGGGCTGCTGCGATTGCTGCTCATGCGATGTCGCGCCAGAACGGCAAGGGTGATGAGATCGAGGATCGGGAGCTGTACGGGCTGCTGATCTTGGGTGAGGCGATCGTGCACACGGCGCACGAGGTGGCGACGGCGAAGAACGCGTTCGAGCGTTTGGAAGCCCGGTTCCAGAACCATCGTGATCTGCGGGTGAAGGTGGCGAAGTTCCGGTACGCGAACGGCGAGCAGGGCATCGAGCTGAAGTCGGGGGCGTTCATCGCCTACCGTGCTCGCACTGGCGCCGCTGGCCGCGGCTTGGATGCTCTCGACGTGGTGGTGTATGACGAGGCGCAGCACTTGACGGCCGAGCAGCTGGCAGCATCATCACCAGCGCTGGCGGTGTCGCCGAACCCTCAGCGCATCATCACCGGCTCCGCCGGCCTGGTCACGTCGGTGCGCTGGACCGAGATGCGCATGGACGCGCTGCGCGACATCGGTGGGCGTTACGCCTACGTCGAGCACGGCGCCGAGCAAGTGTCGCTGAACGCCGAGGGCGAGCTGGTGTCGATCGCCCCGGACCCCGGCGAAGAACAGACATGGGCTGACGCGAACCCCGCCTACGGCACTCGCATCGACCGGGCGTTCCTGATCGATCAGCGCCGGTTGTTGGGTGATGCGGCGTTCTTGCGTGAGCACTGCGGTGTGTGGGACCCGTTGCCGTCGGTGGCTCGCCGGGCCACGGTGATCGAGCCGGTGAAGTGGTCGGGTGCTGGTGACGCGAAGTCTCAGGCGGCAGGTCCGGTGGTGTTGGCGGTTGGTGTGATGCCCGAGTCGGCGTCGGCTTCGGTGGCGTTCTGTGGGCAGCGTGCTGATGGTGCGCTGCACGTCGAGATTGTCGAGTGTGCGCCGGGTGTTGGCTGGCTGCTCGAGCGTGTCGAGCGTGCCCTGGTCGGTTCCGGTGCGAAGTTCCTGGCGTGGGCTGCGACGGGTCCGGCGGCGTCGGTGGCGCCGGAGTTGGAAGCGTTGGCGGTGAAGCACAAGGCGACGACGGTGCCCTTGTCGGGCACTGCGTACGCGGGTGCGTGTGAGGGGTTCGTGGCGGGTGTTGGTGATCTGACGATCCGGCACAAGGGGCAGGCGTGGCTCTCGACTGCGGTGGGTTCGGCCGGCAAGCGCAAGCACGGTGAACAGTGGCAATGGAATCGCGATGGTGGGGTCGACCTGTCGTCGTTGGAAGCGGCAACGGTGGCGGTGCGTGCGTGGCAGCAGGAACGCCCGAAGGCGCCTGCGTCGGCCGCCCCGCGGCGGATCAGATGAGAGAGGTGGGTGTGCATGGCTGAGTCGTTCGCTCCCTACTCGCCGCAGTGGTGGCACTCCCGGCTGATCGTTGCTCTCGGCGCGAAGCAGAAGCGGTACGACCTGCTCGACCGGTATCACCGTTCGGATGCGCCGTTGCCGCCTGGCCCGTCGACGAAGGGCACCACGAGTAGCCAGACCCGTTTCGGGCGCGAGGCCGTGGATGCGTTCGAGGTGATGCGCAAGATTTCGCGGGTGAACTGGGCCGACATGATCGTCGAGGCGCTGATCGAGCGCATGAAGGTGCTCGGGTTCTCCACCGGCGCCGGTGGCACCACGGCGTCGGATGTTGCGGCGTGGGCGATCTGGCAGGCCAACGACCTCGATACGTCGATGCCGCAGCTGTTGCGCACCAAGGGCGCGCTCGGCGAGGCCTACACGATCGTCGGCCCGATCGACACCCACATCGGCGCCCCACGGGTGACGTGCGAAGACCCCCGCCAGGTCGTGGTGGAAGTCGATCCGGTGGACCGCCGGCGGGTGTTGGCGGCGCTGAAGGTGTTCGGCGACGACGCATCCGGCGTGGACCGGTCATACCTGTATCTGCCCGGTATCGATGAGGGGCCTGCGCAGTTGTACCGGGGTGCCCGGTTGCGTGATCGCAACGTGAAGTCGTTGCAGTTCGACGCCAAGGGCTGGGACTGGGCTGAGCCGGAGGATCTGCCGACGACGGCTGTGCCGGTGACGTGGTTCCCGAACCGTGCCGACCTGTACGGTCGGGTGCTCGGCGAGTTCGAGCACGTGCTCGACGACCTCAACCGCATCTCGATGCTGGTGTTGCAGCGGATGCAGGTAGCGATGCTGCAGGCGTTCCGGCAACGTGCGATCAAAGGCGACCTGCCCGAGTTCGACGAGACCGGCAAGAAGATCGACTACGACAGCATCTTCAGCAGCGACCCGGCGGCGATGTGGCTGCTGCCCAACGGCGTCGAGATGTGGGAATCCTCAGGCGTCGACCTGACCCCGATCCTCGAGAGCGTGAAGGCCGACGTGCGCGAACTCGCCGGCCGCACGCGCACCCCGCTGTACTACCTGTTCCCGAACGAGGGCGGCTCGGCCGAGGGCGCGGTGACGCAGCGTGAGGGGCTGATCTTCCGGGCGTCGTCGCGGATCACCGAGACTGACGGTCCGATCGAAGCAACGATGGCGCTCGCGCTGGAGGCTGCCGGTATCGAGGCGCCGACGGACATGGAAACCGTCTGGTCGCGCCCCGACCTGGCGACGTTGGCAGAACGCTACGACGCGGCAGCGAAGGCCCGAGCGGCTGGGCTGCCCGAGCGGTACATCTGGCGCGTCATCTTGCAGATGTCGCCTCAGGACATCGAACGAGCTGAGCAGGACGCCGCCGTCGACGTGGCTGCTGCGCCATCTGGCGGCGGTTCCACTCGGCAGCTGGCGGCCGCGGAGATCGTGCAGAAGGCGTACCTCGGGGTTGGCAAGGTGCTGACGTCCGACGAGGCCAGGGCAATGGTGAACGCCGCGGGCGGGAGCCTGGAGATGCCCGGCCCCGTGTTCACCGAACAGGCTGCTGCGCCCGTTCTGGCGTGAGGTTGCGGCATCGCAACCGAGTTCTTGCCCCGACATGGGGCACCAAACCATCCCGACATGGGAGGAGCAACACGCAATGACCGTTACCGATCAGTCGACCGACGACGCCAGCACCGACACGGGGCAGACGTCCACCGACACCACCGACACCACGCAGGCCAGCACCGAAACCACCACGAAGCCCGAGGCGACCGACATGGCCGCTGAAGCCGCCAAGTGGAAGGAACTGGCCCGCAAGCACGAAGAACGAGCCAAGGCCAACAGTGGCGCGATGAAGGAGCTCGAGCAGCTCCGCAAGGCGTCGATGACCGACACCGAGAAGGCCATCACCGAAGCAAAGGCCGCTGCCCGCGCTGAGGTGCTCGCCGAAGTCGGTGCGTCGCTCGTCGATGCCGAGGTTCGTGCCGCGACGATGGGTCGCCAGCTCGACGCTGACGCGCTACTCGACGGGCTGAACCGTTCACGGTTCCTCGGCGACGACGGCAAGCCTGATCGGGCTGCGATCACGGAGTGGCTCGACCGTCTGGCCCCCAAGGGCGAGGTGAAGCGAACCGCGACCGACACCGGGCAAGGCGCACGCGGGGCACCCGCGGCCGGCGCCATCACCCGAGAGCAACTCAAGAAGATGACCTCCGCACAGATCGAGGCTGCCCGCACGTCGGGCAAGCTCGACCACCTGCTGCGCTGAGCCATCCCCACCCCCTGAAAGGAAGCCCCGATGGCTTTGAACTTCACCCCCGAGATCTGGTCCGCCATGATGCTCGAATCCCTCAAGAAGAACCTCGTGTACGGCGACCCCTCCGTGGTGAACCGCGACTACGAGGGCGAGATCTCGGCGCAGGGCGACACGGTGCACATCCGGTCGATCTCGCGCCCGACGATCTCCAACTACACCAAGGGCGCCACCCTCACCTACGAGACGCTCACCGACGCCGACCGCACACTGCTGATCGATCAGGCCAAGTCGTTCTCGTTCGTCGTGGACGACATCGACAAGGCCCAGCAGCCCGGCGGTGCGCTCGAGGGTGCACTCACCGAGGCAACCTACAGCCTGCGTGACGTGGCCGACCAGTACATCGCCGGCCTGTACACCGGTGCAGCGTCGGCGAACGCGATCGGCACCGTCTCGGTGACCACCGCCGCCCTGGCCTACACGCAGCTGCGCAAGCTGTCCGTCAAGCTCGACGAGGCGAACGTGCCCAACGAGGGCCGCTACGTCGTGGTGCCCCCGTGGTACTACGGGCTGCTGCTCGAATCCGACCTGTTCCTGCGTGCCGATGCGTCTTCGACGCCCGGTCTGCGCAACGGCGTGGTCGGCACCGTGCTCGGCATGGACGTGCTCAAGTCGAACAACGCCATCCTGGTCACCGGTGACGACTACGCCGTGATGGCCGGTCACCCGTCGGCGATCACGTACGCGGAGCAGATCCTCGACATCGAGCAGCTGCGCTTGCAGACCACCTTCGGCACCGGCGTTCGCGGACTTTTTGTGTATGGTGCCAAGCTGACCCGTCCGGATTCGATTGCCACTGTGGTGGCGTCGATCACCTGAGCCTTCCGGCTGATGCAGGCGGCGTCTCCGGGCGCCGCCTGCGCACCCGACCCCATCGTTTTCCCCATCGAAAGGACCGCCACTCATGGCACGTACCGCACTTCCCGTCACAACCGCCTACAACACCGGCGCCGCGCCGACCGCCACCGACATCGACCCGACGAACGGTCACGTGATCGCAGCCTCGGCCACCCCGACCGAAGAACTGCTGATCGTCGTCAACAACACCTTCGCCGGCACCAAGGTCGTCACCATCAAGGCCGGTGACAGCCCGCCCGCCCTGGCGGCTGGCCAGGGTGACCTCGCGATCACCTGCGCCACCTCCACCAACGGCATCCCGATCCGTATCGACTCGGCCCGCTTCCTGCAGTCCGACGGCACGATCAATCTCGACATCACGGCCAGCATGACCGGCACGATCGTCGTCTACAAGGTGAGCCCGCTCTAATGGCCACCGTCTACGTGCTCGGTTCCGGTGGGACGCTGTTCGAGATGGACGTACCCGCGGAAGGGTCGATGGCCCGCGAAACGTGGGACGGCCGGCTTGCCAAGGGTGAGTTGCAGATCGTCGACGAAGCCCACTGGGTCGAGCACGCCGACGGCACCGCTCATCTCGTGGCAGGCAAGGCGCCCGCCGCGCCCAAGGGCAAGGCCGCCAAGGTGGCCGACGAAGCTCCGGAGGAGTGACACCATGACGGTCCGTCAACGCATAGTGGCAGGCACCGCCGCCACGCTGAGCTGGCAGGCCGTCGACCAGGACGGCGAGCCGTCCGACCCGGGCACCACCACGGTGGCAGTCTCGACGTCGGCCGGTTCGGTCGTTCACGCCGCCGGCACCGCCACCACGGTGGCTGCCACGGCGCGCACCATCGCCATTCCTGCGCAGTCTGTCGATGAGTTGACGGTCACGTGGACCGGCGCCACGGCGACCGAGACGACCACCGTCGATGTCGTCGGTGGTGTGTTGTTCACTGTCGCTGAACTGCGCGCCGCTCAGCTCGGCGCGAATCAGCCGAACGTGACGAGCACAGCCGACTACCCGACGGCAACCATTCTGGCCGTGCGCCAAGAGGTGGAAACGCTGTTCGAGCAGCGATGCCGCACGGCGTTCGTGCCCCGTTTCGTGGTGCTCACCACCACCAGCCAGGGAACCGCTGCGCAGACCGGCATTCGCTCGCTGCGATGGGTGGAACTCACCGACGGCACGTTCATCACTGACGCCGCCACGATCGACACCTACGCGACCGTGACGCAACGTGGTGTGACCTGCTCTGCCGCCGTGCACCGGGTGGGCGCGGTGATCGGTTTCGAGCGTGCGCCGGCCGATGTGGCGCGTGTGGGGATGCTCTACGCCCGCCATCTGTTGACGATGGGCCAGACCGGCATTGACCTGCGCGCCCAGTACACCCCTGGCGGTGTCGACGGTATGGGCATCGCCATCCCCGGCAAGCCGTGGTACATCACCGGCATAGACGAGGTGGACGAGGTGCTGCGCGCCTACCGCCACCGTAGCGGCCCACGTTCGGTGCGAGTCGGGTGGCTGACCTGATGGGCCTCGATATCGGCTCGATCTGCGAAACGGTCGCGACCACCGTCTGCGATGCGGTGTCGAGCACCGAGGTGCCGCTGATCGGGTACCCGTACCCGGTGTTGATGCCGCAGCTCGATTGCCTCATCGTACGCCCGCGGACCAACACCGACGGTGGTCAGTTCGTCGACTATCACCGCTCGTTCGGTACCTCGACCACGGGCGGCACCGGGGCGCTGTGCGAGTTCGGGCTCTCGCTGGAGTTGCGCGTCGCCGGCGGCAACGCCTCGGCCGAGCTGGTCGAAATCGTGGCGATGAAGAACATCTACAAGCTGATCGGCGGCGGCAACCCCGAGAGCGTGGTCGATGCACTGCTCGCCGACGCGTCGTTGATGGGCGCGATTCAGACGCTGCAGATTGGCGGCGCATCCACGCCCGAGTGGTACGCGGCTGACGAGACACCATCGGCGCGCCGCTGGCTGCAGTCGACGATCGCTCTCACGATCCTGGCACGGAGGTAGCTGATGCTGCGCTGCACGCAATCACACGAGGTGCCCACGTTCGGCACGATTCCTGAGGGTTCGCTGTGGGCGGATGATTCGCCGTTCGTGACCGACCTCGGCCTGTTCGAGCCGGTGGCCGACGCCGAGCCCGAGCTGAAGCCGAAGCCGGTCGTGCGCAAGTTCAAGCCTGGCGGCGGCGCGAAGCCTGCGCCGGCCGCCGTCGGCGAGCACGGCCCTGAGATCGTAACCCTCCCGGCCGGCGCCGTCATCATCCCCACCATCGAAGGCGAGGCGGTCTGATGGCCATCGACTACTGGCACGACATGAGCATCCTCGTCGGTGGCCTGGAGGTGGCGACACACGGCAAGAACGTGGACATGCGCACACAGGTCGCCCCGCTCGACATCACCCCGCTGTCAACGCCTGACGGGTGGACCGAGCTGGCCGGCGGCCTGCGCTCGGGCACGTTCGACATGTCGCTGATGCAGAACCTTGCCGCCGGCTCAATCGACGCAACCATGTTCGCTGAGTTGGGCGTGTCGGGCACCCCGGTCACCGTGTGTACCCGCTCTGCTGATGGGTCGTTCGCGTACTTGTTCCGCAACTCGACCGGCAGCTACACGCCGTCCATGTCGCCGGTGGGTGATCTGGCGATGGCTGCACTGTCGGGCAACTCGACGGGTGGCATCGTGCGCGGCTCGCTGATCCATCCCGGCTCAGCGTCACGCTCGAGCTCGTCGACGGGTACCGGCCGCCAGTTGGGCGCGGTGGTTGCCGGGAAGTCGATGTACGCGGCGCTGCATGTGCTGTCCGTGTCGGGCACCACGCCGTCGCTGACCGTGATCGTGCAGTCCGACGACAACGCCGGCTTCACGACGCCAACGACTCGCATCTCGTTCACCGCCGCCAACGCGGTCGGTGCGCAGTGGGGTTCGGTGGCCGGTGCGCTCACCGATGACTACTGGCGCATCTCGTACACCATCTCCGGCACCAACCCCGTTTTTGCCTTCGCGGTTTCCGCAGGCGTGCTCTGACCACCATCCCCCGAAAGTAGGAACACATCATGGCTCTGTTTGCCCTCACTGCACAGGTGGTCACGCTCAACGCGGTCGACTACTCCGATACCTGCAAGCAGGCGACGCTCGTCGTCGATGCCGCGCAGCTCGACTCGACCGATTTCGCTTCGGCCGGGTGGGTGGAGTACATCGGCGGCCTGAAGTCGGGCACCTTGTCGTTCGAGTTCCACGACAACGTGGCCGACAACGACATCGACGAGGAACTGTGGGCGCTGCTCGGCACCGTCGTCGCGTTCACGCTCAAGCCCGTGTCGGGTGCGACTTCGGCGAGCAACCCTGAGTACCAGGGCAGCGTGCTGGTGACGTCGCACTCGATCGGTGGTGCCGTCGGCGACCTCGCCGGTAAGAGCCTGTCGTTTCCAACTTCCGGCGCAGTTGTGCGCGACATCACCCCGTGACCTGATGGCGCAGTCGTTCGCCCAGTTCGAACGCAAGATCGCCGCCGTGCAGGACGAGCTGTCCGGTGCTGCCGGCAAAGCCCGTCTGGCGCGTGTCGGCAAGCTCGCCCAGGGCGACGTCGACGAGGCCGTGCACGGCACGCTCGGCGATGACTCGATGTCCGGGTGGAAGCGTGGCGCGCCGATCCCGATCAAGGGTGCGTCACGGCTGGTCGGCGACACGGAGGTGCTGGTGTCGGCGGGTAAGGCGTCGGGGCCGATGCGCGTGTTGCAGTCGGGGCGCAATCAGGGCAACGCCGGGGGTATGGCGGGGCCTGGTGTGTCGGCTGATGGTACGACGCGGCGCAACAAGAACGGCACGGTGCGCAAGGCGCGTGCCCGCAAGGCGCGCCGCTGGAATGGGACGACGGCTGGCAAGGGCACGTGGTCGAAGGCTGATGCGCTGATTGCCGCTCGTACGCCCGCCAGGGTGCACGCAGAGGTGCGTAAGGCGCTGGGTAAGCACCTCGGGAGGGGATGACGTGAGCTTCAACGAGCGCATCTCCGTAGTGATCGATGTCGCCACCGACAAGGCGTCGCAGGCGCTCGGTGGGTTCCGCAAGTCGGTCAACGAGGCGGAGGGCTTCACCGGCAAGCTCAAGGCCGGCGTCGGGTCGCTGGGGCAGACGTTCACGTCGTTCATCTCGACACCGGCCGGTGCTGCTACCGCGATCGCTGGTGCTGGCGCGGTGGTGATGGCCGCCGTGGACCAGTTCGCCGACCTCGGCCTTGAGGTTGGCAAGCTCGCCGATTCGACCGGGCTCTCCACCGAGGCCGCCTCACGGTGGATCGAGGTGGGTGGCGACCTCGGTTTGACCGCCGATACCACCGCCGGGCTGATCGAGAAGATGACGCAGAACCTCGGCAAGTCGCCCGAGAAGTTCAAGGAACTCGGCATCGAGGTGCAGTACGCCGCCGATGGCACTGCGGACATGAACGCGACCCTGTTGGGTGCGATCGAAGGTCTACACAAGATCAAGGACCCGACCGCCCGGGCCGCTGCTGCTGCGTCGTTGTTCGGCAAGTCGTGGGCTGATGCGTCGGAACTGATCACGGCCGGCGCCGATTCGGTGAAGAAGAAGCTCGGCGAAGTCGCTGACGTGAAGGTGTTGTCGTCCGATGACGTGAAGGACGCTCGCGAGTTCCGCGACACGATGGATCAGCTCAAGGATGCCGGCGAAGAACTGGCGTTGTCGTTGGGCAAGACGCTGCTGCCGGCGATCACCACCATCGCTGACGCCTTGGGCGTGGTGTCCGATGTCATCGGGCCGGTAGTCGAGGGCATCGGCTACGTGATGGACGAGGTGAACAGCGCCTTCACTGATCTCGACGACCCGCTCCACGGCGTGACTGATGGTCTGATCGAGATGGCCAAGGCGAACGAGGCTGTCATCGAGCAGGCCGCCCGCTCTGGTCTGGCTGCCTCGATGGAGGCCACAAAGGACTCGGCCGAGCACCTGGCTTTGGCTACCGAGGTTGCGGCGCGTAACACGCGCCAGTACAAGGACGACGCCGACGCGGCGGCGGCGGCCAGCGACCGATACCGCAACGCAACCGAAGCGCTGGCCCTACTGTTGGGCACGCTCGACGACGACGAGGCGCTGCTCAACTTGCAGCAGCAGTTCGACGACCTCAAGACGCAAGCGGAGGCCGACTACGCCGCGGTCGCTGCCGGGTCGATGACAGCCGAGCAGGCTGCACGCAATCACGAACTGAAGATGATCGACCTCAAGAAGTCGGTTGCCGATTACGCGACCGAGGTACTCGGGCTGCCTGTCGAGCAAGTGACCGACATTGTGGCCAACCTCACCGAGGCCAACGTGGCGGCGGTCGAGTCGCGGCTCAACTTCCTTGCTCGTAACCGAAACGTGAACATCACGGTCGACGGGCAGATCGCAGACTCGTCGCTCCGCAACCTGGTCGAAGGTCGCGGTCACGCTGCCGGCACGCCGTCGGCGTCGCCAGGTGTGCACCTGGTCGGCGAGCAAGGCCCGGAATTGGTCAACTTTCGCGGCGGCGAATCCGTGACGCCGGCGGACGAAACGAAGTCGCTGCTCGATCCTGTGGCGTTCGCCAACGTTGTCGGCCCGATGATCGCCAGGGCGATCCGACAAGAATTGCGGTCCGCCTGATGGCTGAAGTCGATCTCGGGTACACATACATCGCGGTCGCATCCGACCTGACTGACGAGATTGCTGTTTCGTCGATGTCGTGGGCGTCGGCGAAGCGTGGGAACGTCGACGTGCGTACCCGTGCGAACGGTCGCACTGTTGCCGTGTCTCGCCCTGGTGTCACCCGTACGGCGATGGTTGTCCTCAAGATCGAGGACCGCGACGACCTCGAATGGTTGGAGGCGAACATCGCCCGCCTGGTGTTGGTTCGTGCCGAGCGCGGGCAACGCCTGTGGGGCGTGTACTCGACACCCGACTACGCCGAACGGGTGTGGCCGGTGCTGCCGATCATGGTCACCTTGACCGTCAATGAAGTGACCGTGAGCGAGGTTGTGTGAGCGTCGTCGATCTTGTCGAGGCGCCGGTGGTGCAGGTTGGTGCCGGCTTGGATCTGCTCGACTCGTCTGGCGTGTGGGTGGCCGACATCTCGGCCGACCTGACTGCAGCGGGCAGCGTCATCGCTCGCAACATGGCCAACAAGATCCACGGCACCGCCAAGCTGACGATCTCCCGCGAACTGGCGTGGGGCCGCGACCGGGTGCGGCCGTGGGTGGAACTCTCGGCCGACGGGCAGACCACGACTCGGTGGAACATGGGCGTGTACTTGATGACGACCCCGCAACGCAACGCCGGCGAAACCCCGGCCACCTACTCCGTTGACGGGTACGACCTGCTGACGATCCTCGATACCCCGTACGGGTCGACCTATTCGGCCGCTGCAGGCTCGGTGCCGCTGACCCTGATTGCCACGCTGTTGACTGCGGCAGGGATCACGAACGCCATCGATCAGGCGGCGATCGCCGAGGTGTTGCCGACGGGGTCGCTGGTCGTGTATCCGATCGCGCAGGAGAACACGACGCTCAAGATCATCAATGACCTGCTCGCCAGGGTCGGGTACGGGCCGCTGTGGATGGACCGCGACGGGCGTGCCCGTTCGGCACCGTTGGTGGCTCGTTCGTCGGTGTCGCCGATGTGGGCGTACTCGACGAGCTCGGCGACAACGTCGGTGGGTGATCAGCGCACCGGTACTGCCGACTTCTTCGCTGCTGCGAACCGGTGGGTCTTCATCAACGACGACCCCGGCCGTGGCACCCCGGTGGAGGGCAACGGCTTCTACACGGTGACCAACCCCGCTGACGGCCCCACGAGCATTGATGGTCGTGGGCGCTCGATCACCAAGGTGGTCAAGTTGCAGGCGGTGACGCAGGCGGCGCTGATGGTGCAGGCGGATCAGATCGTGGCCGCCGACAAGCGGATGGCGTCGGCGGTGGCGGTGAACGTCGGCCCGAATCCGGAGCACTGGCATGAGGACACGGTGACGTTCGCTGATGCTGATCTTGGTGTGTCGGGCCTGTTCGCGGTGACGGAATGGTCGTTCGATCTTGGTGGCGGCGACATGGGCTTGCAGTTGGAGGCGACCTGATGGACTCGAAATGGGCTGTGGTGATGCAGGTGTCGCCGCTGTTGGTCCGGTTCCCCGGCGATACCGGCGATGTGCCGGTGGGGTTGAAGTCGTCGGGGTTGTCGTTCACGGTGGCAGATATGTTGCTGCTGGCGTTGGTCGGTTCGCAGTGGGCTGTCGTGGCGAAGCTGGTGGCGACATGACCGAGGCCGAGAAGATCGCCGCTGCGGTCGCACGTCGCGCTGACGGGATCGCTGCCGCCGGATCGAAGGCCGCATGGGTCGCTGGGCTGTTGTCGGCGACCGTTGAGCGAGTTGTTGACGATGACACCGGGGTCACGGTTGATGCCGAGGTGTCAAGCGATGCGCCTGAGGTGGCCGGTGGGGTCGTGAAGGCGGTCTCCCCGCAGGTTGTGGTGTCGGTGCGTGGCCGGTTCGTGTGCCCGGTGGCGAAGGCGTCGGGGTCGACGATCACTGTCGGGTTGCCGGTGTTGGCCGTGCGGCTCGGTGCTGCTGTTGTGGTGTTCCCGGTGGAGGTGCTCTAGATGGCTGTCAACATCACCGGTGTTGCCACCTCGTTCGTGTCCCCTCGGTCGTTGCAGGCGACCTCGACAGGCCGGTTGTGGGTTGCTGCCGGTGACGCGACCGCGAACACCATCGAGTTTTGGTATTCCGATGACGCGGGTGTCACGTGGACGGAGAACACGGCCGCTCAGATCACGTGGGACGGCGCCAACTACTTCGCGTTCTACATCGACGCTGACGATCACGCGCACATCGCATACGACGAGACAGCCACCGTCGCGCTGAAGTACCGGCGCAACAAGTCGATCTCCACGACCTCCGCGTGGTCGGCTGCGTCGACAGTGGACAGCACCACGGCGACCGCCTACCAGTGGGCTGATCTGGTCGCGCACCGTGAGGGCACCGGCTGGAAAGCGCACATCCTGTACAAGCGCAACACCACCGGCACCGACCTGATGCTGTATGCGCCGATCACAATCACCTCAGCCGATGTGATCACCGTCGAAACCAAGGTCACGGTCGATTCCGATGTCGGCGCGTCGATCGTTGCCGGCGGGATCGACTTCCATCACACCGCCAGTGATGAGAAAGCAATCCAGAGCAGCACACCGCACCTGTACATGGTGTGGGGCGACGGATCGCTGTCAGTGAACTTCGCCAAGTACACGTACTCGGGCGGTTCGTGGACCGCCGGCACCACCAGGGTGATCTGGACGGCAGGAGCGGCGCTGTACGCCGTGTCGATGGTGTTTGATGGCACTCGGGTAATCATCGCAGCGACCGTTGACTCGGCCACCATGGCGCTATTCGAGCGCGACGCCGCCGACACCACAACGACCAGTCAAGCCAGCACGAGCAGCCTGCTCGCGCAATGCGTCACCTACGACCAGGAATCCAACGTCTGGATTGTCGGAGACAACAACTCCGGTGATCTGTATGCCCGCAAGTTCGTCCGGTCCACACTGTCATGGGCGGCCAGTGAGCTGGTTGATACGGACGAAATCCTCGGCCCTGCGGCGATGCGACGCACGGGTGGCAACACCATCGCCATTGCCTACAAGGCCTCGGGAACGGGAGCCCGTTTCGACCAGACGTTCAACAACGTCGCCCCCTCGTCACCGACATGGGTGAACACCGACAACGTCGGCGCAGACGTCGGCGCGGCATTGGTGCTCGACTGGAACTTCGTCGACGGCAACCCTGCCGACACGCAGACCGCGTACACGTTGCGCCGCCAGATCGGCGCCGGCTCATACGCGTACTGGAAGGCCGGGACATCCACCTGGGATGCCGCTGTCCAGAAGATCACCTCCGCCACATCGGCGGTCACGCTCGCCTCCGGCTGGGGCGCGGACGGTGATGCCAACCACAAGTTCGCGGTCCTCGTCTACGACAACCTCGACACCGTCTCGCCCTACAGCGCTGAGCTGACCGTCACCCCATCGGTCCCTTCGGTGCCGGTGATCACCACACCCACCGACGGTGGCACCCACGGCTCGGCGTCGTTGACCGCGGTGTGGACGTGCACCAGCCAGGCCACCTACCGGGTGGAGCTGCTCAACTCGGCAGGCACGGTCACGCTGTGGGACTCGGGCATCCTCGCCTCGACCAGTGTGCGCGACCAGGTGATCGCCTACACGTTGGTCAACGGCACCTCCTACAAGGTGCGGGTCACCACGGTCAACGCCGAAGGGCTGACCGCCACCCCCGACACCAACTCGTTCACCACCACCTACACGTCGCCCGCCACGCCGACAGTGGTCGTCTCGGCCAGTTCGTCGCTCGGCAAGATCACCGTCACCCCCACCCAGCCAACACCTGGCGGCGGGCAGCCGACCGTCACCTCGATCGACATCTTCGTGCGCCTGTCATCCGCGCACACCTACCCGGACCTTGAACGCCCGGTCGGTGGTGCCGGCATCCGCATCGCCGCCGCGCTCCCTCCGTCGACAGCATGGGTCGACCGGGCCTGCTCGTCAGGCATCGCGTACGAGTACCTGGTGCGCAGCTGGGCCGACAACGGCACCTTCGCCGATTCAGCGTGGACAGCATGAGGAGCCTCCAATGATGTACATGACCGGGTACAACGGCACGGTGCGCACCCGTGCCGAGCTGGAAGCGTGGTCGCAGTGGCGGCAACTCGACCCCGAGGACGCCCGACGTTCGCTTGCCATGATGGACGACTCGATCGTTGCCGGCCGCCCGCTGGGCATCGGGTCCATCTTCCGCACCGAGCAGCAGCAGCGCGACGGCTTCCTGTCGCGGCATCACGTCGTCAAGTTCGGTGGCTGCTGCACCTACAACGGACAGCGGTACGCACTGAACAAGGGCGTGGCGCACATGGCCCCGCCGTTCCGTTCATATCACGAGGCGACCACTAAGGCCGGCAAGGCGTTGGCGATCGACTGGACCGGTGACATGGCGTGGTTGGCCGCGAACTGCGCCCGCTACGGGCTCAACCAGTTCGGCGCCGTGAACAATGAGCCATGGCACTCGCAGCCCGCCGAACTACCTCACGCCCGCTCGCGCTACGTGCAGGCGTCGATGGACCCGCTGCGCGAGATTCGCCTGCCTGGTACCGGGATCGGTTCCCCGCCATCACCACCACCGCAGCCGACGCGGGTCTACGCCCCGGCGCCGACGATCAAGGTGCGCCGCAACCTGCTTGCCGGCAGCAACGACGCTGCGCAGGTCCGTGCGTTGCAGTTGCAGTGCAACTTCTGGGGATGGCGCGACGCGATGGGCCGCAACCTGATCGTCGACGGTCGTTTCGCTGAGAAGTCGGCGCAGGCCGTGATGTCGATGCAGCGGGCGCTCAGCATCCTCGACGACGGCATCTACGGCCCGATGTCGGCGCGCCGGTTCCAGCAGAACCTCGATGCGATGGTCAAGCTGTGATGCTGCTGGCAGCATCCGGATGGTTCATCAACGTTGCCACCGTCGCGGGCGCGATCGTGGCCGTGATCGGCGCAGGGCTCGCCCTGTTCCGGTTGCCGCCGTTGCGCTGGTTGTGGCGTCGCAACGTCACCGGGCCGATCAAGGAGGGGCTGGGGCGCACGATCACGACGGTTGCCCGCCCGCTGATCGACGAGGCCGCCGACGCGACCAGGGCTGCCAGCAAGGCGCAGCACGACGAACAGAACGTGGTGCTCACTGTCGGGTTCGCCCGAGTGAATGACCGGCTCGACGCGGGTTCGGTCATCATGACGAAGCACACCGATCAGATCGCCGCGCTGAATGCTGCGATCAAGGCGCCTCGCACTGACCGCACCCGCGACGGCGACCAGTGACCGGCGCCGAACTCGCCCACATCTTGGACGGCTACTGGCATCGCCTGTGCCGCCTGATCCGCAACCACCTACCGAAAGGCTGACACCCCACCATGAAGAACCTCGCACAGGCGATCCCCGCCAAGATCAGAACCGTCATCTACTCGATCCTGGCCATGGCCGTGGGTATCGAGGCGATCGTCGACGTCGTGCCCGCCGACGTGGAGAACAAGACGCTCGCCATCCTCGTCGTGCTCGGCTTCGGTGTCGCGGTCGGCAACGTCGGCGCCCCGAAGGCGTGAACGAGTTCCAACGGCGCATCGGCGTCGGCGAACCATCCCGCGCGTTCAGCCGCCTTGCCGGCACCACCCGCCGCCGCCCCGTCGTCATGGACGACGGACCCGCCCGCGGCAAGGTCGGCGGGTTCCACACAGACCACTGGGACGGCCGCGTCGACGCGACCGTCCGCCCGCAACACGTGCACCACACCATCTCAAAACACAAGGAGACACCATGAGTCAGAGCGATGCCCGTCGCGCCCGGTGGCGCGCCGACCTGAACGACTACGGCAGCGCTGCGCTGCGCGCCGCCGGATTCACAGCCATGGCGGATGAGCACGCCGCCGCCGCCGCCGAACAGCGCACCTACGCCGACCTGATGGTTGAGCTGGCCGCTGCCAAGGCCGGCAACGATCCGGTGGTTTTGCGCGATACGAAGATCAAGGTCGCCGCCTACCGCGAGACGCAGCGACTGTTCGGCGCACCACGCCCCGGTGTCATCAACAACTTCTCGGAGCCGTCTGACGCCGAGCTGATCGAAGCGGGGTACTGACATGGGACGGCAGGCCATCGACCGGATTGGACACACCTTCGGGCTGCTGACCGTGATCGAGCGCGCCGGTTACGACACTCAGGATCGCGTGATGTGGGCTTGTCTGTGCGACTGCGGCAACGAGGTAACCATCGTGGGTTCTCACCTCCATGATGGATCAACGGTTTCGTGTGGTTGTCACCGACGGTCGAAGTCGACAACCCACGGCATGTCTCGCTCGCCGGAGTATGCCGCATGGAAGACCATGCGGCAGCGTTGCTCGAACCCGAATAGCAAGAACTGGCCCAACTACGGAGGTCGCGGCATCCGCGTCTGTCGGGAATGGGACGCCTCATTCGAGGCATTTATGACCGCAGTCGGCCGGCGACCTGCGTCGGACCTGTCGCTCGACCGCATCGACAATGACGGCAACTACGAACCAGGCAACGTCCGTTGGGCGACGCGGTCCGTACAGCAACAAAACCGTCGTCCTTTCCGTGTGGGACTGCCAAAGATCATCACCGAAATGGCGGACGCCCTCGAAGAGGCCGGAATCCGCCCCGACCTCGTACAACAAGCGCGGGCCATGCGTGGCGTCGCAAAGGAGCTGATCTGAGATGGCGTTTCCCTCTTCTGGCCTGTTCGTGGCCACCTTCGTCGACGCACTCGACACCACACAACTGGCGCTCGACCTCGACCTCGAAACCCACAAGGTCGCGCTCTACACCAACAGCCTCACCGGCGCCGACCTCGTGACCGACACCGCCTACGGTGTGGGCGCGTGGGCGTCGAACGAGGTGCCGACCGCGACGGGCTACACCGCCGGTGGCGTCGCGCTCACCGGCACCACCTACACGTCGACCGGCTCGGGTGTGACCAAGTTCGACGGCACTGACACCCCATGGACGTCCTCGACGTTCTCGAGCGTGCGTGGTTGCCTCGTCTACGCCGATGCGCTCGCCGGCAACAACGGCATCATCGCGGTCACGTTCGGTGGTGACTACGCCGTCACCGCCGGGACGTTCACGATCCAATGGGACGCGAGTGGAATATTTTCCGTAGATCTCGTCCCATAAAAGTACCTCTGACCGGGGGTTATGTACTCGTGACCTGAGGCGTTCCCGTCGTTGGTGAATGTGGGTGAGATGGGGAAGGTGCACCGATGGCAGTGATCCTCTCCGACGCCTTCACCGGCACCAACGGCGACGCATGGAACGCGTCGAACTGGACGACCCGCACCGAGGGCACCACTGGGTCGTCGACGATCCAAACGAACCGGGGACGCGCCACCGCTGCCACCGGCGCGTACACAGCGCAGTACGCGCTCGGTGCCCCGGCGTCGGGTGATGCCGATGACTTTGACGTCACGTTCAGCTGGGCCGACACGTCGACCGGTGAGCAGTACATCGACTTCATCTACCGGTGCACGACGAACCCGACGTCGGGTGTTCCTGGTTCGGCGTTCGTGGTGGAGATCGGCCCCAACAGCGACAAGATCGGCGTCTACTCGCTCGATTCGGGCGGGGCGTTCTCCACCGGGATCTTCGTCACGTCCGCCGGGGTCAACGACACTAACCGGCACTGGATGCGCGTGCTCGTGGTCGGCACGCAGCACAAGGTGAAGTGGTGGGATGACGGCTCCGGTGAGCCGGGCACCTGGCAGATCGACGAGACAGACCCTGATGGTGGCGGTTGGACGACCGGCCGGGTGCTGCTCGGCAAGCTCAACGGCGCGGCCGGCACCTCGCGCTCGACCGACTTCGACGACTTCAGCCTCGACGACCTCATCACGACGGACCCCGCGCCGGCTGTGGTGGCTGTCGCTGCCACGATCCCGGCTCCGACGGTCAAGGCTTCGGCGACCCCGAAGCCGACCACGGTCGCAGTGTCGGCCACGATCCCGGCGCCCACGGTCGCAGTTCGCACGACGCCGGCAGTGCGCTCCGCTGCGTCGACCGGGGTGTCGGCCGCGTGCACCACCGGCGTCACCGTCACGAAGCCGTCAGGTGTCGCCGATGGTGACGTGCTGTTCGCGTTCGTGTCGAAGACGAACTACGCCGATACGAACGCGTTCACCTGCTCAGGGTGGACCGAAATCAGCTCGGGCACCCGTGGCACGACGACCGGCAACGACCGCCACGTCACCATCTTGCGCAAGGTCATCACCAACGCTGCCGGTGAGGGCTCCAACTACACCTTCGTGACCACGTTCGGCACCGTGTGCTCGATGTGCGCCACGATCGTCTGCGTCTCCGGCGCGGACACGACGACGCCCGAGGACATCTCGGTTCCGTCGATCACGTTCGGAAGCAACGACGCGACCCCGGCGTCGCGTGACTCGACCTCGGTCACCGCCGGGGCACTCGTCCTGTCGTACTGCCAACTGAGCCTCGGAACCACCGCGGTCAAGACGTGGGGTGCACCGTCGGGCTACACCGCCCCATCCGGTGGCGACACGTCGATCGCAGCCAGCTCGCTGAACAACCAGCACGGCGTCGCCTACAAGACGCTCGCCACCGTCGGCGCCGCCGGAACGAACGTGTGGACGCACACAACCGACGACGCGACCACTGAGAACTCTCGGGCGATCGTCATCGTGCGTCCGGCCGCGACAACGATCGTCACCCCCGCCGTGGTGGCCTGTGCTGCCACGATCCCGGCGCCGACGATCGATACCACGACCAGTGGCGATGCAACGGCAACACCTTCGGTGGTTGCGATCAGCGCCACCGTGCCGTCACCGACGGTCGTCACGACGGCAACGCCGACCCCGGCTGTGGTCGCGGTATCGGCCACGGTTCCGGCACCGGTGGTGTCGGCGTCTGCGTCGGTGCTCGCCTCGGTGGTCAGTGTCGCCGCGTCGGTGTTCGCGGTCACGATCCTGGCAACCGCCACGGTCGCCCCGTCACTGGTATCTGCTGCCGCCACCATCCCCGCGCCGACCGTCACCGCAACCGCGACGGTCACGCCCGATGTGGTGCCGATCAGCGCCACGGTGCCCGCGCCGACGATCACGGTCGGCACCATCATCACCCCGTCGACGGTTGCGGCGCTCGCTACCGTTCCGTCCCCAACGGTCACCGGTTCGGCAACGGTCACCCCGTCGGCTGTTGCCGTCTCGGCCACGATCCCATCACCAGCCGTTACGACGTCGGCCACCGTCACCCCGACTGCCGTTGCCGTCTCGGCCACGATCCCATCACCGACCATCACGGCAACGGCGACGGTCGCACCCTCAGCCGTGGCAATCAGCGCCACGGTGCCCGCGCCGACCATCACGGCAACGGCAACGGTCACCCCGTCGGTGGTGCCGATCACGGTCACCGTGTCGGCGCCGACGATCACCACCGGGACCATCGTCGACCCGTCGGTGGTGCCGATCACCGTAGTGGTTCCGGCGCCGACGATCACCGGCTCGGCAACGGTCGAACCGTCCGCCGTAACCATCTCGGCCACGATCCCGGCACCGACCATCTCGGCCAGCACTAACGCAACCGCAACCCCGACCACGGTCGATGTAGCCGCCACCCTGCCATCGCCGACCATCACCGCAACCGCCACGGTCACGCCGACCACGGTCGCCGCCTCAGCCACGATCCCCGCGCCGACGATCACGACCACGGTCACGGTTGCACCGTCGGTGGTGCCGATCACCGTCACGGTTCCGGCTCCGACGATCACCGCCACGGGTACGCCGACCCCGGCAACGGTCGCCATCACCGCCAGCGTCGGGGCACCGGTCATCGATGCCGCATCCGCCATCGGCGACCCCGGCATCGTCTGTCTCGCCGCCACCGCCGCCGACGTCACCCTCACCGCCACCGCCCCCACGGTCGCACTGGCCACCACCGCACCAACGGTCACGCTCGCCGTCACCTGCGCCACGCTCGAGCTCGTCGCCACCTGCGCCACCGTTGCGCTCACACTCTCGGAGGACTGCTAATGACCGTCTACGACATCGGCGACAGGCCTGTGATCACGGCTACGTTCCGCACCGCGCCAGAAAGCGAAGGCGGCACGCTGGTCGACCCGACCACGGTCACCGTGCGCGTACGCAAGCCCGACGGCACCGAATCCGGGTACTACACGAGTCCCACATCAGAGATCGTCAACTCGTCGACGGGTGTGTGGGTGTTCACATTCCCCGCCGCGTTCGACGTGAGCGGCGACTGGTTCGTTCGCTTCCGTGGCACTGCCGGAACCATCACCGCCGCCGAGCAGAAGCTCGTCGTGCGCCCCACCGCATACACCACCCCATAGGAGGAACCATGAAACGTCTCAGCCTCGTGTTTGCCGCGCTCGCCGCGTCGCTCACCATCCCCGCCGTCGCCTCAGCCAACGGTGGAGGTGGCACCCCGCCGCCCGTGTGCCCGCAGTGGTCGCGGACCTGTGGCCCGGTGCAGCCACCGTACCCGCCGCCGTACCCGACCGTACTCACCGCCGACCCGATCATCGCCGGCAGCGGCAACGCCGAAGTCCACGCCGTCAACGTCTCGTGCGCCGCCCCCAACGGCACCTACAGCGTCGTGTGGGTGGCGCGGATCACGTCACTGTCACCGCACAACACCCCGACCGTGTGGAGCGTCGACGGGCAGACCGCCAGCGTCAACGACCCGATCATCATCGTGACCGGGCACACCCGCCAAGCCGTGCTGTTTTCCACGCCGCCCCGCATCGCTGCCGTCGCCACCATCGGCATGAGCCGGCCGGTGCTCACCGCCAGCGCAGGCGTACCCGGCTACTGCACCTGATTCGAATAGCGCACCCGTTCGCGCCCTCCACCGTGCCTTCCTCCAGGTGCACGGTGGAGGGCGCTTCGTCGCGCCTACGGTCAGGTTCGGAAAAGCCCCGATTAGGCCATTGACAAGATGGCCCGCATGGGTCATTGTGTCCCCCATGAGTTCCCCCACCCTGATCGGCATCACGGAAGCGGCCGAGATCCTCGGCCTGCCCGTGCGCACCGTCAAGCGCAAGGTGCAGAACGGCACCATTCCCCACGTCGCCAAGTTGGCGGGCGCGACCGGGGCCTACGTGCTCGACCTCGCCGTCGTGTCTGACCTCGCCGCCGCGAGCGCGGCATGAACCCCACCGGTGCAGCCGCACCGTCACCCGTCCTGGAGGACCAATGAACACCACCGCCCCGAAGAAGATCGCCACCCGCCTGCGCACCCTCGACGGGTGGCAAGGCGACGCTGCGCTCTACGAACTGTCGCCGCCGATGGCTGCGGAAACGTGGCGCGGCCCGGTCGAGCGTCGCTACGTGATCGTCTCTGCCATCACTGCGCCGTCCGATACCGGCAGGCCGGAGACGTACATCTTCGGATGCGACGCTGACGGCTCCAACGTCGACTTCTCGGAACTCGATGGTTCGTTTCGAGGCGGCTGTGATCATGCCCGGGCGCTGAACGGCGCGGGTTACGAGGTCGCGCCATGAACGCCCGCCGACCCCTGCCCTCGGCGGTGCGCAACCTGCGCCCCACACGCACGGCGCGCTTCGAGCTGATGCCCGGCGTCGTGCTGTATGACCACGAGGCCGACCCCGACCTGCCGGTGTTGCCCGACCTGGTGGCGCTGGCCCTGTCGGTGCTGCTGCGCTCGGTCGACGTGCCCGGCTCCGTATCACGGCCACACACCTGCGAGGCGAGCGCGATCGTGCGTGGCCACTTCCGTGTCGGCGCCGACGACTGCAATGCGCAGGGGATGCCCCGGCCGGTGACGGCATGAGCAGCTGGACAAGCGCGAACGTCATGCCCAGTGTTGGGGACACCAGGGTCAACCTTCACGAGCCGACCCAGGCCAACCACATCTGTGCGATTCGGGTCGGCGACGCCGCCACGGTGCAGTTCTCCACGCCGAGCCTTGCCATCGAATGGCTGTCCCACTGCATCGACCTCATCGAAGATGCCGACGCACGGCAGGCCGACGACATGGCAGGTGTGGCATGAGCGCCGCACACACCGCCCTTGCCGCCGCCGACGAGCTGCACGAGCTGCGCACTGAGAACCTGCGGCTGCGCCACCAGGCCCGCGAGACGGCCGCCATCCACGACCGGTTGGCCGCCGAACTGGTCACGGTGCAGGCGTCGGTGGATCGGCTGCTCGCCCAGTGCGTGCGCCAACGGGCGCTACTCGACGAGGTGCGCTGCTGCCCGGTCGAGCACGTCTCCCGCAACTACCGCACGGTGCAGATCGACTCGCCCACGTGGGCTGCGCTGCACGCCATCGGCGGTGAGTCGTGAGCGTGGCCGCAGGAAGCGACGACTTCAACCAATACGCCGTGCTCGCCGAAGCCATCCGTGAGCGTGACGCCGCTCGGGCCGAGGTGCTGCGCCTACGGGCGCTGCTCGACGACGTGCTGGCGTGCGCCCACCCAGGTACCTACGGGGAACGGGTCGTGTACCTCGACTCGCCCACGTGGGATGCGCTGCAAGACCTCGGCGGTGAGTCGTGAGCTACACGCTGACCCTTGACGAACTCGCAGAAACCGCACTGGAACGCGAACTATTGAACCGCCAACTCGCCAGATCGGAAGGTCGCTGCGATTACTGCGGGCGTCGCCCATCGACGCGCCCCTGCAAGATGACGCTCCGTCATCACGATCACCGAATCGAACCCAGCGACCCCTGCCGGGACTGCGCTGGTGGCGGCGTCGTTGGCTTGTCGTACTGCGTCACATGTCAAGGCGGAGGAATCGAGCCGTGAACATCACAGAACTCGCCCGACGCTGCCACGCGAACGGTCGCCGATGGTTTCCGTCCAACCATGAGAGCGAACGAGCGGCGATCACGCACTGCACGCTCGGGCTCGTCGGCGAAGCAGGCGAGGTGGCCAACAAGGTCAAGAAGCTGTTCGGGTACTCCGACCAAACGGTGCCACCCAACCTCCGCGCCGACATCGTGGAGGAGCTGATCGACACCCTGATCTACAACATGGTGCTGCTCGACATCCTGAATGCCGACATCGACGCAGAGGTTGAGAAGGTCGTCGCCAAGTGCGTCGCACGCTGGGGCCGCGAAGCATGACCGGCGCTGACCTCCAGTGGTGGCACTTCGCCATAGCGCTCGCCATCATGCTCGTGTTCGTGGCCGTGTTCGCCTTGCAGTCGGCTGCGTGTCAAGCCGAACGCGACCGGCGCATCGACGGGTACATGGCCGCCGGGCTCACCGAGGACGAAGCGTGCGCACTCGTGGACGACCTGCCATGAGCCGCCGAATCCGCGTTACTGGCGGCCCGTGGCCCGAACGTGTCGGACTGGAGGGCTGCATTCTCATCCCGACACCCGAGCAGGCGAAGCACTACCCGTTTCTCGGGCGCTCCAAGGATGAAGTGATCGTCCTGATCGACGACGACCCGCTCAACGGCCCCGGCACGAAGTTTGCCGGCGGGTGGTGGACGTGTGCGATCTCGAAGGCCTGCGTCATCGACATCGGCGATTGGCACGCGCGACAATGACTGCCCGCCTCACCCTCGCCCTGGCTGTGCTCACCGAGGCCGAAGCCTGCGCACTCGTGGACGACCTGCCATGAGCGCATCGCCCGAAATGATCGACGCCGTGCGCGTTGCGCTTGGCGAGATGTACCCGGCCGAGGTGCTCGCCGACATAGAGCCGACCCCTGGCCACTCAACAGCCATCCGATTCTGGTGCGAGGAGGTGACGCCGTTAGACCGCAGGCGAGCTGTCCGCCTCGCTCGGTCGCGCGTTCATGGTCACGACAGCTTCACGACGTGCGACACGCACGCCGTCACCAACCGCCCCGACCTGTGGGCGCAGTGCGAGAAGGTGACAGTGCGTGATGCACTCATGGGCCACCTTTGCGGTGCACCATGACCGCTCGTCTCGCTCTCGTCCTGGCTGTGCTCGCCGGTTGCACCATCACCCCCGCCGACGCAGCACCCACACAGACCGCCCCCGTGTCGGGTCTGCCTGCCGCCGCCGTGGCCACCATGCCGGCCGCCCCGGTCGTGCCACGCACCACACTGCCCGCACCGACCACGCTGCCCGCCTACCAGCACCCTGACCCGAACGTCGAACGCTGGCACGCCCTCGCCCTCTCGGTCGGCTGGCCCGAGGCCGAATGGGCGTGGTTGTCGTGCGTTGTGTTCCGCGAGTCGCGTGGGATGCCCGACGCTTACAACGGGCGCGACCGCGACCGCAGCTACGGGCTCGCACAACTCAACACGAAGGGCGCGCTGTGGGGCTGGTTCGTGGCCCAAGGGCTCACCGACCGGGCGCAACTGTTCAACCCGACCACCAACCTCTACGCCGCCCGAGCCATGTTCCTGCAATTCGGCCGCAAGCCGTGGCGCGCTGACCGTGGGAGCTGCGAGTGATGGACCTCTACCTCGGCACCCATCGCCCGAACTGGCTCACGCTCACCCCGAGCCCGCCACTGATGGTGTCGCTCAACACGCTGCCGAAGGTCAAGCAGTACCGGGCCGCAACCCCGTGGTTCGTCGACTCTGGCGGGTTCACCGAACTGCAGCAGCACGGCAAGTGGAGAACGACCGCGACCCAGCACGCTGAGCGTTGCGCCGAGGTGGTCGAGCGTTTCGGCATGGTCGAATGGCTCTCGCCGCAGGACTGGATGTGCGAGCCGATCGTGATCACTGGCGGCCGCATTCCTGATGGCCCGTCGTTCGTCGGCACCGGCCTGTCGGTGCGCGAACACCAAGAGCGCACGGTGCAGAACTACCTCGACCTGCTCGCACTGGAGCCTGATCTGCCGTGGGTGCCGGTGCTGCAAGGGTACGCGCTCGACGAGTACCACGACTGCGCCGACCTGTACGCCGCTGCCGATGTCGACCTGGCTGCCTGCCACCGGGTAGGCGTCGGCTCAGTGTGTCGCCGCCAGTCGATGGCTGAAGCGGTCGAGATCATGCGCACGCTGTCCGAGCGTCGGCTGATGCTTCACGGGTTCGGCTTCAAACAGCTGGGCATCGCTGCGTGCTGGCCGTACCTGACATCGGTCGACTCGATGGCGTGGTCATACAACGCCCGCTACGAAGGCAGCAAGTACGGCAGGACATGTGCCAGGCCGAACGGTCGCGGTGGCTCGGTGAAGTCGTGCGCGAACTGTCGCCACTACGCCCTGGCGTGGCATCAGCGGACCATCGCCAAGCTCGGCCCGTTCCAGATGTCGTGGGCCGCTGACCGTGGGAGCTGCGAGTGAGCGAGCGACTGACCGACGACCAGGTGGCGTGGTATGCGGGCACGTCCCGCACAGCCAAGTCAGCAATCATGGACCAGTTGGTGGTGGACGAATGACCGCCCGCGACGACTACCCAACACTGGCGAACCACGCGCTCGGCAAACTGCAGTTCGTCTCCGTCAGTGACGCTGGGGCGATCAGCGCCGCCCTCGACGAGATCGACCGGCTGCGTTTCGAGGCCGACTCAATGCGGAACATGCTCGCCGATTCGATCGTCGTCCACCAGGACGACCGAGCCGCGATCGTTCGGTGTCACGCCGAGATCGATGAGGTCGCTGGACGAATCGCCAACGGAGCCGCCATCTGTTGCGCTCCGTGGCGCGACACCGAGGCTCGCGGTTGGCTCTGGTACTGCTCCCTGCCGCTAGGCCACGACGGGCACCACCGATGCATCGGAGCAACGTGGTGAAGGACGCAGTAGATCTCTTGAACGATCAACTCACCGTGGCTCGCAACGAGTTTGCCGCCTACAGATGCAAGGTTGAGGCACAGATCGAAGTGCTGGAACTGACTATCGGCCGACTGCGCTGCGTGTGTGATGCGGCGTTCACCGTAGTCCGCGAGGACGGCGACGAAGACGGCTGGACCGCCGCCTGGCAGGAACTGGTCAGCGCACTTGAAGACGCCCGATACGAGGTCCGGTCATGAGGCACGACCACAACCCGCTCAACGCCGACTTCCACGGAGGTATATGCCCAGCTTGCGAGGAAGCCGATACCGAAAGGTTGCCGGCTGATCCGGTGATCGCGTGGATTGGCGGCGTGGCCATCATCCACGGCGAGCGCGACGACAGCGAGATGTGCCTGTGTGGCGCCCCCGACTACCTCACCTGCCCGGACTGGATCGCCGGAAACGGCACAGTGTCGTCGCTCACCTTCACGTCGGCCACCTGCTACTACAGCCTCGGTCATCGCAACCGTCACCAGTGCGATTGCGTGTGTGTGCGACCGGCAGGCCACGACGGGCCGCACCAGTGCTCGGCCGAAGCGGTGCAGCCATGAGCACCTACCGGCTCGACACCGGCAGCGTGGCCGACTGGCAGATCACGCAACGCCTCGGCGGCAACTGCGTGCGCATCGATTCGCCGACACTGCAGACGAACATGATCGTCCGCATGTCGGATCTGATCGCGACCGGCGTTCCCTCTGGGCCGGTTGCGGGTGGCGGCGGGCAGGTGGAAGCGACCCCAAGCGCTGGAGCCTTGCCCGCCGCCATCGTCCCCGCCGCCCGGGCCACGGACCCTGCCACGTCGCATGAGGCGGCCGCCACGATCACCGTGCAACGGATGCGCGCCGACCATCAGCTGGTGTTGGCGGCGTTGCACGATCACGGTCCGATGACCGACTTTGGTATCGCGGCGAAGGTGTCGGCTGCGCTCGGGCGGATGGTCAAGGCTACGAGTCTGGGCGTCCGCAGAAAAGAGCTGGTGACGTTGGGGCTGGTGCGCAACAGCGGCCGGCGTGCACCGTCGGATACGGGTACGTCGTCGATCGTGTGGGCGCTCACCGCTGCTGGTGACGCCGAGATTCGCGGTGTCGCATGAGCGCCCGTCGCACCGTCGAGCAGATCAAGCGCGACTCTCTGCGCGGGTGGAAGGGCACCGAGATTGCTGTGCTGTCGCCCGATGAGGCACAGGTGTGGCTCGCCACCTCCGACTACGCCGAGTGCCTCACCCACATCGTGCGCTACGCCACCGCCTACCAGCGACGCCCACGATTGACGTTCCACGTGCAGTGCGGCGCGATGGTGCAACACGGTCACGCCGTCGCCATCGCTGATGAGACGTTCGCCTGTGGTCGCTGCATCGCCGCAGCCGAGAAACACGGCGAACCGACGTTCGGGATGATCCCGACCAGCGGCTGCGAGGTGTCCAACGGTAAGCGGCGCGGACGACCTGCCGGGGCGACGCATCTATCGCGGCGCGGCTACGAAGCGGTGCAGCCATGACCGGCCCGGAGATGGTCGCCCATGCGAAGGCGCTCGGCCCGGTGATCGTGTGCGAGGACAACGGGCACACCTACCCGGCGACGCTCACCTACTGGCATGTCGCCGGCCGCCACAAAGGCCGCGCACGTGTGGCGCTGGCGAACGGCACCGGGCGCACCGTCCACCACCGCAACATCACCGTGGAGCCCACACCATGACCGCCATCGACCTGCGCATGGTCGCCTCGCTCGCCACCGCCGCCTACACCCACGGCGACCGCATGTGCGGCGCGATCGCCGACCACTACAACATCACCCGCCGCGACGCCAAGACGCTACTCACCCGGGCGCGCCGTGCCGGGCACGACATCCCGATGGACCGGCGCGGCCCGCAAGGCACGCTGCGGCACGGCACCCGCTACCACTACCGCAAGGGCTGCCGCTGCGATGAGTGCACGGCCGCGAACCGCCGCCACCAGCAGGAGCAGCAGGCGCGTCGTGGTGCTGGGCGTGCGAACCCTGGCCGCCCACCGGTGGAGCGTGGCGCTGTGCGCTGCTCGTGCGGGCAGCAGTGCGCCAACCGCACGGCGCTGGGTGCTCATTGCTGGTCACAACACGACAGGCCCCCGACGGACGCCGAGCGCGTCATCATCGCCGAGCAGGTGGCAGCGTGAACCCGACAACCACCGCCGTTCATCGCCGAATTGAGCAGATCGCCGCCGAACTGCTCGACGCGCTGCCTGATGTCGAGTTCGGCGCAGATGAGAAGGCCGAGGCGCAGCGCTTCGCTGCGATGTGGCCGGACATGGACACTCTTGCATCCCGGGCCGCCGAACGAACCTCCCCCATGACGGCGATGTTGTTCGAGTGCGGGCCAAACCTCGCGATCATTCACGCGACCATTACCGATGTCCTACTCAGCCCGATGCGCCCACCGTGGCAATGGTGCCCACATCGAGACAGCTTCTTCGGCGAACAAGTCGTCTGCATCCCGGCGATGCGGGCCGCGGGCTGCCCATCATGTGCGCTCGCCCTAGCGCGGCTGTCACGCGACCGCCTGGCAACCGACCACAGGTGCGACGTGTGTGGAGTTGATAGCAACCTATTAACCCCGCGCGCCGTGCCGTTCGCTGCTGCTGTTGTGAGCATGTTCACAGGCTCGTGTTGCGATCCCCTGTTCGACTACGCCGTGCCGCTCGACTCTCGCACCTTCCACCCGGGCGGTGCAGCGTGAACCCGTACGCCGAGTTGCTCGACCGTGCCGACCGCGACCTGCCCGAATGCGGCACCATCGCCGCCTACACCGCCCACCGCCGCCGAGGCGAACAACCCTGCGGACCATGCCGCACCGTCTACAACGCCTACGCCCGCGAACACACCGCCGCCGAACCGACACGTGGCCGCTCAGCCGACGCCGCCCGCAGGATCGCACTCGACGACCACCGCCGCCAACGCGCCGAACTACAGGCGACCCTCGCCGCCGAACAGGGGCAACCGTGACCCTCACAGCCGACGACCCACGCCACGGCAAGGCGTCCACCTACACCAACCACGGCTGCCGCTGCGACCTCTGCCGGGAAGCCAGCCGCACCTACCCGCCGCACCTGGCCGCCACCGTGCGATACCGGCGCAAGCTCGGCCAACAACCACGCAAGATCGGCATCACCTACGAGCACGGCACACGGTACGGCTACATCCGCGGCGGCTGCCGCTGCCCCGGCTGCACCGAAGCCACGCGCCTCTACCAGGCCGCCTACCGGGCACGCCGGAAGGCCGCCGCATGAGCTTCACCCTCGACCCCGACCGCGACGACGACCTGACCGCCGAACGCGCCGACCACACCCGACTACTCGCCGACATCGACCACGACCTCCGCACCCCAATGGTCGAACACTGCCCGCACCACGGCAGCTGGACCCATGAGGCGCTGATGGCCGAATGCCCCGCCTGCCTCGACCTCGAATAC
>OFQX01000075.1_pt1 | contig 29511 bp, 21 predicted proteins | sample 1542951 | NCBI WGS metagenome assembly OFQX01 (sample SAMN07774215, study PRJEB24372) | wastewater metagenome | isolation source: WWTP Novara (Effluent) | place: Italy: Novara | collected 2015-12
CTGCGCACGCGCCTATATCTCCGAGATGTCAGGTTCGCAGAATTCGCGGGAGTACCGGAAATGAGCGACTTCAAAGTGCTTCGCAAATCCGATGGTGAAGAGGTGCTTCGCTACTCAGCAACTACCGCTCAAATGGTCAACGGTTTTGATCTGATTGATTATGACCACGTTGAGTTTGTACCTGATGAGCCGGTGCCTACGCCAGTCAATCCAGCTAACTGGAAAATCGACGTTGGTAGCTTCTTTGACCGCTTTGGCGCATCCAGATTAGCAATACTTTCGTCGCAAGACCAACTGATTCAGGCTGTTATCAAGGATGCCTCGGTGCGTAAGTGCATTGACCTTATCGGTCGACGCGATGATCTGTTGCAAGTGATTGGCTTGCTCAATAGCAAAGGTTTCGCGATTGATCCTGTGACTGTTCTTGACCTAGAACCAACGGTTGATGAGGTGTGGAATGGCCAATAAATACCTTCGCCCCGGCGAAACCTTTTGTGGTGATGGCACAACTAGCGCAGCAGCTACTAGCAACGGCGGTGTCGGGGCTTGGAACAATATCAACGTTTTCGAGGGTACTGCCCCGGCCTATGGCGCTCTTGCGGCTGGCGACACGGTTTATATCCGCAGCAAAGATGCAGCCGGTGCAGACATCACACGAACATTGGCAGCGAACGTAAACCTCGGCAACGCATCAGCTACCTACGCATCGCGCATCACATGGATCATCGACGGCGGCACGGTGTGGGATGGCATTGACGGTGTAGTCAAATACACATCGGCTTCAGCGGCATATGCGGTGACGTTACGCACCTTGAATAACCTGATAAGCGAACAGCAAAGTCGGTTTGTTATCGAAAACACGCTGGTCAGTGCGAATCAGACTTCTCTTTTAACTACAACGATTTCCTATATAAAAAACATCAAGATTGATTGGGTACTTGGAAACGCCTTTAACGGAAACAAGGCAATATTGCAAAGCGGGAACGGCTTTTCGACAGTTGAAAATCTTGTTGTCAAGGCGGGTAGGGTGCATCAAGGAGTGGTGGTGTTTGGTTCTGCGAACGGCGGAATCCACCTAGTCAACCCGGACATCGAACTAACCGTCGCGGCGACAACCGCTGTTTTTGGGCCACTACCTGTAGATAAGGCGTTGATTACTGGTGGCCGCCTTTACGGGGCCGGGGCCACTACGGGGACGGCGCTATCAGTAGCTATTCCTACTACAATGGCGCAGATTGAGTGTTTCGGTTTCATATACCCAAACACGGTGAGTCTGGTTCAAACACTCCCATCGTTCTCGTCATTCAACGGTGTCGGGGCAATCTACGCCTATGGTGCCGATGGAACTGCTGCTGCCGCTTCCGCGAACCAGTGGGGCATTATGGATACGCGTCAGGATGACAACTATCCCACGCTCTCCGCTTTCCTCCCGACATCCGACAACAAGGCGTGGTCGTATAAAGTCTATCCGTGCGAGGCTCGCGCAGGTTTTGGCGCGACCGTTCAACTCTCCAAGATTTACACAGGCGACCCCGCTGCGCTCGATCTAAGCCTAGAGTTACTGGTGTCTGACTCTTTCCCCGGCGTCAATTCTAAAACCGTCTGGATTTCTGGTAGCTACATCAATTCATCAGGTGTTCCCGAATATTTCACAACACACGATCTTGCGGCATCTGCGTTAACTACTTCAACAGCCGGATGGTCGGCAACGACTTACGGTGCAACCACGCTACTCAAACGCAAAATTGCAATCACCACACCATCGAATGTCAAAAAAGACACGATGGTTATGCTGCGCTTGAATTGGGAAGCAAGATCGGTTTCGGCAAATGACATCTTCTTTTTGAACCCGGACTTCTAATGAGCGTCAGTATCCCAACGTCTGTCGGTGCAACGCTAGGCGCAGGCCGTGGCAAGAACGCGCCGTTCGCCTTCGCTGTGTCATCTGGAACCTTCGCGTTTCCGACAGACCCCGTTGGCAATCACTCGTTGACGCTGACCAACGTGGTTGTCGGCTCCCGCGTCGCCATTCGTGACCAAGCCGATACGACAACGCTTTACGACCAGATTGCCGCAGCATCGACGGTTGTTATCACGCTTCAAGTGTATGTTTTTGGCTCCGCGCTGAACAACTGGCGAATCAAAGTACGCAAAGCCTCAAGCGGCACAACTTACATTCCATACGAAACCCTGATGACCGCAACACCGGGCAGTTCTTCGATTTACGTTAGTCAGGTGGCAGATGAATAATCAGACAATATTCAAACCGCATCCGGTTTATAAAATCCAGATTGGAAATGACGGAACAGTTATTGGCGTTCGTGGAAAGCCGCTTCGCCCATATAAAACAAACTGTGGCTATTTGTGCGTGTGCATTTGTAGAGATGGCAAACGCGGCGGGGTTAGCGTTCATAGATTGGTTGCACAGACCTTTTTAGCGCCAAGCGAAAAACCTCACGTAAATCATATAGACGGCAATAAAGAAAACAACAGCGCGTCAAACCTTGAGTGGGTAACGGCTTCTGAAAATGCAATTCATGCTCTAAAGAATGATCTTTATAAGCCTAAGAAAATTGGCGAAACGCAACGGGCAAATGCAACACAGCGCGGCACAAACAATGGGCGCGCCATTGTAAATGAAACCATCGTTAGAGAAATAAGGGCGCTTCCGTCTGGTGGAAAGCCTTGGATTAGCTACGGAATATCTCAATCAACTTACCAAGCTATCCGCAGCGGTAGAAATTGGAGTCACGTAAAATGACCATTGCCTCAACTTTCGCCATTGCCACAAACGGCAACATCACTGGCTCGGCATTTGTACCGGGAACAGATACCCGCTTCTCAACGCTTGAACTGCACCAGTGGTTGCAAGACCTCGCCGATGACTCTGCGCCGACCGGTGACGACAATGTTTCTATCCTTGGCTCGAATCCTTCCGAGTTGGCCGGTAAGCGTAACGCCTCGCGACCGATGGCGCTCACACTGCTCAACGGCATCAACATTGATGACGCTGCCGCCAAGTGGTTCAAGTTCGGCTCCATTGAGCAATCCTCTGGTGCGGTGCTTTATACCGGCCTGAAGGTACTTGGTACGCTGGTCGCTTCCAGCCCGATCTACATTATCCAGAATGCTGCCAAGGTAACGAAGTATTGGAGCGACGCCGACTCGGCAAACTTCCAGATTCTTCTCAAGGCCAAGGCCGCTGGTGCGCTGATTGACTCGGGCAATGCAACGGTCTATTCCCGCAAATACGGTCAGACTTACTCGCACTTTGACGTAAACCTTGCTGCCGGTGGCGAACAGTCAGCAGCGCTTTCGACAGCACTGGACACCAACGTCAATACTGCGACGATGACACCGGTCATTGCCGCGAGTTACTTCCATACCTCAATTGGCGGCACGGCATCAACGGCCAAGATCACAATCGCTTATGGCGACACGACGGAGGACTTGGGCGGCGGTGCAGGATCATTGTTGCACAAAGGCACGATCACGCTGGACGGTTCCGTGTCGCTGGCCGATGCCTATCAGGCGCTGATGTGGGCTTGCTCTGAATCCTCAACGATCACCTTCAACAGTATTCCCGGCTATCGCTATCGCGTACTGCCGGGCCAAGTCTACGCCGAGAATGTACCGGCTCCGTTTGGCGCATTCGCTGGTGGCAAGTGGTTCGTTGCGCAGGGTTGGTGGCTGACTGGCGTAATGGCTGGCGACTCCAAGAATTATCAGCTTGTCTCGCACACGGGCGTTCCCGAAACCCCGCCAACCTCGATTGCTATCCAAGTCGGTGGCGTGGTTGCCGGTGACTACGTGATCGTGGCGCGTGATAGCGGCTCGGGTTTCAGCAACGATACGACGCTGGCCAGTTCAGCAATTGCCGGGGCAACCTCGGTCACACTGACCGCTGCGCCGACTGATACACCTACCGCGCCGGGTTCGCAGGCTTGTTACATCCGTATCAACGGCAACCGCCATACCTACACTGCACGCGCTGGAAACGTGATTACCGGGCTTTCGCCAGCCGTGCCGGTGGGCGACTACGCTTCCGGGCTGCCTGTGTTCATCCCGTTCATCGACGCCGTGGCCGCAGGCACCAGCATCCAGTCGGCGAACTTCCAATACGGTAGCAGCTTCACTTGCCGTTATCGCGTGCGCAAAGGCACGACGCCGAGCATTGTGCCGTTTGAATCGACGCTGGCTGTGACTTCCAACGGCGGGTCAGGTACGGCCGTTAGGAACCCTGATGAATGATGTCGAACTAAAGGCAAAAAAAGCTGCGTACGCAAGAGAGTGGCGAGCCGGAAAGAAAGAGCACCTAAAGCAATACAGGGCAACAAACCTTGCTTTGCTTAAAGGTTGCGAAGATAAGTATTCGGAATTCAGGGCCGCCGCCAATGAAAGAACGATGCGTTATGCAAAGGCTCATGATGCAGAACTTAAAAAACGGGCAGCGGATAAGAATCATTACTACACACCGGAGCGCGGAAAGATGCTTAGAAACAGATACGGCATTAAATACGCAACCCAAGTTTCTATGAAGTCCGCAAGGAAGCGCGCAGATGAAAAAGGTCAGCCTTTTGACCTGACGCCGGAATGGTATGACGCAGAGTTTGAAAAAGGGTGCGCTGTAACTGGATTGCCGCTTGATCCAAACGGAAGCAAAACGCCATTTACTGCACACGTCGACAAAATCATTCCGGCCCTCGGGTATTTAAAAAGCAACTGCCGGCTTGTTTGCGCCTGTTACAACCTAGCAAAGAAACACTGGACTGATGCCGACGTTTTGCGCATGGCAAAGGCTCTTGTTCTTCGTAACGCCGACGAGTAAACGACAGTGACCATCTCAATCGATTTTCCAAACGGTGTAATTGAAAGCACGGCAAGTATTCTTGACTTGCCGGTGTTTCATGCCGCCTTGCGCGATCTTGAGGATGATGCTGTCGGGGCCGTCTATCCGGTGACGCACAAGTGGAAGGCGCTTGATTTGGGTGGCGGGGCGTTTATGTACCAGTGCGACTTGATCAACGGCTATACGCTCAAGTTTCCGAACGCTGGAAACTACGCGATAAAGGGCAACCTTAACGGGACGATTGTCCCTGTGGCGGGCGTCTATGTCGAACGCCAAACAGCGCTGGCCTATGCCACCACGGCCATTGGAGGCTCAGGCCCGACCGCTGCTGACATCGCCCAAGCGGTGTGGGACAAGGTGCTGCCATGACCACAGCCGGTCAACGCCTAGTTTCCCTGTCAGGACTGCCAAGCGGTAGCGCACAAGCGCATCTGCTGGCGATCACGACCGGCACTGGCCCTGGCGAAACGATCTACGCGCCACGGATGACTGTTGTCACTCAGCAGCGCACGGCGACCGTCACCAGCCGACCGAAGCGCTCTGCTCCGCAAGTCGAGCCGGTTGCCAAGCAGGCCAAGGCACCGCAGAAGCAAAGCAGCAAGTACGCCTACGCATTCACCTCTGTCGAGCGCGTGGCTGTTTTAACCCAGGCTGACAGCGTGTTTATCACGCAGAAGCTATCGACAGAGACTGTCACAACCAAGGATGACGCGATAAGCGTTTCGCGTCGAAAGGCGTAATTTTTAAGAGGAAATAATCATGGCCGGCAAAACAGACGTATTTGAAAACGACATCCTGAAGCTGATCTTCAACGCAGTGGCGATTGCGAACTTTGCTGATAACGCCGCAACCTCACCGGCCACCACGCTGTACCTCAGTCTGCACACCGCTGACCCGACCGATGCCGCGTCCAACGGGCAGTCGACGTATGAGGTTACAGCCGGCGCAGTGCCGAACTATGCTCGTATTCCGATTGTTCGCTCGGCTGCGGGTTGGCTTGTTCTCGGTAACTCAGTCTCACCGGTGAATCCGATTGACTTCCCCACTGCCGGCGCAGGTATGAGCGGCACCGTTAACGCCACGCACGCAGGCATCGGCACGGCACTGACAGGCAACGGCAAGATGCTCTATACCGGGGCAATCAACCCGGTAATTATCATCGCTGCCGGCGTGACTCCTCGCTTCACCACTGCTTCGACCATTACGGAAGACTAAGCCATGACTATGACTATTCGCCGTCATTCGGTGAACGGTACGTCTGCTGGTGCGCCAGACCTGACCGGGCAGGCCGGATCGTTCATCGCTGTCATGGACTACTGCCTTGTGGATGGCTGCGGCTGGACAAAGGAGTTTTCAGGGACAAACCTTGCCACCTACCGTGCGCCGACAGGTAACCGCTTCCGATTTGCTGTAGATGATACCGGAGCGCAGAGCGCTGTCATTCGTGGGTTGGAAGTGGCGACCGAAGCAGGTGTTCTTGATGCCGCCGGATCACAGCTATTCCCGACAACCGGGCAGGCGGCAGCAGGGCTTTATCACTATAAAAGCTCGGTGGCCAGTGCAACGGCTCGCCCGTGGGCCTTCTTTTCCAACGGCTCGGCGTTCTACTTCCTATCAAGTGCAACAGGGGCGCTTGGCAATTTCACAGGCATGTTCTTTGGCGACACCCCATCGTTCAAAGCAGGCGACACGTCGAATACATCTATTGCTGGTGCGACTTTGGCAAACCAATCTGGACAGGGTTTGATTGCAGTTTCGATTGCGGCAAATGCTTCGTCAGCAGGTCATTATCTGGCACGCTCGCACACGCAAGTTGCAGGGGCGGTCGCCTGCGGTAAGTCATACGAAGCCCAGCGAGCCTACGGTACAACGTCAATGGGGGCTGGTGGTGTCAACTATCCGGCACCCATTACGGGTGGTATGGAGCTAAGTGCCTGCTACGCCAACGAGGTGTCTATCGGCATTCGCGCACGCTTCCCCGGCTTGTGGAATCCGCTACACCCGACTGCTCAATTACCAAGCACAGGCGATACGTTCAGCGGTAGCGGTCTGCTCGCGGGAAAAACTTTCGAAGTGTTCAAGATGTATGCCGACGCCGGCTGTTTAGTCATGGAAACTTCGGACACTTGGGGGACGTACTAAATGGCTGAACTCGGCGCGATTGGCTATGGGCTGAAAGGTAACGGGGTCGTCAAGTTCCCGATACCGTCAGCGTCGAGAGGGGCCGCATTCGGCGTTACTTGCTCGCGTAATCTGGTGCCTAAAAACGCAGATAGCGCTCAGTTCAACAAGGCCATTCCCGGCATCACCAAGCAGTTCAGCGCTCCGGTAGCAGGTGTTCTGGTCAGGCTTTATGACCGGGAGAGTGGGGCGCTGCTCGCCGAACAGATCAGCGGCGCCTCTGGCGAATTCAACTTCACCAACCTCAGTGACTCGGCTGACTACTTCTGCGTGGCGTTCAACTCGCCGGAGAATCTGCTCGGCGCAGACCTTCTGACGCCGGCTTAAGCTATGAGCTACACACCAACCCTTCCTGTTGTTTTCGACTTCGACGGCGCACCCTACGCGCCTGCGATGCCGATTACGCTGGAGTGGTATCCACCGGGCCACGGTAAGTTCGTATCGACCTCACGCACAACGGTATCGTTTGCGTCAAACTCGGTTTCAGCGGGTGACTTCAACTGGTCGTCGGGTACGGTATTCACGCCTCAAACATCAGAACGTGCCGTTTCCTTTGCCGGTAGCTCCATCTTCACTGCTGTGTATCCAGACCGAGCGATATCGTTCGCAGGGTCGACAACCCTTAACCTTGACTTCACGCGCTACTCTAATGCAACGCTAACGGTCGAAGGTGTAAGCACCCCATCTTTCATTGGTGAATCGGGGTTCGTTACAAATTTCTCAATGGCTTGCGTCGGCGATGCGACGTTCGACGGAGAGTCAACTGCTGAGAGCGCCTTCGCCGCGCTGGGTCGCACCGACATTGCACTGAAGTTCTCGTTCAACAAAGACGCGCAGATCATTTCCCGCGCAAAGGCTGTGTGCGGGTTCGTGAGTGATACGCCACGGCAAGGAGGTTTCGAGGCGGCAGGATCATCTATCGTTGAGTTTGCCGGCGTCGCTATCCGCAACGCTGCCTTTAACGCAGCTGGCGGGTCAAGTTTTATCGCACGCGGAACGCCGCTGCACACGGCACGGATACTGGTCGCCGGCACTAGCTCGGTAGAGTTTGCCTCAACAGGTCACAAGTTTTCTGCGGCTGGAGCCAGTCAGTTCTCGCCGGTATTCAGCAGCACGCGGCTTGTACCGACCTACGAGCCGACCATCGATATGTGCTTCGTAAAATCATCAGAACATAAAGTGTTTGTGCATACCCAATGAGCGGCGGAATAAACACGACTCGGAACGGTGCAACCATCGGCGTTGAAGGTGAACGCAAGATGGCTGACGAGCATGGCAACTACGGGTTTCGTACCGAGATGCGAAACAACCCTGATGGTTCGGTCACCATGCTGCGCACTCGCGACGGATGGAACGAATTTACAACCACTGGCAACAACTCCCTCGCGACGTACCCAAGAGGGTTCGGCATGGCGCCGGCAGCTACGCCTTCCTCCACGCTGTTCGTCCCGGATGATTGGCGCACGTTGACGAAATCATACAAGCCGCTTCAGCCAACGTACTTCGTCATGCCGCTGGCGACAAACTTTGCGTTCAATCCGAAAGAAGAGCACAAGTGGGCCGATGTCCTTTCGTGGCAAGGTGCGGAAGTCCGTGTGAATGGCCGAAGTTACAACACAGCCCGTGCACCGATAGAAACACCAGCGCAGTGTGTTCCAGTGTATGTAACAAACTCAACGTCATCTGAAGGGGCTGAGTATTACGCATCTGGCCACCTGTTCATGGTGGGAAAGATTGCTGTCTATTCGGTCAGTCAAACAGACGTGACTCGATATGTGATGACGCCGGAAACACCTATGCAGGAAGGACGTGCCTATCTTGGAGGTCCAAAAATAGTAGCCGGCGTAGCCAACCTATGGCAGCTATTTTTTGCTGGTGACCCTGCCACTGGTTTCTGGAGTTTCCTGCACGCAACCATGTCTATGGGGTCTGACGGTAGCGTAGCTATTTCCGACCACGCGGCGTATCCGTGCTGGGGGCCGGGTACTGCTCCGACATCGGTAAACTACTCCCACACAGAGACACACGAAGGCTACCAGATGCCTGACACCCTAATCGGGTGGAGAGCGAAGCTGGAGATTCTCTCGCGGGCGTATGATGGGGGAGGTGAAAACTTCCTGCAAGCCATCCACATGGCTTATAAATCAACGGATGCTGCGGTGACAACCGGCACTAACAGTTACTGCCGCTGGATAAACGATGTGGCCGACTACAGCGGAGAATCAGCGCCTCAGTCCTTCACTATTGCCGGGGAGTCGTTTTCTCGATCAGGGTCATGTAGCAAAACCAAGACGATTGGCGCAGGCTATGTTTGGCGCGACGCTGAAACGTATCAGGGCGAGGACCAGTTCAACGAATCCAACCTCGAATCCATAATGACAGCGCACCACGGTTGGTGGACATATGGTGGACCGGGAGTTCCGCAGAACACACCTGTGGGAACACTAACGCTTTCTCTCGGCGGGGAGATCGACGCGACGCTAAGACAGAACCGTGAGACGGCAAACTGTACGGTTGATTCGGTCCTATCGCACGGCAGCGAAAAACTAATCGAAGTAACCGCCGTCCGGTATGACGAGTGGGGTAGTTATACACACGTCACGCCAATTGGTTACGTGAACGGTGCGTTGGGTGAAACCGTTGCTCTCGCCACCGTCAGCGCGGAAATACCTGTCCTTTCTGCGTACCCGGGTGGGATGACAGATGAAGAATTTAAGACGTGGCTCGCTGAATGGATGGCCTATAGGCGAGCTGTTGCCACATTTACAATGGGCGAACTCGGTCCGGGGGTCAATATGTATGCCGGGTTGAACGTCATTCACCATAACGGGCAGGGGCAACAACTGCCCTACAGCCGGCAATATGAAACCTCTGGGAAATCAACCTCGTCAATCAGCTTCTCGACGAACGACTACTTTCTGTACGACACCGAGAACGGTGTGTACGGCTGCATCTCAGGTAGTTTTAGTGCTAGCGAAGAAACAGGTAACGGCTGCACCGCGACACTGGCTGTCACCCTTAGCATAACCACTCCGCAGGGCAGCTACTCCAAGCAGTTGTGTTCATTGACCCTGCCGATGTCGGACATCCTTCCTTTGATCTCAGAGTCTACAGGGCTTGTTGCCGACTATTTGCCAACCCCTGCCTATAGCTGCATGTTCGCTCCGAAGATACGAACCCAAGGATGCTTCCACGGCATCGCCTACACAACAGCTTATGAGCAGCAGGCCGGCGCCATGCCGCACTTTTTCGCGAACTTCAAACTGTCCCTGTGTGGCCATAACGGCGGCAACGAGGACAGTGAGGATAGCGGCACCGGTAACAGTCTCGTGGTCATGCCCGGGCACCTCATCGAGATGCTGCACTGTTACGTATACTCAAGCTCTTATGGGATGGACCCTGACTACAGCTACCCGGTACATAGGGTAGCCACGTACAACACCATTCAAAAGGGGTTGTTCGAAAAGTCATGGGTTGTTCACCTACACAACAACGACCAAGGAAACTGGACGGGTAATGTAGACCTTGCCAATTTCAATCTGACTACAACCGGAGTGTTCCGCACATGAAAACTACACCTATCGGCCAATTATTTCGAGGATGTCTTGAACGCTTGATATGCAAGCACAGCCTCTTCTTTTGTAGAGAAAGTGCCTAAGTGTTTTTGCACGCCACACACTTTTATTCTAGCCTCCCACTTATCTTCGGATTTTGCACGCCTAGCCAAACGGACTCCGGTAATTCCAGATTTGCTGGTGTCGCTTCGTTTGGACTTGGCCGGTGCAGGCGACGCCCCTTTAGCAACATCGCCAAGAACGTGATAAGACTCCTTAGCCGACAAGTACGCAGCGTGTGCAAGTTCTGCTGTGGCAAAGTTTCCGAGGTGGAGTTCTTTCCCGCCAACCGTAATTCGCGCCCGAAAGTTATTTCTTCCGTGCTTCTTGTGAGCGCCAAGAAGCCCTGTTTCGTTGTTAGCGTGCGCCGCTCGTTGGTTGCCTTGGTTTTCAGAAACAGATGCTTCTCGCAGGTTGCAAATGCGGTTATCTGTTGGGTCGCCGTTAATGTGGTCGATAAGCTGTTTCGGCCAGCTTCCATAAACATAGAGCCATGCGAGGCGGTGCGCCTTAAACCTGCTGTACCCAATAGTTATGTGCCGTCGCCCTTCGCTGCCCGGAGTACCCGCGACATCCCCGGCTTTTGTTCCTTGGCAAGATACCCGCCACACGAATGCGCCGGTATCAGGATCGTACGAGAGAAGTTCTCTCAGGTACTCAGCGGTCAATTCTTCTTTTACAATACGCGCAGCCATGACGACTCCTTAATAGTCAGATTGGTTAGAGCCTGTGTCGCGGTGCAAACGCCTCACAGGCTCGTTCAGTTTACAGGAGTATCGGTATGACAACAACGCAAAAACTCGGCCCTTGGTTGGGCATCAACAACCGACTTCCTGACTTCGCGCTGCAGGTCGACAAGAAGGGCGATTATCTCTCCCTGGCTGAAAATATCGACGTGGATAATTCAGGAAGTTTGCTTCGCCGCGAATCTGAGTCGCTGCTGCAAGCCATGACTGCGCCGCATTCGCTGCTTATGATTTCCGACACGCAGGGCTATCTCGTTCGCGCTGGCATGCTGTACCTCGCCACACTCAGCCCAACCTATTCCGAAGCGCTGGCCAAGAGCTTGACCAGCAACGAGCGCATGACCTGGGTACAAGCGGGCGAGGACATCTATTTTTCCAACGGCACGGACTCGGGCCGGATCACTGGCGGCGCATTCTTCCCGCTTGGCTTGCCCACGCCATCGGCACCAGGCACCGGCACAACAACTGGATCGTTCTTTCCGGGCGCCTATCAGGTATCGGTCAGTTATTGGAACGCGGCAACAGGCGAAGAGGGCGGCGTATCGCCATCAAGCAGCCAGGCGGTAAGCGGTGGATTGGTCGTGACACTCCCTGCGGCCGTAGTTGGTGCAACGCACGTCAACGTTTATGTTTCAACGGTGAATGGATCTATTCCGATGCTGGCCGGCAGCTACGCAGTTGGCACGGCCACTGCTGATTTTTCGGCAATGCCGGCAACGTTGCGTGAAGCACCGCAGCGTTTCGAGGCGCCGCTGCCGGCTGGCCGATTGTTCATGTCAGGAAGCAAGCTATGCAGCGCAGTTGGAAAGCTGGTCTATGTCGGCCTGCCCTATCGCTATGGGTATTACGATGTGGTGGCCGGATACCTTGAGTTTCCCGAGACTGTGGCCGTCGCCATTGAAAACCAGATGGGAACCTACGTTGCCACGACCAAAAAAACGCACTGGTTCCCCGGTGATCTGGCCGATGTGCAGGGCGTGGTCAGTGATCCGCTGCCGTTTGGCGGTGTGCCTGGCACAGAGTTTCGCCATCCATCAACTACTGCGTGCGGGTGGTTTAGTGACGATGGTTTCATTATTGCCGACACGCAAGGGCAGGTTGTTTCCGCAACGGCTGACGTGCTGGATCAGGATGCGCCAGCCGAAGGCGTTGCCAATGTGCGCGTGACTGATGGTTATGTGCGCGTCTATTCCTGCGGATACTGCCTGAATCTGGAGAGCAATGCCGTTACTGAATATCTTGGCTACGACTTCACCAGCTTTGCCGGCGACTATGGGACTAAGGCCGATGGCGTCTATGTGCTGACTGGCGGTCCTGATATTGCTTGGCGTTACGGTCTTGGCAAACAGAATTTCGGTAGTGAAGCAATCAAGTACATGCCGGCAATCTATCTTGGTTGTTCATCGACTGAGCCGCTATCGGTACGCATCAAGACGGCTGATGGTGATGATTATGACTATGAGGCCAGATCATGCAGCGACACAATCAAGCAACACCGGGTTGATCCTGGCCTTGGCCTTGAGTCGAACTGGTTTGATCTTGAACTATTCGGCAAATCCGACTTTACTTTAGCGTCCATTTCGTTCGCACCAACCGCTTCCACCAGGAGAATATAAATGGGAATAATCTCACCGCCATCTGGAAACTTTACCCCCGGCGCTTTGACCGCACTATCGTTGGCTGTCGAAATGATCAATGCGTCATGGGATTTAGGCAACACGAAATCAGGCGAACTGGCTGGCGTAATTGCCAATACCGACACGCATCTTGATCTTGCATCGGTCCCGACATTAAGCACAAGCACCATTTCACCGGCTGCGGTGACAGAGCCTACCATCACTATCGCAGATACTGACCCGGCAAGTATCTATTCCGACTTCAATACGCAGCGTGACGCGCTCATGGGGGTGCTTGAAACAAAGTTCACGGCATTCATCAATGCGAACTTCCCGAATGAAGCTACGCTTTTTGCAAAAGCAGAAACATGGCTGCAAAACGCGATGGATGCCGAATCCGGGTTGCCGGCTACGGTGCAGGCGCAAATATGGGGTGATGATCAGGCGCGAATCTTGGCAGAGTCTAGCCGTGCCAAGGATGCTGTTCTGGCAACATTCGCCACGCGACGGATGCCACTGCCGGGCGGTCAGGCAGCAAGTGCGGTGCTTCAGATTGACCAGGCTGCGCAAGACAAGCTGGCTGAGTCAAGCCGGAAAATTGCGGTGATGTCCGTTGAGCAGTTCCGGTTTTTAATCGAGAAGGTGGCTTCGTTCCGCAAACTATCAATGGATTCCTGCTTGGAATACATCAAGAATCTGGCCACAAACAACGCTGAAGCCAGCCGACTTGTAGGCTATGGGTACGACGCGCAGAGCAAAATGATCAGCGCCGCAAGTCAGTTTCTCAATAGCCGGGTTGCAATTGCCGAGCAGATAAACAAAGTGGCTGAATTCAATACCAGCACTCAGCTTGATGCGGCGGCAAAAAATCAATTGGTCAGCATGCAGATGGTTGATGCAAAGCTAAAAGCGCTGCTCGCGCAAGTGACTGTTCTAGGACAGCAATGCAACGCACTGTTCAACAACCTGCACGCCAACGCCGGAACACAATATACAGTCACCGGAACTTGATTTACTCAGCAACAAACAAGCCGCCTCCGGGCGGTTTTTTGTTATTTGTACGGGGTGTAAAATGATTACTATTGATTGCCTAGCGGCAGGCATACTTTTATAAGGAGTTGGTCATGGGCATGTTCGATATGAGCTACAAAGACGTTGAGGATGGCGCCATCGGTGTTGAAGGAAAGAAAAAGAAGACCCTTGCACCGGACGCGCCAGCACAGACAATCCCGGTCGACAAACCAGCGCAAGGAATTTCTGCGCCGCCAATATCGCTAGGCGCTGGACAGCCGCCGACGATCTACGGTAACGGCGGTCTTCCCGCTGATGTCGTGCAGCGCGGCATTGATACGATGCGCAGCCAGTTGGCTACGCCACAAGTCGCCCAACCAGCGCAGGCAACCGCCGAGGCTGGAGCCGTCAAGCCGGTTGACGCTAGTCGCCCTTGGTATGCTGGCACAGACTCGCGTGATGAGCGAACAGGTCTTGAAATGGAGCGTGCGCGGCGAGGCGAGGCGACGCAGGCTGGCGTTTTGAATGATCCAGTAAAGAGCGCGATTCAGTACGGCGTAGTTGGGGCGCCTGCCGCAACTGTTCAGCAGCAACAAGCAACAGAGCCAGTTTCGATTGCTTCCCTTCCGGCTGTTTCTTCGCCACAACAAAGCTATCAGCCAGGATCTGTCATGGCGAAAGTTGCGGCAGGAAATGACACCTATGTGCAAAGCAAGGCTGGCGATCCTGTTGCGCCAGTATCAGTTAAGCCAGGCTTCAACAAGGACGGAATCATTACTGCCGAATCTGCACAGTCAGCCTATGCCAACAACGCAACGGGCAACAAAGGCATCATGGGAAACGCCAATGTCTTCGGCACGATGGATATGGCCAGCGCCAATGCAGTAGATCAACGGGCAAACAATGTTCGTCAGCAAATGATTGATGCCCAAGTAGGCAACGGTACAGGCAAGCCGGTTAGCTGGCAGGATCAGCACGGCAACGCCGATCCTGAAAAGCAGCGTATCGCTGACAGTAACGCCTTGCTCAACAAGTGGGATAAGCAATATCAAAATGGGCAAGCGATAGCTGAAATTGGGCGCAATCCAAAGGCGGCAAACGCTATTGCTGCAATGATGGCGGCGAGCGGCCACGATGAAACAAGCATGGTGGGGCAAAAGATTTCGGCAGAAGTGGCAGATAATCGAGAGCAAACAGTTCGTCGTGGCCAGAATATCGGCGCCGATATTGAAGCGGCGAAACTGTCTGGTAATCCAATGGATAACCTGCTCAAGAAAAATCAAGCGAAGACAGAGGCAGTAAAAACAGATACCGCAAAGATGTTGGCCGATCTTGAGAAAAAGGCAATAGCCGGCGATGCAAATGCGCTGGCTACCTATCGCGCCCTGACGACCAAAGCAAAAGACGGCAAATACTCTGCCCATGTGGTTGGTGGTGGCGTCAATGAACTTGGCCAGGCGCAACCACAATACCTTGGCGTAACTGGTTCTGATGGTTCGGTACAGTTCCATCGACCTGGGCAACAGGGCCAGCAGGCGCAAGCGCCAGCATCCGCGATTGAATACCTGAAGAAAAACCCAAATCAGGCCGAAGCCTTCAAAGCCAAGTACGGCTATCTTCCCTCTTAAGGTCCATACAATGAGCAATCCATTTGACCAGTTTGACAGCACAGAGTCTGGCGCAGCAAACCCGTTCGATCAGTTTGACGCGGCAAAGCCTGCCAAGAAGCAAGGCATCATGGCCGAACTTGGCTCTAGTCTGAAGCGGGGGATTGGCAGCACCATAGACTATGGCAAGGTAAGCCTTACCGATAATCCGGACGAAATTGCCGGCATTGTTTCCGATAACCTGCGCAACCAAGCCCCACAATCGGCGGCTCGTCAGAAGATGAATACTGACATCCAGCCTTATGCTCAGGAAGCGGCTGACGCGCAAGGCATCATGGCGAATATTGGCGCCTATGGGAAGCTGGCCGGAAAGAGAGCATTACAGTTAGCAGAGAATCCGCGTGAGTTCGCAGGAATGGTTGCAGAGAATCTGCCTAATTCTGCACCCGGCATTGCCGGCATGATAGCTGGTGGAGTGGCTGGTGCTGCTACACCTATCCCGTTTGGCACAGCAATTGGCGGCGTTGTCGGCGGTACCGCAGGTGGATACAAGATCGAACAAGGTTCATCAATGTTCGATCAGATCACGAAGGAAGCACAGGCGCGTGGCATTGACACGAACGATAAGGCCGCGCTGTCCGGCATGATTTCAGAAAAATACCCTGAGTTTTTGAAAGCATCACAACTCAAGGGTATTGGTACGGCTGGTACTGATGCGGCGCTAAATGTTGCAACGCTTGGCGTTGCCGGCATGGGTGAGCGCACGCTGGTTAAGGAGGCTCGTACTGTAGCAGATCTAGCCAAGGCAGGAACGATCACCGGTGAGGAGGCGGCAAGTACGTTGGCTGGCATCGAGGCCAAGAACGCAGGACGAAACACGATAGGCCAGAAGGTATTGCGTGGCACTGGTGTAACGGCTGGAGAAATGGCTGGCGAGTCGGCATCTGAAGCTGTTGGTCAGCAACTAGCTTATGGAAAACTTGATCCGCTTGATGTGATCGACGAAGGCTTGTTGGCATTCGGCCAGGGTGTTGGCATGGCCGCTGGCCGCAAGTTCATCAGCCCGTTAGTTGGCGCCACAGACAAAGATACGATAACGCAGGAAATCGAGCGTGCACGCAGTTTTGCAGCAGACTTGAATGCATCGGTCGGCGGTGATCCAAATGCCGTTCCAACATTGGTTACTGACTTCGGGCCGATCCAGCGGCGCATTGACGAGCTACATGGCGTCGACGCTACTCAGATGGACGACAAGGCTAGGGCGCAATACGAGAAAGATTTCGAAGCCGCCTATGGCGAGGTAGTTGGCTACACGACCGATGCAAACGGGCTGGAAATTCCATTCACAGTTGGCGACTACCTGAATTCTCAGGTTCGTTCAGCCGACATGACGCGAGACAAACCGCTTGCCGCAGGCGCTAATGATCAGTCAGCTAACCGGCTTTCCCAATTGGCCGACGAAGAATCAACGCAGCAACCGGATATTGCCCCAGCAGCACGCGGCATTGCCGCCGCTCCAGTTATCCCGGTTGTTGGCCCGCTTTCTGCCGTGGCAAATGCTGCGGTTCAATCGGGAGCGCACCAAGCCACGGTGATGCAGCAGGCCGCAGCAATTGCCACTGGCAAAACAGAATCTGCCACTGGCAAAACAGAATCTGCCACTGGCAAATCCGGCACGCCTGCCGGGGCGCAGAAGGTAGCGACTGCGCCAGCCCAAGGGCCGTTGACCGAAGTTGCTGGGCAAGCGCCTAATGTAGCAACCCCCGCGCCTAATCCAGTAACCCCGGCCAATGCTGCGCCGGCCACCACTGCCGGCGACCCATTCATCCGTTCGCGCACCGACGCGCAACTGAACTGGCTGGCTGAACGTGGTAAGCCTGAATTGAAGGCGGCTGCGGCGGCCGAGATTAAGGCGCGGGCGGGTCAAGTAAGCGCCGCACCAGAAATCCCGAACGGCGATGGCGTGACCAATGCACCGACCGATACCGGAATTCCGATGTCGGCCGCCAATGCGCCGTCAAGAATGTTTGACCCTAAAGGGCTGCAGCCCGGAACGCCAGAGTACAACGCTGCATTTGATGCGTGGAACAGTGAGCGAGCCCAAAGCCAATCTGACGATTCGGGCAATAGACAGCGCGAAGAAAATAAATCCGCCGTAGCCAAAAAAAATGGTTGGCGCAAAAGACTGATTGACTGGTTCAACGGCGCAAGCCATGGCGATACGATTACGACCGACATTGAAGGCGAGCAATATCAGGTTGTCGAAAAAACCATTACGCGTAATGGCAAGCAGATCAAGCAAAAGCTACTTGTTGAAAAGAATGGAAGCGGCGAAGGCAGCGACAGGGTAATCATTGAAAATAGGGATGGAGAATCGCACCAAGCGCCGAACACAAACCAGGGGATTGATGAGTTCGCCGGCAATGCTGCACAACCTGAAACAGAAACGGACTCCAAGGGCGCATCTCTAGGAAAATTGCTTGAAGATGGAATAGCCAAAACATCAACAGCCAATCAAGAACCAGTCAAGAACGCATCGCCTTCTGCTGCAACGGTTTCGGATGAATCGGTGGCGCCGAAGCAAGCGCCGATCAAGAAAGATGAGCAGCCGAAAAATGCTTCCGATAGGCTACGAAGCGGAGAAATAAACGTCGAGCAATTCATGGCGGCAACTGGCCTTACAGATGAAGATGTAGGATTTTTGACCAGTAATGATCTTAATCAAAAGGCCGATAACGCAGCAAAAGAAGAAAGCCCGTACTTTGCCGCAATCAAGAAACTAAGCGCAGCAATCTTCAAAGAGATGGAAGGGCTGTCTCGCGGATCAACCGCGCCTTCTCGCCGCGCATACGATGCAAATCTAGCAAAGTACAAAGCGGCGCAGGATACGCTCAACGTTATTGCGAAGAATTTTGAGCACCCGTTCAGAAACACGCTGATTGCAAAGCTGCCTCCATTCCTAGAGTCCCGCTATGGAAAGCAATGGGATGGCATTGAGTATGGCGACAAGGCGAAGAAGGCATATCGCAAAGACAGCTACAGGAAATGGGTTGATCTGCTGATTGAGGCTGCTCGCAACAAGAATGCTTCGGTCGATGCCGTATCACAGCCGAAAACCGACGCCACCCCGAAAGCTAAGGTTGATTACAACGGTGATAGCGACGAAGTTGGTCGAATGGTCGGACGTTTGTATTCAGCGTTTCACAATTCACCAAAGGGAACTGGCGACGGCTTCAATCCGATAAGCATTGATGATGTTTCGGCGGTTGTCGAAGAGGCAAAGAAGGTTGGAATAACCGTAAGCAAGCGGCCAGATACTTCATACAGCGCAGTGTGGGATATATCGACGCCAGCAGGAAATGAGTATCTGGCGTATCTGTCACCAGAAGGACGTGGAACATGGAAGTCTTTTGCCGATAATTCAAAGACTGCCCCGGAAGACAAGCAGGACAGGGCGCCTGCATCAAAGCCGAAGGCCCGCAACAAGATCGAGCCCGAGAAGGATTCCCTTTTCGTGGCCATAGCCAAGGCCGGCGGCATGGATACCGACGAACTGCTATCAAACGGCATCGACTCCAACGACATCACATTCGAGACTGCCGCACAGGTAAAGAAGAATGGCCAACTTAGCAAGAAGCGCCGGATGCCGATTTCCTTTGGCTTTGCGCTGCCTCTGCACAAGAAAGGCGGCATGTCTTTCGACGCGATGCGCGAGGCGATGCAGCAGTACGGCTACATGCCGCAGGACGCCACGAAGAACGACGCTATCGACCTGTTCCGCCAGGAGCTTGCCGGCGAACCTGTATTCACGCCGCAGGCTATCGAGCAACAGCAGAGCCAGGACCAAGAAGAATTCGACAAGATGATGCAGGAAGAGCAAGATCGGATTGACGCCGAACTTGCTGCACAGGAAATCGTCGAGGACGAAACAGGCTTCAATGACCTGTCCTTTGATGAACAATCGCTGGCCAACGACTTTGCCGAATTTGCTTTCGGCGAAAGTGGCAAGCAAGACGACAATGCAACCCGAGCCGGAATGCGTGCGCTCGGCTTTACGGAGGAAGAAATCAATGACGAACTTGCAAAGAATTCGCAGAGTCAGCGAGAAAGCGAAGAAATTGCCGGAAGACCGGGCCAAGAAGGCGGCGCTGATCGGAATGGAAATCGGGCGCAAGATGCGCAAGCACGTCAACGCGATGGCGAAGAAGGCTTCGACCTAGCCGGCCAGACGAACACGCAAGCTGCCGAGCAATTCGCGCAGCAGCAGGCCGCAAAGGATAAGGAAGCGGCCGACAAGAAGGCGGCTGACGACAAGGCAAAGGCCGACGCCGAGGCAAATGATTTTCGACTTGCTGGATCTGATCGTGCCGCCGATGTAGCGATTGCCGGCGGGCAAGTCGGTTTGTTTGGCGCCAATGGACAGCCAACGAAAAGCGCCGAGCAATCCACAGCGTCCGACTCCCCGGCATCTGATGCAGAACTTGAGCGCCGCATCCTGATCGCCGCTGACTCTATCGACAAGTTGCGAAAGGTCGATGTTGAGCGCGTTTTGATGCAAGGAAATATCGACCAGCAGAAGATGGCCGAGTACATCAAGCGCAAGCGGCCTGAGCTGGCCGGAGAAGTTGATGATGTGATGGCCGATATTGCGCCCGCCAAGCCTGTGGAATCAGCCCCATCTGAAATGGATGCGCTCAAGGCCGAGATGGGCCAGGCCATCGGTGAACTTGCCTCTATCCTTGGCGCCAAGCAGAACCTGACGCCCGAGGAAGAATCGCGCATCATTCCGGTGATGTCGAAGATTTTTCGCATTGCCGCGAAGATGGGATACATCAAGTTCAAGGACGCAGCAAAGTATGTTCTTGACCAGATCCGGCAACTGGCCGGCGCCGACGTAGCCGACAAGATCAGCATCGACAACCTGCAGGCCGGTTACATCAACATCGCAAAGGAGATTGGCGGCGACAAACGCGAGGCCATGTCCTATGATTCAATCGAAGACTTGGAGAAAGCAAATGTCACTGACCAGCGTAGCGGCACCAATCTGGAACCAGATAGCGGAAACGCAGGAACTGCGGACGCCATGGGCGAAGAAGGCATTCGCGCTGGACGCGATGGAAATGGCGGAACTGGAAGATCAGGAATACAAGGTAGCGAAGAGCCAGTACGGGCAGGCAGTAGCGGCAAGCTATCTGGACCTGAAGCCGTTGCTTCTGGAGAACGTGGCAATCTCGAAATTTACACAGGAGCAACCGAACTATCGCCAGGCTCTGCCGGAAATAGTGTCGATAGCGGAAGCCGTGATAGTGGCCTCGCAGGACCGCCCGTTGAACCCGATGCAGCAAAAGCAACTCGCCAGTCTGCTACAGGCCCAAATGACCTGAAGGAAAAGGTTCTTGCGCAGGCCAAGGCCGACAAGAACGCAACCAACAAGGAAGGTATCGAGGCAATCCGCGCCGCGTTGCCTATCCTCACCGAGAACCAGCAGGACGATGTAGCCAAGGCCGAGGCGCGATTTGCCGTGCCCGATGGCTACGGAATGCTTTTCACCAATGGCACGGGAACCGGGAAGACATTCACCGGGCTAGGCGTCATCAAGCGCTTTGCTAATCAGGGCAAGAAGAACATTCTGATTGTGGCGCCGAATGACAAGATTATCGAGGACTGGCAGAAGTCGGGCGCCTTGCTCGGTCTGGACCTGTCGCGCCTGGCTGATACCAACGATGCCGGAAAAGGGATCGTCATCACGACCTATGCCAACATGGGCCAGAACAATGCCCTGGCTTCCCGCGACTGGGATCTCGTCGTTCATGACGAGGCGCATTACCTGGCGATGGACAAGGACGGCACCAATACCAATGCGCTGAAGAACCTGCGGGCCATCACCTTGCATCCTGACGGCGTGTTTCAGCGCCACAATATGCAGAACGCGGCAGACATTCAGAAGTTGGCCGAACTGGACGCCGACGCCAAGATGCAGCGCTTATCCGACGACGAGCGCAATTGGTATGCCGCCGAGCAGACACAGAAAGCCGCCGACAAGCTGCGCAACGAACTGAAGGCCAAGCAGGACGCCATCAAGGAAGACGTTGCTGCCAAGCAAGGCGAAAAGCGCACCCGCGCCCTGTTCCTGTCCGCCACCCCGTTCGCCTACGAAAAGACGGTCGACTGGGCCAACGGCTACATCTTCGACTACAACGAAGGCCGGGGCGACGAAAGCCGTGAATTCCGTGGCTACAACACCGGCAGCAACAGCGACCAGTTCATGATGCAGCACTTTGGCTACCGGATGCGCTACGGCAAGCTGACACAACCCGATGCCAAGGTGGACAGCGGCCTGATGCAACGCCAGTTCAATACCTGGCTGAAGAAGAAAGGTTCGCTGTCGGGCCGGATGCTTGACGTATCGGCCGACTATGACCGCAAGTTCATCCTTGTTGATTCTGCCATTGGCCGGCGCATTGATGATGCGCTGCAGTGGTTTGGTGTTAAACGCAAGGAACTCGATAAGGAAATCAATCCGGACGGAAACAGGTTTGCATCGATGATGAGTGAGCCCGACCCGAGATCAGTTGCGCTGTACTCAATACAGGATTCAATTGCAGCAAACTTCGATTACCTTTCGCGCCGCTACCTGCTCGAATCAATCAAGGCAAAAGAGGTTGTCCCGCATGTTCGCGAACATTTGGCGCTTGGCCGCAAGGTTGTCGTATTCCACGACTACCTAAAGGGTGGCGGGTTCAATCCGTTTATTATTGATTTCCAGCGCGGCGATCCTGAGAATGAAAAAAGCGCGCAGATGCAAGCAGCCTACAACCAAGTTGTGCGTGAATTCAATGCTGAGTTCAGCGACATTATCGATTCTGACCTGTTCCGCCAGTCATCGCCGATTGATATGTTCAAGCAGGAATTCCCTGATGTGCTGATGTTCAATGGAAATGTTTCGCAGAAACAACGCCGGGCGAACGTGGCCAAGTTTCAAGATGATGCCAGCGGCCCTCAAGTAATCCTTGTTCAATCACAGGCCGGTAAGGAAGGGATCAGCCTGCACGACACGACCGGAAAGCACCAGCGCGTTCTGTTCAACCTTGGCCAGCCGACGCAGCCGACCACAGCCATTCAGCAAGAGGGGCGCATCTACCGCACCGGCCAGGTTACAGACGCCATCTTCCGTTACCTGAATACAGGAAGCGGATGGGAAGAATGGGCTTTCGCCACGACTATCGCCCAGCGTGCCAGCGCCGCCGAGAATCTTGGCATGGGCGAACAGGCGCGGTCGCTCAAGGACGCATTCATTTCCGGATTCGAGGAATCGGGCGACTACCGTGCCGGCATGGAGAACGAAGGCAAGGGCGGCAAGGAGCGCGACAAGGCCGCGAATGATGCGCTGACCGAGTACGATCGTGCGCGGGCTTTCTACTTTGGCACGCAGAAGAAGACCAGCAAGACCAAGGCGCAGGAAGGCGCCGACTACTTTGCTACACCGGAGCCTGTTGGTTTGAAGATGGTCGAGTGGGCAGACATCCGACCGGGCGAAAAGGTGCTTGAGCCATCCGCCGGCCATGGTGCTATTGCTCGATGGATTCCCGATACTGCCGAGAAGACGGCTATCGAGCCGAGCATGGCGCTACGCCCACGCCTGGCCATGGTGTTTGATGGTCAGATCATCGACAGCGATTTCGAGTCGCTGAACGTCGTCAATAAGTTCGACGCCATTGTGATGAATCCGCCGTTCGGCACGGCAGGCAAAACCGCTGTTGATCATCTGGCCAAGGCGGCTACGCACTTGCGCGATGGCGGCCGTATTGTTGCGCTGCTGCCCACTGGGCCGGCGGCCGACAAGAAGTTCGACAAGTGGTTCTACGAAGAATCCAGTAAGCCCGCAAAGCCGCTTGGAACCATCTCTATTGACGGTAAGGAAGTGTCGATCTACAAGGGCGACAGCGTTGAATCGCGTGCATCATGGGCGCCGGCTGGAGTTGTTACCGGATGGCGCAACGGGGCGCCAATGGTCAAGGCGACCGCGCCAGAATTCGGCGGCGCTGTATCAATGGTTAGCGGCGCATCGATTAAGTCGATTACCCCCGGAGATCGCACTGAGTCAGTTCGGCCGGCCAAAGACCTATACATGATTGGCGACATCAAACTGCCAGGCGTGACGTTTGAACGCGCCGGAACGGGCGTCATGACGCGGATCGTTGTCATTGAAAAAGTCACCGACAAGGATGCTGCCTCGCGACTCACTGAGCGCCAGCGCGACTATTCAGACATTGGAGACATCAACGGACTGTTCGACAAAATCGAAGACGTTTCGCTGCCGAGCCGATCCAAGCCGATTGAATCAGAGCCAGAGCCTGCCGCTACGCAGAATCGCACTCGGGCAGAAAAGCCGGCGCCGGCCAAAGTTGGCGATGTCGCCACCGTCAATGGCAACGAGTACGCCATCGAGATTTACACGACCAATGACGGCAAGGACAAGCGCGGTATCTGGATGGATGAAAAGGAAGCCAAGGAAATCAATCCTCGCGCCTTCAAGTCGAGCAAGATGCGCGGCACTCCGGCCGAAGGCAAGTTCTTCGTTGATGAATACTGGTTGAGCAAGCGCAAGCCAGATGCTGTCGGCAACATCGCCGCCAAGGGCAGCATCTCACCCGCCGACAAGGCTATCTACGGCATGGCGGCCGAAGGCAAGAGCGCCGCCGACATCCTGAAGTTCATCGCTTCCTCCTCGCGCAATCCGTTCTATCGCCAACTGGCCAAGCTGTTGATGAAGACCGGGATTGCCCCGAGCATTACCGTGGGCGACGGCAAGGGCTGGAAGTTCAATGCAGGCGAGGGCAACAAGTACGCCGCCGGCTACAACCCGAAGAGCAATACCATTTCCCTGTTCCGCCCGGCATCGGCCGAGCGCAACATGCTGCACGAACTGACGCACGCGGCAACGCTCAAGGCGCTATCTGGCAAGGGCATGGCTGCGGCACAGATGAAAGCCCTATACCAGCACGTCAAGAAGAGCGGCAAGCTGAAGGGCATGTACGGCATGTCTGACGTGGACGAGTTCATCGCCGAGGCTTTCAGCAATCCGAAGTTCCAAGAGCAACTGAAGAAGGTTGCTGCCCCGAAAGCAAGCGCCGGCACATTGTCGAGCGCATGGAACTGGTTCGTCCGGATCGTTCGCGGCATCCTGGGTGTTTCAGCGAACGAAGAGAATGCACTGGCGCAGGCGCTGGAAATCGGCGTCGATGTCATGCGGGAGAACATGAAGGCCGGCGAGGCTGACGGCGGAACGCGGTATGCGACCGGGCCGAAGCAGACGGAAACGGAATCCTTCCGCAAGTGGTTCGGCGATAGCAAGGTTGTCGATGCGAATGGCGATCCGCTTGTGGTTTATCACGGCACTGGAGCCACCGACATCAATGAATTTAAGGTTTCCGAGCGAGGAACGTATGGTGGTGGAATTTACCTAACGCCGGATATTCGTGGCGCGAACGACTATGCAATTTACCGTGGAGCCCCAAGCTCAACTGTCTATCCAGTCTATGCGGCAATCAAAAATCCAGCCAGCGGATCTGAAGCAGCGCAAGTCGCCTCTTGGAAGGGGGAAGAGAACGCACGCGAAGAACTAATCCGGCGCGGTTACGATGGTGTTGTCGACATGCGCAGCGGCGAGATTGTCGCGTTCTACCCGTCGCAAGTGAAATCCGCCATCGGCAACAACGGAGACTTCGACGGCAGCAATCCGGACATTCGCTACAACGTCGCCGACGAAGGCTGGAGCGTTTCCGAGCAAGCCAAGGAAACTGTAATGCGCCTGGCTGGCCGCCCGATGCTTGATCCGTCAGACCCGTTCGCCGCCGAGAATGCGCGGCTGCGCGAACAGGATCAATCGCTGTGGTCGAAGGCCAAGAAGCAACTGCGCCGCTACCTGGCGCCGGGCGGGCTGTTGCCGCAGTCGGTGTTCGCCGAGAAAATCAAGCGCGACTCAGAGTTTCAGGCGGTTGAATTCGACGTTCGCCACCTGATCGGCGGGCTTGAACATGCTGTCAAGGCTGATTTCGGCATGGCCTTCGACAAACTCAGCAAGGAGCAGATGCGCCCGATTACTGAGGCGCTGGCCGGCAATGTACCAGCTTCGCTACCGGAAGCCACAAAGACGGCCGCTGTAGCTATGCGCCAGTACATCGACGGCATGTCGACCGAGTACCTGAAAATCATCCAGCAGAAGATTGACGCCAAGATGCTGAAGGCGCTGGAGTCCGGCAAGGATGCCGACAAGGCGCAGGCCATCAACGAAATCGAATTGTTCGAGAAAATCAAGGGCAACATCGGCCGCTATGTGCATCGCAGCTACCAAGCCTTTGACGATCCGAAGTGGTTTGAGAAGGTGCCGGCGCTGGTCCTCAACGCATCGCGCCTGTATTTGAAGCAAGGGTATATGGAAGCCGGCGAAACCGACGCCAAGGCGGCACAATTGGCCGAGGTGACGCTGCATGAAATCCTGAAGAACGGCACGGCTTACGACTCAATGGAATCCTTCATTGCCGAAAGCAAGCTCGGGGCAAAAGACTTGAGTGTGCTGATGCGTCGCAAGGAAGTCCCGGCACAGATTCGCGCCCTGCTTGGCGAATACCCGGATGCGCGCCTGAACTTCACCAAGTCGGCCACGAAGATGGGGCGGCTGATCTGGAATACCCGCTTCCTCGACCGGGTGCGCGACATTGGTATGGGCTCGTTCTTCTTTGAAGGCAAGGACCGCCCGGCCAATGCGACTACACAAATCGCCGCCGATGGCTCAGAAGTCTATGCGCCGCTCAATGGCCTATGGACCTTCCCGGAAATAGCCCAGTCGTTCAAGGATGCGCTCGGCAAGGAACAGATGAGCGACCTGTACCGGGCAATTGTGCGGGCCAATGGCTTGGTCAAGTACGGCAAGACGATACTTGCCCCGACCACGGCCATGCGTAACTGGCAGTCGGCCATGTTCTTCAGCCTGGCGAATGGTCACTTCGACCTGACGCAGATGAAGAAAAGTATCTCGGCTTTCCGCGAGCAGGTTTCGCAGAAGGCTACCGGCCAGGATCTGAAATACCTTCGCCACCTGAAGCAGCTCGGCGTGGTCTATGACACGCCCTACGCTGGCGAGATGGCGCGGCTGATGGAAGATGCCCGCATGGAGGAATTACTGAGCCGCGACAAGGGCGATGCGGTCCGCTGGTTCCGCAAGGCCAACCAACTGGCGCAGGGCTTTTACACCTTCGGCGATGACTTCTGGAAGATCATCGGTTTCGAGAATGAGAAAGCCGGTCTGATGAAAGCCGGGCTGTCGCTGCAAGAGGCTGAGATTGAAGCAGCCAAGCGCATTCGTGACACCTACCCGACTTACAGCATGGTCGGGCGCGGTGTACAGTGGCTTTCACGCTTCCCGCTGGCTGGCACGTTCGTCAGCTTCCCGGCAGAGATCATTCGCACCTCTGGCAACATGCTGCGCACCGTGGCGGCTGACCTGAAAAGCGACAATCCGAAACTGCGCGAATTGGGCATGAAGCGGGCGGCCGGCATGGTGTTCGTCTCTGCCGCATTCTATGGACTGGCGGCACTGAGCATGGCAATGGCCGGCGTTGGCGATGATGAGGATGAGGCAATCCGCGACCTGGCGCCGGAATGGCAGAAGAATTCGACATTCCTGTATCTCGGTCGAGACGAGAAAGGGAATCTGCGCTACTTCGACATGTCTTTCCTTGATCCGTATGGCTACTGGAAGCGGCCGATTACCGCCATGCTGCGTAATCAGCCGTGGGAGGATTCGCTGGCCAGTGGCTTGCGCGGCATGCTCGAGCCGTTCCTTGGTGCGGACATTTCATCCAAGGCAATCTTTGAGGCGGTATCAAACGCCAAGGAGAGCGGCGGCAAGGTCTACAAGGAGAACGATGGCGCGATTGATCAGGCGGTTGATATTGCCGACCATCTGCGCAAGGCATTGCAGCCTGGCGTTGTGGGCAACGTCGAGCGACTGGTCAAGGCAGCGGGTGATGTCCGCAAATCTAGCGGCCAGCCGTACAGCATGGAAGACGAACTGGTTGCCTTGGTTGGCTGGCGGGCAACGACTATTGATCCAAAGACGGCGCTTTACTACCGATCATTTGAGTTCACCGACGCCGTTGCCGAGGCAAGAAAAACGCTGACCGATACGCTGCGCGATGCAAACGACGTTTCGCCAGAAGACATCAAGGACGCCAGAGAAAGGGCAAAGTCAAAACAGGAGCAGGCATTCAAGGAAATGAGCCGCCTGGTTGGCGCAGCAGAGGCGGCTGGCATGTCGAAGATGCAGATTGTGCAAACGCTTCGGCTGTCGAATATCTCCCAAGCCAACATTGGATCGTTGATGCGCGGAGCGACGCCGGATGTTTCCATTACGCCGCAACTGGCGGCAAGGGCGGTGCGGCAGGCTAGCCAGATGCGCGGCCCTGAGTTTGCCGCCGATGTATTTGACCGCTACCGGCAAGCAATGGCCAAATGATTACTTCCCGAAGAGGAAGATCAGGCCGATTGGAATGGCGATGAAGCCGGAGAATGCCGTGCCTTTTACCCTGATGTTTGAATTGGAGATTGAAACCGCTATGCGCATGCGCGAGATATTCACGCTGACGGTCGATCAGATTGATTTGCCGAACCGAACCATATTCCTTGACCGGACGAAGAACGGTAGCAAGCGGCAGGTTCCGCTATCGAGTGTTGCAGTTCGGGCGCTTTTGGAAGTTTTTGGGACTCCCACGGGACTCCCACGGGACTCCCTTGTTTCCTGAATTCTGGAATGGAAGCCTGACGAAAGCAGACTTAAAGAAAACTACATCCAAGCTATCTGGCCGGTGGCGTACTGTCGCCAGGCTGGCAAAGTGCGATGATCTACACTTTCACGACTTGCGCCATGAAGCAACCAGCCGGCTATACGAGCGCACCAACCTGAGCGATTTGAAGATTGCCAAGATTACTGGCCACAAGGATCTGAAATCGTTGGCTCGTTACGCGAACTTGAGGGCGTCGAATCTGGCCGAGCATCTTTGGTAGCTCTCCATGCGGTGAGTACATATTCAATTTTCCTCTCAACATCTGGCTTGAACGAACTAGCGTCTACGTATTCAAGCGCGTCGCCCATCTGATCACACAGGGATTTCCACTTCATGTGTTCAGCGGTAGCCCCCGCGTTGTACGCCGCTTCAATATCTTCGCGCTGCGTCCCGTGGTTGCTTTGTTCCCACAGTTTTTCTATCGTTTCATCTTTCGTCATTTCTTTCTCCGTATCGACATTTGACGCACGATACGCCTCCTAAGCGTTAGCCTAAATACTCTTCCACCGTGGCGCAAACGCTCTCGCATCCGATTCTGTCGACAAAAAAGCAGCTACACGCTCCAGTCGCTCGGTATTATACAGAACAGATCCGACGCTTCCTTGTTTGGATTTATTCCCGCCATCAAGGACTTGTTTTACTTCGTCAGGAGTTAGGCGCTTCCAGTCATCACCAGACTCAACTAAAGCCTCAAGATAAACCATAGCGGTTATCTCATGCCATGCCTCGCCGAATCTTGAGCAGTACGGAAACCCGGCAGATAGAAAATCTGATGGATTTAGTTGCATCATGCCAGTCCTTTCAGTGCTTCATTGGCGATAGCGCACACATCTTTTGGCAATGCCAGTGCAACATGGCGCATAACAAGCTCAAGCGCAGTACGTAGCTTCTCAATCTCCTTCGCTTGGGCTTCCAGTGCATCAGCGGCTTCATCCAAATAACGATCATCGGAATACCAAAGATTATTGATAGCGGTATCAGTTCGAGTTTGGTCATACCTTCCCCCGATAATCTGCGTACATATACCAATCAGGCGTAACAG
>OFQX01000077.1_pt1 | contig 29503 bp, 38 predicted proteins | sample 1542951 | NCBI WGS metagenome assembly OFQX01 (sample SAMN07774215, study PRJEB24372) | wastewater metagenome | isolation source: WWTP Novara (Effluent) | place: Italy: Novara | collected 2015-12
CCCGCGCCGCTTTGTTTGGAGCATCACATGAGCAACGAATTGATTCCCGCCGTCTCCGGCTCGCTGAGCCTCATCAGCCGCATCAACGAGTTTCAAACTGTCGCGAAGTTGTTCGCTGAGTCGGGCATGTTCAGCGACGCACGCGGGCAGGCGCAATGTTTCGTGAAGATCGTCGCCGGCGCTGAGCTTGGCCTGCCGCCCTTCACAAGCATGAATGCGTTTCATGTCATTCAGGGCAAGGTCACGATGGCGGCCATGACCATCGCGGCGCGGCTGCGCTCCAGCGGTCGCTATGACTATCGCATCGTCGAGAAGACCGGCGAGCGTTGCGAGATCGAATTTTTCAAGGACGGCCAGAAGACCTGGACGGAAGTGTGGGACGTGAAGCGCGCGGCAAAGGCGAACGTGAAGAACATGGACAAGTTCCCCGACGCCATGCTCTTCAGCCGCTGCATCTCCGCCGGCGCGCGCGCGATTGCGCCAGATGTTGTCGGTCAGTTTTACACGCCTGAAGAGTTGGGCGCGAACATGAACGAGCAGGGCGAGATCATCGACGGCCATTTCAATGTCACCGGCAACGGCCACAGTGATGACCACGACGATGAGCGTGCGTCGCTCAAGCCGGTCTCTGCTGACAACCGCGCGATTGTGTCGTCGCTGATTGACCAGCACGCGCAATTGGCTGAACGCGCGAAGGGCGCGGCGAATTTCACGCCCGAAGAGAAGCAGTCATTCATCGACGCGGTGGCGAAGATGGCGCAAGACGTGAATGCGCAGTTGGTCTTGCGTGATGCGCCCGTCATGCCGACACGCGAGAAGGTCGCGCAGGCGTTTGGCGACATTGGCAAAGCGCTGAACATGCTCGCCGAATATGACCAGCACGCGCCGCTGGTGGACACCCGCGAAGCGAGTGCAAGTGCTCAGCCGGCGTAGGGAGAAAGCCGGCGTGCTTATCACACGCCGGCCATTTCATCTCACAAAACCATGAACATCACATTGAAATTCCTAAATGAGCTTGGCGCGTGCGCCGAAGGCCGGCGCGCATTCAAGCAGAAATTTGGCGCAGATGGCGCGCCGACAGCGCGTGAGGTGTTTGAGGCGTTAGCAGCTGCTGACCGCCGCGATTGGGCGATTTGGATTGCGACTTGCGCGCAAGGCTTCCTGGCCGCAGTGGGGAATGTGGAGTCTGGCAATTGGCACGCGTCAATCGACGCACGCATTGAGGCTACCGCAGGCTTCGTCTTAGCCTCTGGCAGCGCGACCGTCTTAGCCTCTGGCAGCGCGACCGTCTTAGCCTATGACAGCGCGACCGTGCGAGCCTCTGGCAGCGCGACCGTCGAAGCCTCTGGCGAATCCAACATCATTCTTTGTGCGCGCTGGTCAATTCACGTAACGCTCACGCTGAGTGAGAAAGCCGTGTGCATTGACCGACGCGGCGACACCCCGAAATTGCTGACGACTGAATCCACGCCGACGGAGCAATTGCCATGACCACAATCGAAGTGAACCCCGCCGTAGCGCTGTGCGTTGAACGCGCTCAGCATCATCAGCAACTCGCCGCCGGCGCATCGACCGACGATGAACGACGTGCGCATGAAGCGACCATGCGCAGCCTGGACAAGGCCGCGCTGGAGATCGTGAAGGGCAACTCGCCGCGCTACGCCGGAGCCGGCGTGTGGCTTGTGGAGAGCCGCACGCAGGCCGGCACCGTGTATCGCGTTGACTTGCGAGTGCAGCAATGCTCATGCAAAAACGGGCGCTCGTGCTGGCATCTGAGCGCCGCCAATGTATGCGAGGAACTGCGCACGATGCCGGCGGACGTGTTGCCGCAGGTGACGATGCCAGACCGCGAGATCGTGAGCGAGCTGGATGCGATGCTCGCGGCTGATGCGCTGGCCGACATTGACGACGAGCGCGACGAACGTGACGAACTCGAATTTTCGATGTTGGTTGGCGACTACGTTGACGACCTGCAATGACGAACACACTCACGCTCTCGCGCACCGAGCGCGACACGCTGACAGACTGCGAAGGGCAGATCGAGCGCGCGCTCGGCGACATTCGCTCAGCGTGGAAGCGCATCGGCGCGGCACTGGCGCGCATTCACGCAGGTCGGCTATATCGCGAGGTGTGCAACACGTTCGATGAGTATGTGGAGCAACGCTGGCAGTTGCCGCGCAGTTCGGCGTACGAATGGATCGAGGCTGCCGGCGTGGTCATCGCGATTGAATCGACGCCGATTGTCATCGACGGCGAGAGCCGCGTAATCGAGCCGCCGGCACGCATCAGCCACGCGCGCGAGCTGGCGCGACTGCCGGCAGACATACAGCCCTACGCGCTCCACGAGGCTCAGGAACGCGCCAAAAACGAGAACAGGACAGTTACCACATACGACGTGCGGCGCGTGGTTACAGCGCGTCTGGGTGAGCCGGAGCCGCGCACGAATGCAGAACTCGCGCATGAGCGCCAGCAGCGCGCACTGTGCGACCTCGTGCGCAGAGTGTGGACGCAGATTGATGCCGAGCGGCGAAGCGCGCTGCTCGGCGAGTTGGGGAACTAATGACAGCAACACTCACGGACTACCGCGCGTGGATTCGCGCGAAGACCAGACACGACACGCTCACCGGCTTCGAGGTCGATGAGCGTGACCTCAACCCGAAGATGCGCGCTGACCAGAGAGCCATCACGCAGTGGGCATTGCAGCGAGGCCGCGCCGCCGAGTTCATCATCACCGGCGGCGGAAAGGCGCTCAACGCGCTTGAGTGGTCGCATCAAATCGCACGCCGCACCAACAAGCCGGTCATCATGTTTGCGCCGCTCGCCGTGGCTGACCAATTTGTTGATACCGAAGCGCCGAAGTGGGGCTACGACCTCACGTATGTGCGCAACCAGGCTGAGGCCGACGCCGCGAAAACGCCGGTCGTCATCAGCAACTACGAACTGATGGAGCGATTCACGCCTGACGCATTCACCGCTGTCGCACTAGACGAATCCAGCATCATCAAAGAATCGTCAAGCGCGACGCGAAACATGATTAACCGCATGTGGAAGCACACGCCGTATCGCCTCGCGCTGACTGCCACACCAGCGCCGAACGATCACGACGAACTCGGCAACCACTCGCAGGCGCTGGGCATCATGCCGTGGCACGAGATGATTACACGTTGGTTTATCCGCGACAGCAATCAGGCCGACACGCTGCGCTTGAAAGGTCACGCCGAAGAGGATTTCTGGCGCTGGGTTGCATCGTGGGCAGTGTGCATGTCGAAGCCGTCCGACCTCGGTTTTGATGACGCCGGCTTCATCCTGCCGCCGCTCAGAGTCGAACATCTGGAAGTGGCGATTGCGCCGGAGCATGCGTGGGAGAAGCCAAACCGATTTGGACAGGCGTCGCTCATGCCACTGCAGGCTCTCTCCGCGACCGAGCTACACGCGAATAAGCGCGTCACGCTCGGCGAGCGCATGGAAGCCGCCGCCGCCTTCGCCAACCGCGACGCATCGACGCCGTGCGTCGTGTGGGTGGAGCGCAACGATGAGGGCGATCTCATGCGCGAGCTGCTGCCAGAAGCGACTGAAGTGCGCGGCGATGAGCCATTCGAGACGAAGCGCATGAAACTACGCGATTTCTCGCTCGGCAACATCCGCGTGCTGATTACGAAACCAGCCATCGCCGGCTTCGGCATGAATTGGCAACATTGCCACCGCACGGTCATCGCCTCAATGACGTTCAGCTTCGAGCGCACGTTTCAACTGATTCGCCGCTTCTATCGCTACGGGCAGACGCATCCGGTTGAACTCGCGATGGTCAGCGCATCCACCGAGGGCAACGTCGTGCAGGCACTGGCGCGCAAAGAAGCGCAATACCAGACGATGCAATCGCAGATGAACGCCGCGATGCGCGCAACCGGACTGCTCGCGCAAGCGCGGCACTTTGACGACTACGACTACACGCCGGCGCAAGCCATGCAGTTGCCGGCGTGGCTGAAAGAGGTGCGCTATGCCTGACGAAAACATGCGCGAGATGCAATCACAGATGAGTCGCGCAGTAATCGAAACACGACGCGAGCTAAAACGCATTGAGCGCGCTATCGCCAAAATGACAAATGCGGAGCGCATCGACTGGGGCAACGTCGGCGACATGAAACACGTAGTCGAGCAACTGAAACAGGTTGCGGATTGGGAGAAATAGCGATGCAAAAAATCAAACTGCTCGGACATCATTTCACCGAACACGCCGCGATGTATCACGGCGATACGGTCGAAGTCATTCGCGGCATTCCTGATAACTCGGTCGGGATGATCCTCACGTCAATTCCGTTCAGCGATCAATACACCTACTCAAGCTCCGACCACGATCTCGGCAACAATCTCGGCGACGCCGGATTTTTCGATCATCTCGACTGGTGCATTCCAGAATGGTTGCGCGTGACGGTGCCAGGTCGCATCTGTGCGATTCATGTCAAAGACCGACTGCGCTACAAAAACCGTAGCGGCAGCGGCGGCCTCAACCCATTCAGCGACATGGTCACGTCGGCGATGCTGAAGCACGGCTGGAACTTCCATGCGCGCATCACCATCGCCACTGACCCCGTCCGCGAGTTGCAACAGACCAAGCGACAGGGACTCCGCTACATGGACATCAAACAAGATGCGTCCATGTGCGGTCCCGGCATCCCCGAATACCTGATGGTTTACAGGAAGTGGGAAGGTCTGCCCGATGACCGCTCATTCAGCGCGGAGCGCGTGACGCACGAGGAGAGCGAATACACACTGCGGCGCTGGCAGCTTGAGGCCAATGCCATCTGGCAGTCAGATGGCACAGTGCTGGAAGGTGCACGCTACGACCATGAGGCGCGCGTGGCTGCCATCGAAAGCGGCCACGACATCAACGCTGACGGCGAGCGCGTGCCGTATCTCGGCGGACGCTACGCCGGCCCAAAAATCACGAAAGCGCCGGCGTGGGTGTGGCTGGATGTTGACCGCATGGACACGCTGAACTACCAGCTCGCAAAGGACGCGCAAGACGAAAAACATATCTGCCCGTTCCAGCTGGATGTGGTTGAGCGCGCCATCCGTCTGTGGACGAACCCGGGCGATGTGGTGCTTGACCCGTTCGCCGGCATCGGCAGCGTGCCATACAAAGCCGTTGAGATGGGGCGATGCGGGGTTGGAATTGAACTCAAGGACAGCTATTTCAAGTGGGCGTGCCGCTACATCGAAGACGCCGAGCGCGTGTCGAAGAACGAAACACTGTTCGACATGGCGCAATAGAAAACCCGCGCTGAGGTTAGAGCCGGCGCGGGTAACGCAACCACAACTGACTAAAGCCGTGATGCGCGGGGATTGTAGCAGCGCATCGCGGCAACGAGAAAGACAGCATGACGAAAATCAACAGACCGATCACGGCAGAGATCGAAGCCGTGAGCAAACTGCACTACTACGGCGACTGCATCGCGCACGGCTGGAGCAAGCACATTGGCAAATGGCACGCGGTCAAAAAGCGCGGCAGTGATGAGACGCGCCGAGTGTGGCGCAGTCGTCCATTTGCGCAGCGGTTGCTCGCGCGCGTGCTGTGGATGTATCAGCCGACGCCGATCACAAACGAATCGACTGGTGAGGTCGTCGGCTATCGCCGCAAGTTTCACGGCGATTACTGGCGCATTTCGTTCGGTGAACTGGCCGACGAATTCGGATGCAGCACGCGCACGCTCTACGACGAGCTTGACCTGCTGCGAGAGCTGGGTCTGGTGCGGACACTGGCCGTGCGCCAGGTCGCAAAGGGCGAGGGCGCGAAGCGCTCGCCGTTGTATGTCATCCCCATCGCCAGCGCCATCGCCAAAATTACGCCGCGCCCTGAGCGTGTTGCCGCTGAAGATTCTTCAAAAGCCGGTGAAGAAACTTCACCGGTAGCCAGTGAAGAAACTTCAGTGGAGCCGGTGAAGAAACTTCAACCTACCTCATATCCTTCCTTAACTCCGGAATCCTCATCTCCTGAAGTAGGAGAGGGCACGCCCGACTTCGACGCTGACGCAGCCGCCCGCGCTGCCGGCATCGACAAACAACCTCCACCGCCGCGCAAATCCAAAAAGGTCGAGCCGCCGAAAGCACCAACCATTACGACAGAGCAGCTTCAGCACTTTGCGGTATCCGCGCATCGGGAAATTGTCGGCGTGTTGCTTGATGCGTTTTGCGTGCAGCAGATCATCAGCCGCGTGACCGACGAGACGAGCTGGCGCGAGTGTCTGACGGACTGGCGACTGCACACAAACTGGCGCACAGACAACATCGCCGGCCAGCTTGACCGATACGCGCGCTGGGCAGAGATCAAAGCGCAGTCTGCCAGTGCGCCGCCGTTGAAGCGCCCTGAGCCAATCAACGGCGCGCCGGCTGGCACATTGACCGGCGCGGCGAAGATCGCGCAGGAGACCTACGAACGGCAGATGGGCGGCATTCAGAGCGCGGTCGAAGCGGCGATGGCAGGAGGTTGGTATGGCAACGCCTAAGCGAGTTGGCGAACTGTGCGCAGGCCTGACTGCGATGTATCCGAAGGACGTTGCGTTTTTGACGCAGGAGCAGATCAATCTGCGCACGCAGATTTACATTGACCTTTTACGCGACATCAGCGACGACGTGCTGACGCTGGCCGTCAATCAATACATCGCCGGCGGTGGCGTGAGCTATCCCACCGTAAAGCAATTGCGCGACATGGCGCTGAGCCTTGCGCAAGCTGCCGACGATGCGCCAGATGCAGCGAGTGCGTGGCGCATGGCGTGCAATGCGGTTGAGCCGTGGTTGGGCGGCGGCACATACAAGGTCGGCGCGCTGGGCGCGCTGCATCCGCGTGTCGCGAAGGCCATCGAACTCTACGGCTTGCATCGCATCGCGCTGCGCGAGGATGCCAACGCCGGCACCGACTTCGCGCAGTGGCGTGGTTTGTATGAATCGCTGGCGCATCGCGCAGACGAGCAGGCGCGCTGGTTGCCGCAGGTGCGTGAGCGCATCGCACTGATGCGTGCCGAGATGGACGCCGCAAAGCCGGCGCAGATCGAAGCGCCGGACGACGCTGAGTTGGATAGTCCGCGCCGGCGAGATGCGGCGCTTGAGGGGCTTCGAGAGCGTGACTACGAGCGCATCAACAACCCGCGTCAGCCGATGCGCATCAGCGACATGCTCGGCACGAGCGCGCCGCAGTTGACGAAAAACCAGCTTGACCGGCGCGCGCACGCGGCGCGCCTGATCGCACGACGCGATGCACTGCGCGAGACGCTGGCAGGCGAAACCGATGAGGCAAAGCGCCATGCGCTTGAGGTGCAGATCGACGGCATCACGCGCACGGTTGCCCAGTATGAGGTGCTAACATGACCATCAAACGGCCACCTTCAGCGCATCACAAACCGTCTCAGCGCACGCTCAAGAGCGTTCAGGCTGAACTCGCGCGCATCTCCACGCCGGCCAGCGAAGCCGCACTGCGGGCTGAGATATGCGCGGCACTTCGGCAGATGGGGTGGAAGGCAATTGACACGTCGCAGGACACACCGGCGCGCGGCGGGTTGGCCGGCTTTCCGGACATCATTGCGTTCAGACGCGGCAGGACGCTGCTCATTGAAGCCAAACACGGGCGCAACGACCTGAGTGACGCGCAGGTGCAATTTGGCGCGAGCATCGCGCAGCACTGCGACCCGCGTTCGCTCGTGTATTGCGTGGCGCGCCGGCTCGACGACGTGCTGAGCGCGCTGGGGTTGTGAACGCCGGCTGGTCGAATCATTGGATGATTCAAAACTCATGCCTCTAGCCTATTGACAAGGTAATCATTTCGTGGATAATGATTACCAACAAGGAGAAAATAGAAATGACAAACAGCCAAATCAGAATCATCTCCATTCTCCCGCGACGGTATCAAGTGCTGATTGAAACCGAAGCCGAGGAAGGCGCGGATTTTATCGGCGGCGTGATTGACAACAGCGGCAAACTGAACGATGCGCAGAAGGCCGAAGTTTTGGCACTGCTAGAGGCGCGTGAGGCAGAGATTGAGGCGGCGATGTCCGCAGAGTATCCAAATACTGAGGCCAAGCGGCAAGCGGTTTACAAGGCAAAGACCGCCATTGATGATGTGATTGTGCTGGCCGAGAAATTCGCAAATGCACGGTGAACCATGAAAGACGCACTACAACTCATCATCAGCAAATCCCCCGCCGCCGATGATGACGCGCTGGATTGTCTCAAGGCCATCCGCGCAAAGTCGCCAATGGTTGCGCGGCGCTATGTTCATCATCAATGACGAGCATATTTATTACATCGAGATTCACGGCATGGACGGTGACAACTGGGCGGCAAACAACATCGGCTCGTCGGGGCGCGGTTGGCGCATCCGCAACGAGTCCGACTATGCCACGCTGATCCGATCGTATCGCGATGAGCTGGTTGCCGCCGGCGCACATGTCAGACTGTCAATGTTCGGCGGCACGATGCCGGCAGACGCGTGATTTACATCCCCTCCGGCGATGAGCAAACATCGTCGCGGGAGGGGATAAAACACAAAATGGCAGGAACAACCAAAACCGAACGCGCCCGCCGCATCACCTACGCAAGGCGCGCCCTCATTCGCGCCGGCTGGTCGCCCGACCAGTCCGGTAGCGGGTTGATTGTCGATGACCTGATGCGCAGGTTCAACATCAAAGACCGGCGCACGGCGCGCCGGCTTGAGGCGAAAGCCGCGCGACTGTTGCGCGGCGACGTAGTGACGGATGCAACGCTGGGCAGGCCGCGCAAATACGTGCGGGTGCTGATAGAGCGAATGCCCGCCGAGATGCAAGCGATGTTGAACGCCGGCCAGTGAGCCGGCAAAAGGAGAAATGAAAATGGGAAGCACGTTCAATTTTGTGGAGTGGATGGGCAGCATTTCCGACGTTCGCAACTGTGGCTGCGAGACGAACGCTTTTGGAACGTTCGTTGACCCACGCGGTTTCCCCGGCCGCGTGGGAGAGGTATACGTAAATCCGGTGGATGGGATCACCGGAGTCCGCAACTGCGGACTGGACAGCAAAAAATTCGCCGCCGTGAATGAGGCGGTGGCGTGGGCGACTGGCTGCTCGACGGAGCAGGCGGCAACCCTTCTCGGCGGCGGGTCAGTTCCCGCCTGACCCACGCATCACAACGCCGGCCAGTGAGCCGGCGTTTTTGTTGCCCCGCGTTCGTGTCCGAGTTTCGGACATTCCACGCTGAGAACTCTCAGCGCATTGTGATTGCGACGAGCAATCCCACGCGCGACTATCTATGTAGATGCCCAGCGCGCCGCATTCGGACGACTCAGACACCACGCCGCAAACGCCGGTGGAGCGTGAGCTTACGCGCAACCTGCTCGCGGGTTTGCGCAGGTTTGAGAAGCGCGGCATTCTCATAGATCATGAGTGGTGCCGCGTGCGACGCGCACCACGCGCGGATCAGGCGACGATGACTGTCGAATTCGACAGTCGCGACGTAGAGTAGGACGTAGAGTAGGACGCAGGCGTATAATCCCAGCAAATCAATAGCCGGTCTCGCAGTATTGCGGCGGCAATCTATCAACGATAGGTTGCCGCCGCTTTGCTTTTCCCGATATGGAGAAAACGTTTCATTTGGTGAGCGCGTTGATCGTCGTCGAGCAACGCGAGCAGGGCGACCAATTGGTCGCACGCGACATCGTCGAGCACATGCTCGCTGCGGCGTGTGCTGCTGAGACTGGCCGCCGCCGGCGCGTCATCAACGTGAAATCGACTGTGCTTGAGTCGATGCGAATCGTCGACCCTTCGACAAGCTCAGGGCAAGTCGACGACGTGCCGGCACCGAAGGAACAAAATGAGCATTGACCTTTTGACCGCCGGCGGCATCACGGCCGCCTTCTCTCTGATCCTCTCACTGTTGTTCATTCTCATCCCGCCACTGCGCGTGAAATTCATCGCACTCGATGCCGACACGCAGCAGGCCGTCACCGGCGTCGGCATCCTCGCCATCGCGGTCGTCGCCGTCGCGCTTGGCTGCGCCGGCGTGTTCGCCTTCATCCCCTGCACGTCCGCATCAATTCTCGATTACGTGCTGCGCGTGGTCGTGGCGGCCATCATCGGTGATCGTGTGAGCAAGGCTGCGTTTGCATCCGCGCGATGGTGGGACGCGCGCGCCGAACAGAATGCGGCCATCAAGTCGCTGACGCTGCGCGACGGCCGGTTATTGCGTTAGTGCCGGCGAGGGAATGACGCATGTCGTTGTATCAACTCTCCGCCGCCTTCACCGCGCTGGCCAGCATGGTGTTCTTCGTCATGGCCGCGCGGGTGACGCAGGACAAATGGATTCGCTCGATGCAGGTGCTGTGGGCGATTGTCATGCTGGTCTCTGCGACTGGCTATCTGTTCATTGTCTTCACCGAGCTGGATGCAGAGGTGATTGCGATCAGCCGGATGCTCACGCCGGTGGGTTGGGGTGCGCTGGCAATCATGGCTGCGCGCATGGTGGTGCGCCGGCATGAGTGAGATGGCCATGCTGGTGCAGACGTTCGTGCCGCCGGTGCTGATCGTGGTGGCGATAGTCATCCTCGCGCGTGGGCGCGGTGGATCGGAGATGCAGGTGATCGACCGCATGTTGAAACGCATTGATGACCTGGAGAACAAGATCACGCTCACGCTGGCGTGGGCCATGCAGCTCTCACAGCAAGTGGTCGGTTTGGGCGGGAAGCCAACCACCTACGCCGACATCGAGCGGGCGCAACACAGCATTGTGTCGGCGATGAGCCAGGACCCGATCAAGCTGCTGCAACTCCTGCGAGATCGATTCTCGATCGACGAGATCGAGTCGCTGGCGTTTGAGCTTGGGGCGAAAGAGGGCGCGCTCGGCGCCGGCAATGTGGACGCGCGCGCATTGAAGTTGATTCGCTACGCACAAACGCACAACAAGCTTGACCGACTGGCGCTGGTGGTCTGGCGACAGCGGCCGGATTTGATGGAGGGGCAATGACCGGCGTCCCATTCATCTCGGTTATCCCGCAAGCATCCACCCCCATCGAATGGGGGCAAGCGCGCTCGTTGCCGCCCTATCAATCGCAGCAGGGCAACAACGTGCTGAACGACTGCGGACCGGCCTGCGCATTGATGCTGGCGCGCTGGCTGGATCGTGGCATGAGCGACACCGTTGCGCAGTGGGCCAAGCGCATCGACGCCGCGCACGATGGCACGACGCCGGCAGACCTCGCCGGCATGTTGCGCGCGCTCGGATTGACGCCGCAGATCGGCGCAGCGACGCTACTGCCGCGCATCGAGCTGGTGCATTACGAGCGCATGCCGGTGCAAAACCCCATTTACAAGGGTCGCACGTTCCTGCACTGGATCGTGCGCCTGAGTGACAGCACTTATCACGACCCGCTGTGGGACGGCGTCGCCGGCGCAAATCTCACCGCGACGAAGGCACAACTGGATGCTGCCAGCGCTGGTTTTATCAACAGCGTTGGCATCGTCGAACGACCGAGGAATACCCCTATGAGCGAACCTGCACGCACACCCTACGAGCGCGTCTATCACGTCATTCACTCGTCTGCCTCGATTGAGGAAGCTGTCGCCATTTTCAAAGCAGCGTATCTGAACGACCGGCAGACGGTCGGCTTCAGCTACGATGATGCCGGCATTGGTGACGGCCTGAAAGCGAAGCGCGCTATTCTGCATGGCATCCCTGCTGATAAGCAGGCTGCATTCATCGCGTTCTTCAAGCAGTGGTATCCGACCGCGACGGTCGAATTTGCCGGTGTAACCACGCCGGCGCAGCCAACCAATCCAACCCCGCCGACCGCGCCGGCATCAGGCACTGCGATTGGCGTGCATCAGGCATTACCGGCGCTTGCGTTCAACAAGCGGCTGGGCGTTCACACATTGGAACGTATCGAGGAAGCGCGCGAGGCATATGCGCTTGGGTGCCGCGCATTCACGATGATGAACAACATCGCCGGCGCGCGTGAAATGCGGCAGAGGGGCGCGGCAGTCATCGTGCGCTGTTTCATGGATCACGGCCAGTTGTGGAGCGTCGACCAGTTCATTCAGCGATTCGGCGTGAATGCCGATGATAGTTTCATCATCATGGGCATCAACGAGGCTGACAACATCAGCACGTCCGATATTGAGCGCCGATTCGCGTATGAGCGTGAATTCGCGCTGAAGATGCACGCGCTGTCGCCCAAATCGTTTATTGCCATCGGCGGGTTCTCGATGGGAACACCGCAGATTGACGACCTCAACGTCGCGAAGCGATTCCGCGACACCTATGCCGAATTTATAAACACCAACGCTTCGTGGTGCGGCCTGAACTATCACAGCTACCAACGCCGGCACAGTACCGAATTGCCGCCGGTCAGTGAGAAGGTGGAGGACCCGCGCTGGTGGCCGCGCCGCTTTCTGGAGTATGGCTACAACCCGCAGTTCGGCGGCTTGAACAGCAACGTTGTGATGGTGAGCGATGAATCCGGCGTTGACATCGGCGGCATCGGCGGATTCCCGATGTGTGGCTACAACGACAATGCTTTTTTGAAATGGTATGCGCTCCATCGCGCATGGTTCGAAGGCGCGCCACAAATCTACATTCAGAACATCTTTCAGTTCTCACCGCGTGCAGATTGGGCAGGCTACTACGCGCGGGTCGTGCTTGGTGGTATGTCGCAGGTGTGGCAGGGCACGGCGCCGGCGGTGCGTGACGTGTTGATGCAAGAGATTTACGAGGGTGAAGCGCCGGGTGCGGATTGGAGTCCGCCGGCGAAGGACGTGAGGGTGGCATGACCCCAGAGCATTGCGGGTGGGCGCAGCGCGGCGCTGCGTTCGCTGGTGTCTCTACGGCGCGCAGGACGAGCTTTCTGGCAGTCCTACGACACACCGCCGGCGATGCCGCCCAACGGCCACACCCGCAATGCTGTTCTGGGTGCGCACAACAATATTGTAATTGTTTTGTATACACGTATACGATTTAAGGTTGAAAGGTGAGACTGTGACAACACAAGATGCCGCATTACTTCTTATTGCGACTGCCGACCGGCTGGAGTTGCTGGCGCGTCGGCTGCCGGCCGTCGCCTGGCGCGATGAGGCTGACGACATCCACGCCGGCGCGCAAGCGCTGCATGGCTGGTTGCCGTCGTTCAATGCAGACGAGATGCGCGCCGAGCCATATTCGCTGCTGGTGCTCGCCAATCAGTGTCGCGCGCTGGGATCGCTGGATGGCACGATCCCGCTGTCGCCGGAGCATCGGACGGCGCTGATTGATGCGGCGCGCGCGCTGCGGCGCAATGTGTCACGTATCGCGAGAGGAGATCACCAACAAGCATGACCATTATGACCACAGGGCAGGGCGGGCGCATCATCCAGATTAACGTGAACGAGGAAGAAGCCGACATCATCGCGCTCTTCCGGCAGGAGCGCAGTCGGCTCGTGTCGTTGCCGGATGGCTGGGTGTTCACCATCGACGCCAACCCCGACCGGATCGTCAGCACCTTCCAGCAGAAGGACGTGTGCAAGGTGCGGCGCGGTCAGGGCATGGCGCCGCCGGCGAGGATGAACGGGCATGGCGGTGCGTAAAAAGCCGGCGAAACGTGCCGCAGCTAAACAGCGGTTGAGCAGCGGGAGAAAGGCGAATAAAACATCCTTCAAACCGGGTAACCCGCACGCCTTCAAGCCAGGTGACCCGCGCATCAACCGCAATGGCCGGCCCAAGAGCCATGACGAGCTGCGCGAGTTGATCCAGTCGCTTGCAGCAGAAGCCGACGAAGACGGCGTGACGCGCATCGAGCGGATGCTGGTGTGGATGTTTGGCAGCGCGCAGCCGGCCGACCGCGCCCAACTGCTGGAGCATGGCTGGGGCAAGGTGCCACAGGCGCATACCGTCGGCGGCGACAAAAACAACCCCATCGTCGTGCAGGCCGGCGACCTGCAGCAGGCCGAGGCAGAACTCACCGAATGGCGCAGAAAGATGACCGAGCAGTTGAGTGGGCTAAATGTAGTGCCGACCCAGGATACTTCATCGACACCTACTGCATGATCGATGAGCCGCAGGGCGAATCGATCACCATCATCCCGTTCAAGCTCTGGCCGGCGCAAACGGCAACGCTGTGGCAGTTTCTCCAACGCCGGCTGTTCATCATCCTCAAGGCGCGCCAGCTTGGCATTTCGTGGCTGTGCTGCGCCTACGCACTGTGGCTGTGCATGTTCCAGAGTGGCCGGCGCGTGCTGCTCTTCAGCCGCGGCCAGCGCGAGGCCGATGAGCTGCTCCGGCGCGTGACGGCGATGTATGGCAGGCTGCCGGAGTGGATGCGCGATCACTCGCCCTACGAGCGCGATCCCAACACCACGAGCGCCGAGTGGCGCAATGGATCCATGGTTGAATCACTGCCGGCGACACAGAACGCTGGCCGCTCACTCACGGCATCGCTGGTGATCGCGGATGAGTTCGCGTTCATGCAGTGGGCTGACAAGCTCTACACCGCGCTGAAGCCGACGATTGACGGCGGCGGCCAGCTCATCGTTGTATCAACGGCCAACGGCGCGCGCGGCCTCTTTCACGCGCTGTGGGCGAAAGCGCATCGCCGGCTGAATGCCTTCCTGCCCATCTTCTTGAACTGGCACATGCGCCCGGGCCGCGACGATGCGTGGTATCAGCAGGTGGCGGCTGAGTCGGTGTCGAGCGCGCTGATGATGCAGGAATACCCATCAACGCCGGAAGAGGCCTTCAGCGCGACGGACGCAGAGAAGTTCCTGCCCAGCATGATCTGGTGGGATGCGCTGCGCGTGGATGTGCCGGCGCTGGATCGATATACGCCGCTGGTGCTGGCCGCCGACGCCGGTGTGAACAACGACAGCTTCGGCGTGAGCGGCTGCACGCGCCACTGGGTTGAGCCGATGGCGGTGGTCAATCGCTATGTGCGAGAGTGGAAGCCGGGCAAGCACTCGCCGATTGACTTCGGCGAGATCGAAGCGGAGATCCGCCGGCTGTGCGAGGCGTTCAACGTGATCGAGTTCACCTATGACCCGTATCAGTTGCACGACATGGCGACGCGGCTCCAGCGCGAGGGCGTGGTGAAGACCAAGCAGTTCAACCAGGGCGTTGACCGGCTGGAGAGCGACAAGCAGTTTCTCGATCTCATCACGCAGAAACGCTACCTGCACGATGGCAACCCGGCGCTACGCGCGCACATCGACAATGCAGATAAGAGGGTGGACACCGAAACGCGCAAGCTCCGCATCATCAAGCGTCAGGAAGATTTGAAAATCGACCTGGCGGTGGCATCGAGCATGGGCGCGTATCGCTGTTTGAAGTTGCCGTTATAGGCTTACAATTGGCAAAACAACACGCAGAGCCAGCAGGCGCGCGGCATTTCCGTGGAAATGTCGCGCGCTTTTTATTACCCTATGGCCGATCAAGTCATCGACAGTGAACTCCTGCGCAAGTCGGTCACCGCCGACGAGGTGAAGGCGGCGCGCCAGACATACATGTGGTTCGGCTCGTTCCTGCTGCCGACGCCGCTCATCAACCTGCCGCCCGACCCGCCGATGTATTACACGCGCGCCGGCGACAGCGTGCTGCTCAGCACCATCGCTTCAGAAGACAAATGGGCGAACGCCATCGCCATTGCCGCCACGAAGTGCGCGTCGCTCGAATACAACATCGATGGCGACGTGCCGCTGCGGCGCAACCGCATGCATGAGATCCTCACCGCAGTGGACGGCATGCAGGGCTGGGGCCAGTTCATCGCCAAGCAGATGCAGGATTTCCTGTGCACGAACAACGGCGAGTTCGCCGAGGTCGTGCGCGCTTCGAAGGCGGTCGGCTCGCGCGTCGTCGGCCTGCTGCATCTGGATTCCACGCGCTGCTATCGCACCGGCGACCCAGAGATTCCGGTGATCTACATGGACCGGTTGGGCCGGCTGCACGAGCTGCGCGCGCACCAGGTCATCGCCATCGCCGACATGCCGACGCCGCGCCTGACGTTCAACGGCGTGGGCTTTTGCGCGGCGCAGCGCGTGTATCGCACGATCTACCGCATGGCGGCCATCGAGCAATACGTGGCCGAGAAGGTGACAGGCCGGCGGCCGCTGAAGGTCACGCTCATCAACGGCCTGACCCAAAAGCAACTTGAGACGATCTTTGCATCGGCAGACCAGGACGCCAACGCGAAGGGCCTGACCAGCTACATGGGCGCGGCGGTGAGCGCCGTGCCGACGGATGAGGACATCAGCTCTGTCGAGATTGAACTGTCGGGACTGCCCGAAAACTTTGATCTGGAGAAGGAGCGCCTGAACGCCAACCTGACCTACGCCAATACGATTGGCCTCGACATTCAAGACCTGCAGCCCGGCGCGATCGGTGGCGCGCTCGGCTCATCCACGCAGTCGCAGGTGCTCAACGACAAGGCGAAGGGCAAGGGCCTGAGCTACTGGCGCAAGGCGTTCACGGAGCAACTCAACCTCAAGGTGCTGCCAGACGCGACCGTGTTCATGTTCATCGAGAAGGACTATCGCGATGAGATGGCGAAGGCCGACGCGGCCAGCGCGCGCCAGAACGTGCGCTCGCAGATGGTCAGCGATGGCATGATCTCGACCGATCAGGCGCTGCAGATGGCCGTTGACGATGGCGATGTGCCGCGCGCGTTCATCAATGAGGACACCACGCCGGCGGGCAGCATTGCGAGTGACGAGAAACCGACCGATGGCGCGCAGGGCGCGGACGTGGAGACGCCGCCGGCGCAAGATGCACAGGATGCACAGCAGCCACCGCCGCAGGCTGAGACGACGAAGGAGGTGCACGCGGGCGCGATGGTGGCGCTGTATCCGCCGGCTGAGATTGCAGCGTTGCTCAGCAATCAAACCATCGAAGGCTTGACCGGTGAGACGCGCACGCCGGCGGAGGAGATCCATCTCACACTGTCGTATCTCGGCGATGCAGGCGACCTCGACGAGGACATCCGCAGCATGATCGTCACGTTCGTGCGCGATCTGGCTGAGACAAACAATGTGATCGACGTGCGCTTCAACGGCATTGCGCGTTTCGATGGCAGCGTCGAAGATGGCGATGCGCTGGTAGTGCTGGTGTCATCGCCGGAACTCAACGCGCTGGCCGAGCGCGTGCGGGATGCGCTGGGCAGCGCGTCGGCGCATCCGTTCCTCGCGCACATCACGCTGGGCTACTTGCCGAAAGATGCTGCGACGCCAACGGTGTGGCCGATGTTCGAGACGATTACGCTGTCGCGCATCGGTGTTGCGTTTGCCGGCGAGGTGACGACATTCGCGCTGCAGGAGCCGCAGAATGTGGCAGACACGTTCGCTGAGGCATTCAAGTCGCACGGCGAAAAGGCCTACCGCACCGAGCTGGTGCGCATCACGCCGGCGCTCACGCGCATGCCCGAAGACCGCGCTGATGTGCGCCCATACTACGAACAGGTGACGAAGGAACTGCGCGCCTATCTCAAGACGCTCGCGACCAAATGTAGAGAAATGTGCCCGACCGACGAGGGCGTGACGCGCGCATCGATCCGGCCCGAGGTGATCGCGCCGAACACCTCGGATGTGCGCGGCGTGTTGTATGCCGGCAACAAGAGCCGGCCCGAAGTCGTCATTCGCAGCGTGTTGTATGGCCGGCGCGGCTTCGGGCCGAAGACGCCGGGCGGTGTGCTGGCCTTCGAAACGAAGGACGGCAACACCGTCTTCACCACGCACGTGGCCGCGACCGAGCCGAACAACTGGTTTGCGCGCGCATGGAAGGAGACCGAGCCGGCGCGGCGGGCGATGGCGCGGCGCATCGGCGCGCTGGGGCGCGAGATGATCGGTCAGCGGGATGTGCGTTTGCAAAACGCCGCACACATCGATGGCTACGACCCGTCGAAGGGCGAAACGGTGCCGAACTCGACCGTCTGGCGCCGGCGGGGAGGGATGGCGCAATGATCGGGTTGATGTGTGTCGCCGCGTGGTTGATAGGCGCGGCGCTGGTTTGGCTCGTCGTTTACGGAGGGAATTACCATGCGGATCAAGCTGACGCCGATTCTGCCGAAGCGCAAGATATTTGACGTGGACGCGCTTGAGCGTGGCATCGAGGACGCGCTGGATGATGCTGCGCAGTTCGCGCTCGATCAGTTCGAGAAAACGACGGCGACGTGGCAGACCGACGTGAAGTTCACCATCAACAAAATAAAGAATGGTCGCACCGTCGGCACGCGCTCGACGATCTACAAATTCGTAGACCAGGGCACGCGACCGCACAAGATCGAGGCGCGGCGGGCGGATGCGCTGGTGTTCCAATATGGCGCGTCGCGACGCGCGAAGACCAAACCGAGCGTGATCAGCTCCTACAAGGGCAACGCCGGCGACCAGTGGATGTCGCGGAAGAGCGTGCAGCACCCCGGCACGGAGCCGCGCAACTTCACGAAGATCATCGGCGAGCGCGCGGCGCAGCGGCTGCGCGGCAACCTGCGGCGCAACCTCAGCAGCCGGCGCATTGGGTGAGTCAAAAACGGTAGTAGAATTTCTGCATTCAAGCGCAGAGCTGACAGGCGCGCGCATCCGAAAGGATGTGCGCGCCTTTTTTGTTGCCATTTACATGTTGCAAGTCTTCAAGCAGGCCGATGGACGAGATCGATGGCTGATCGTCTCGTCGAGCGCGTTCCGCGACCGCGACCGCGAGATCGTGAGCACGAAGGCGCTGGAGGCCGACGTGGCGCGCGCGGATGCCGACCGCGATTACGGCCCGCTGCGCTGGTGGCATGTGAAGGGTCTGGACATCGGCGACTGCGACTTCAACGCCATGCACGGCCGGCTGCTGGTGGAGTCGGGCACGTTCCGCAATGCGGCGTTCGCCGAGATGGTCAAGCAGCACGCCGGTGAATTGGCGGTGTCGATTGGTTTCTTGCACGCCGAAACAGAGCCAGACGCAGTCGGCGTGTTTCATCACATCTGGCGCAAAGAGCGTTCGCTATTGCCACGCGGCAAAGAGTCGAATCCATTGACGTTTGTCAGCGTGGTATCGAAGGAGTCAGCCATGACGAATGAGAAGGTCGATAAGTTGAAAGAGTTGGTCGGCGACCCCGCCGTGGTTGACGGCCTGATCGCTGGCGCGACGGAGGTCGAGAAAGCGGCCGAGGCCGCTGGACTCGCGTTCAAGGAAGCTGGTGCTGAAGCAGCCGGCGCGCCGGCGGGCGAAACCGCAAAGGCGAAGACGCCGGCGACATCAGACTCATCGATGGAGGATGAAATGTCACCCGACGACGCAGCCGAGGACAACGCCGAAGGCGAGCCACCTGCGAAGCCGGCGAAGAAAGCGAAGATGACGCGCGACACCGTCGGCGCGATGAGCGTGGATGAGTTCGCCGGCCGCATGGGGGAGGCGTTCAAGGCATCCATGGCCGCAATGGTGGAGTCGCAGAAGGCGACGACTGCGGCGGTCGAGAAGCTCACGGCCAGTTTCAGCACGCTCGATGAACGCTTGAAGACGCTCGAAGGAGAGCAGCCGGCCATCGTGCGGCAGGCGCATGTGGCGTCGCAGGAAGGCGACATCGCCGGCGCGCTGAAGGAAGCGTTGAAGGAAACGCTCAAGACCCAGCAACAGGCGAGTGGCATCGACGGACTGGTCGATTTCATGCTGGGCAAGAAGTAAGCAAAGGTCATTCAGGCCAGCGACAGAGGCATCAGCCGCGCAAGCTGCCTATCAGTTTCATCTTTCAGGAGGTTCGAGCGACATGGAAAACCAGATCCAGATTGACACCACGCAGCTCGCGGCAGCGCTGTTCCAGTTGATCGGCGATGTGAGCGCGGGCAAGGTGGGGAGCCGGCAGAAGGCGGTCGGCAGCCCCAACGCCACCTATGGCCATGGCCCGGGCGGCACGTTCTCGTATCCAGGCATTTCGCCGGATGTGGCGAACGCGATGGTCATGCCCGAGTTGGGCCTGCAGACCAAGCTGCCGGTGCGCGCATCGCGCGAGACCAACCCGCTGCACGCGGTGCTCACCGGCGTGAGCAACATCTCCGGCGCTGTGCCGGAGAGCGAATGCGCCGACTGTCAGGAAGTCGGCCTCTCGCAGCTCTGCATGCAGACATATGTGTTTGGCCGCTGGTGTCTGAGCACGAAGGTGATCGACCTGACGCGCGTCGGGCAGATCGTGAACCGCGGTGAATTCACCGACTTCACGCTGATCGGTGGGCCGGGGAGCAACCAGGTCGCGCCGAGTGTGCCAACCGACCCGACGCAGGCGCTGCGCAGCGAGCTGGCCAAGCAGATGTTCGAGTTCCGCGTGTCATGGGCGCGGCAGTATGCCAAGAAGATCTTTGACGGCAACCCGACGAACAACAGCGGCACCGGCCACAAGGAATTTCGCGGCCTCGACCTGCTCATCAACACTGGCTACCGCGACGCGGTGACCGGCACGGCCTGCGCGGCTGCCGACAGCATCGTGCGCGACTTTGGCAACGCCAATATCACGACCGACGCCACAGCAGCGACAAAGCTCGTCCGCGAGATCACCTACCAGTATCGCTATCTCAAGGCAATGGCCTCACAAACCGGGTTGGCGCCGGCGACGTGGGAGATCGTGATGCCGGCGATGCTGTTCGGCGAGATCGCGATGATCTGGCCGATTGCCTACTACACCACGGCGGCCACGACTGTGGCAGCGGGGCAGACCAACACCCAGCTTGCGGTGGATGCGAAGGGGCAGGCGGATTTGCGCGACCGGATGCTGAATGAGCGCTTCCTGATGATCGACGGCCAGCAGGTCAGCGTGACGTTCGACGACGCGGTGGTGCGCAACTACAGCGGCGGCACATACACCAGCCCGATCTACTTCGTGCCTCGCCTGGTGTTGGGTGCAACGCCGGCGACCTACGTCGAGTATTTCGACTTCAGCGCGCCTGGCGCGGCGATGGAAGCGGCGCAGGTGCTGGCGATCCAGGATGCGTTCTACACCACAGACGCTGGGCGCTATTTGTGGGTGAAGAAGCCGCACAACAACTACTGCGTGCAGTCGCAGGCGCTGGAGATGAGCCGCGTGCGGCTCGACTTCCCGCACCTCGCAGGCCGGATCACCAACATCAAATACACGCCGCTCATCAGCACGCACTCGCCGTTCCCGTCGGATGCCGACTTCTACGGCGGCGGCAACTCGTCTGGTTCAACGTGGGCGCCTTCGTTCTGGTCGCCCAACACGGCCGGCTAATTCTCTCCGTGTGGATCGTGACCGCGCGCTGCACATGTGGCGCGCGGTCACACGCATAGAGGCAACAGCCGCATGCACTCATGCACTACCGTTACTTCCTGCAAGCCCCTGGCTATCTCGCGCAGTCCGAGCGCTGGCAACTGTATTTGCTGAGCAACTCGCTACACGCCGGCGCGCACATCGTCAACATTGGCGTCGAGCATGGCGCATCGATGGCGTGTCTGCATCAGGGCAACCCACGCGCGCACCTGGCCGGCATCGATCTGGATAACTCGAAATGGCAACAGCCGTTTCAAGCGCAACTGGTCACGAGCGATAGCGCGGCCGCTGGGCGCGCCTATAGCGGGCCGAAGGTTGACCTCATCTTCATCGACGGCGATCACAGCTATGCCGGCTGCAAGGCCGACATTGATGCCTGGCTGCCGCACATGGGCGCCGGCAGCATCATCGCCTTCCACGACAGCGGCGCGCCGCAGTGCGAGGGTGTCAACCGTGCGATTGCCGAGTGGCTCGCCTCCCCAGACCCTCGTTCCTCTGGCCGAGGAACGAGGACTGAGGATCGAGGAGGCGCAGAGGGGTGGGTGGAGATGCCGCGCGCCGGCACGATTCGCGCGTTCAAGCACGCATTGCCTTTGAGCGTGCTCATCCCGACCTACAAACGCGCGGCCATCGTGCAGCGCACCGTCGATCTGATCCTGTCGAATCTGCGCCACCTGGGGCAGGTCACGATCTACGTCGGCGATGACGCCGGCGACGGCGAGACCGCAGCCGCGCTACGCGGGTATCCCTCGACGATGGTGCTGAAGACGACGGGGCGCGGCCTCGGCGCGAACCTCAACACGCTGCTGCGCGCCACGTCGGACGATCTCCTGGTGCAGCTCGATGACGATCATCAACTGATTGCACCCATCGATGTGACACCACATGTCGACAAACTAGTGCGCGAGCCGCTGGCCGGTTGGGTGCATTTGATGATGAACGCGCAGCTCAACGAGCACTGGATCGTCAGCGACTTCAGCTTGCGCGGTGACGATCTGCGCCACTGGCGCATCATGCCCGACAGCCCGTGCAAGTTCCTGGCCAGCAACCAACCGCACATCAAGCACCGGCGCGTGCATCAGCACTACGGCCTGTATGCCGAGCCAGAGAAGACCTGGCAGCAGGAGACGGAGTTCAACGAGCGCGTGCAGCACATGCACCGCGCTGAGCCGGACACTTCACCGCGCTTCTATGTGCCGGTGGAGGCATATGGATTTCGACACTGGAAGCACGTCGGCGACAGCTACGTGCAAAAGGGATTGTGACATGCCGCACTTCATTCTGTTCTTCGGAGTTCTGATCAACGCTGCCGAGCATTGCGCGCTCTACGTGATCGAAGAGCGAACCACGGGCAACGGCATTTTGGTGTGCGTGCCGAAAGACGATTACAGCACGTATCACATCCCGCTGCCGGCACCGTATGAGCAGGCAAAAACGGATTGGGAAGCCTTGCTGAAGCGCCCGCCGGCGCACACGCACACACACGAATGAGCATTTCCGTGGAAATGGTGCACCAGACGATGAACACGCCCTTGATGGACATCGCCACCCTGAAGCGCGACAACCGCATTCAGCCGGGCGCGCAGTTTGCGCCCAACGGCCGGCTGTGCTGCATCATGCCGTCGTTCAACTATGGGCGCTTCATCGAGACGGCCATCGAGAGCGTGCTCGCGCAGACGCGGCCGGCGGATGAGGTGATCGTCATCGACGATGGCTCGACCGATGGCACGCTGGAGCGACTGGAGAAATATGCCGGCCGCGTACGTGTGGTGCGTAACCAGCGCAATCTGGGGCTGGCGGCCACGCGCAATCGCGCCATCGCGCTCACCGAGTGCGAATATATCGTCAGTGTGGACGCCGACGATTGGTGCGAGCCGACGTATTTCCAGACGCTTGTGCAAGCGCTCGATGCTGATTCAGGGCTGGGCGTAGCCTATGCCGGCGTGAAGGTGTGGCTGGACGACGTTGGCGGATTCTCAGATCGATTCACGAACTGGCCGCCGGCATTCCAGTGGCAGTGGATGGCACAGCGTGCCAATCCACCGCGCACGTGCATCCCTGCCAGCGCGATGTATCGGCGCGAGATGTGGCGGCGCTGCGGCGGATTCATGGAGAGTTACACACGCGGCGAGGATGCGGAGTTCTGGCTGCGCGGGCTGGCGACTGGATGGGGCGTGCAGAAAGTGTCGAACGAAGCGCTGTATGTGTGGCGCTCGCACGGCGTCAACCTGTCAAAGTCGGGGCCGTTCAACGACGTGCATGGCTGGCTGCCGTTCCTGTGGCGTGGCGATGCACCCACTGGCGCGCCGGCACCGGAGGCGATCAAGGTGCAACGCGATTACACACGCCCCGTCATCAGCGTCATCGTCACGGTCGGCCCCGGCCATGCGCGCTACGTCACAAGCGCGATTGAATCGGTCGTTGGGCAGACGTTCGCGCTTTGGGAGTTGATCGTCGTCAACGATTCAGGCGAAGAGATCGACCTCAGCCGCTTCCCGTTTGCGCGCACAATAGACATTGGCGTCGGCAACGGCGCATCCAAGGCGCGCAACGCCGGCATGAGCGAAGCCGTCGCGCCATTCGTGCTGTTCCTGGATGGCGACGACTTCCTGCACCCCTTCGCGCTGCAGCGGCTGGCTGAAGCGTGGGCGAAATTTGGCGATGGCTATGTGTATTCCGACCTGTGGGAATACACGAGCGAAGGCGACGACCCGCGCAAGGGACATGCGCAGGCGCGCCAGCTCGGGCAGCCGGATAACACGCGCCTGAGCATGCAGTGCGGCATCACGACGCTGATGCGCCGTGAGGATGCCTTCCGCGCCGGCTGCTTCGACGAGACGATGCTCGACGGCTGGGAAGACGTGGATTTTTATATGCGGCTGCGGCTGGCGGGTGTGTGTGCGCATCATCTGCCTGAGCCGCTGTTCTATTACCGCCAGCATTCCGGCACGCTGCGCCGGCGCGCGAGTGACTACCGCGTCGCGCTCGAAGCGCTGCTGGATGCGCGCTATGGTGAATACAAACGAGGTGAGAAGCAAATGTCAACGTGTTGTGGAGGCGACAGCGGCGCAGCGCTGATCGAGATCAAGCGCGGCCTGCAAGGACTGCCGCCCCTGCCGGCGGCCAGCGCACCGGTGGAGGGCAAGGTGAAGATGCAATACATCGGTGCGAGTGCCGGCGGCGTGACGTGGTTCGGCAAGTATTACGCCGGCAACAACGACACCGACCGCTACATCGACGCCGATCCCGCCGACGTGGACCGTCTTGCCAACACCGGCATGTTTGTGAAGGCGGATGTGCTGCCGGTCGTGGAGCCGGCGACGATGCCCATTGTGGCGGTTGAGCCGCCGGTGGACGTGTATCCAGTCGACGCTATGCCAGCGCCGGCGATTGCAGCGCAGACGATGGACGATGCGCCGGTTGAATCCGCGCCGAAGCGCAAGCCGGGGCGCAAATGATCGATCTGCTCATCATCGGCGCGCTGGCGACGTATGGCCTGAGCTACGCGATCACGTCGCTTGAAGGGCCGTTCAGCCTGTTTGCGCGTCTTCGCGGCGCGACAGGCAAGCAGCGCAACTGGATCGAGCGCGGTCTGCACTGCGTGATCTGCGTGTCGTTCTGGATTGGCCTGCCGGTGGCGCTTGTGCTGCACGGCGTGACGGGGTGGGCAGTGGTGAATTGGCTGGCGTATCTGGGTCTGTCGTGCATCACCACGGTGGTGCTGAACCGGCTGCGGACGCGCTAAAGGAGAAGATAGATGCCAGGCGTAACGAATCGAGGTAAATTCCTCACACTCAGCTACAAATATCGCGCGGCCACGCGCCCATCAAACTATTACATCGCGCTTGTCACGTCCGCCGTCGCACCGACGGCGGACACGAACACGTTGAGCGAGCTGACGCAGATCTCAAGTGGCACCGGCTACACAACCAACGGCCAGTCACTCACGCCGAACGCCACCGACTTCGACGTGTTGACCGAGGATGACACGAATGACCGCGCATTTATTCAGTTGCGCGACATCACGTGGACGGCAGCCGGCGGCAACCTCGGCGCGGCGCGCTATGCCGTTCTGACAGACGACAATGCGACGCCGGCCAACCGACAGATTGATGCATTCTGGGACTTGGCGAGTGACCGCACGGTGTCTGACGGGCAATCGCTCATCTTGCAGAACTGCGAAGTCCGCATTAACGATTAACGGAGGAACAACATGAACGTGTTCAGCATTGCGGTTGCGCTCGAAGGCGCGCCGGGTGACCTCGCTGTGTTCGAGGCAGCGCCGGCTGATCTGTATCCGGCGGCGCTGGCCGACATGCAAGCCGCCGTGCCGCAAGCAAGCCAGATCTCGACCGCGCTGCAACGCATCATCCTGCCGGTGCGCGATCTGCTCACTGAGTCAAGCATCGCCATGTCGCTCACGCCGAAGGCTGACGTGCTGGCCGGTGGCGATCCCGCGCAGGTCTCGGCTGACTTGTCAGAGCGCGCGGCGCTACTCGAAGCGGCGCGCCTGTGGTTCACCGAGAAGCTGCATCAGGCGGTGAATCACGCGCCGATGGCGCTGCGCATCCTGAAGGACGACAAATACCGGCTGTAATGAGGTGACACGTGGACATCAAAGAGAAGTTTGGCGCGAACGGCCAGACAATCACGATCACGGTTGCGTCGCTGGCAAACAACTCGGCACGTCAATGCACCGTGATTGACAACTCGACTAACGTGTTTTTGGATGCGCTGGTTCAGTTGAAACTCAAAACCGCTGCCGCCTCGACCAGCGCGACCGGCTACGTCAATGTGTATGCGTTTGGCACAGTGGACGGCGGCACGACCTACACCGAAAACGCCGGCGCGACGGATGCGGCGATTACGCTCACGTCACCGCCCAACGCGGTGTTGATCGGGCGCATCAACTGTGTCGCGAATGCCACAACGTATTACTCAAGCCCGATGAGTGTCGCCGCTGCGTTCGGCGGCGTGTTGCCTGAAAAGTGGGGCATCATCGTTGAGAACAAAACCGGCGCGACGCTGGACGCCACTGCCGGAAACCACGCTGTCAAATATCAGGGCGTGTTGAATCAGTCGGTCTAAATCATGCCGAGTCGTCGCCTGTTTCAGAAGCCGCCGATGGGCGCGCAACTCAATCGCGCCCATCCGCTCGCGCAATACCTGCGCGGGTTCTGGTTGTTGAATGAAGGCGGCGGCCCACCGCAGAACCTCGTTAGCTCTGCTAATGTCGGCACGCTCGGCGGCACGGTTTCGCCGACGTGGACAACGTCGCAGAACGGGCGCGGGTTGAATTTCACCGCGTCGGGTGAGCAGGTCAACCTCGGACGCGGCGCGTTTCTGGATGACATTCCAGTTGAGACGCTGGAAGTATTTATCTATCTACGTTCACTGCCGGCGTATGCGCAGAGGCCAATCGCAAAGCAGGACTCAGGCAGCACCGTTCACAACACGCTGCTCATCAACGCCGATGGCACGCTCAACCTCATCCGCAGCCGTGCCACGACCGACACCGACTACACGACTAGCACGGCGCTGAGTGCTGGCAACTGGTATCACATTGCGGCTACATTCGACACGAACAACAACGTCGCCGCGATTTACGTCAACGGCGTTGAGGCGGCTTATAGTGCGACGGCGGGTGGAAGCGGCGCGATCACCTCTGATGCATCGCTAGACCTGCTGCTTGGCAATCGCCCCGGCAACGACCGCACACTCGACGGCATCATCGTTTATGCACGCGTGTGGAGCATCTACTGCACGCCGGCGATGGCGACTGAGCTATACGCGAATCCGTATGGCGTGCTGTCACGAGTTGGATTGCGCAAACTCGTATCGCCACCGGCTCCGCTCACGATCACGCCGGCGGCGGCGGCATGTTCGAGCGCAACAGTCGCGCCGGTGGTGGTGCTGTCGAATGCGGCTATCGCGCCGGCAAGCGCGACATGCACATCGGCAACGGTCGCGCCAACGGTGCAACTGTCATCGGTCACCATTTCGCCCGCGCCGGCCTCTGCAACAAGCGCTACTGTTGCGCCGGCAGTCGTTCTATCGAGCGTCACCATCGCGCCTGCTCCGGCGAGTGCATCGGTGGTAACGGTCGCGCCGGCGGTCGTTCAGTCAAGCGTGACGATTGTGCCTCAGCCGGCTGCAGTCTCTGCTGTGACGATTGCGCCGACGGTAACACTGTCGAGCATCATGATTGCACCGTCACCGGCCAGTGTGTCAACACAGACGATCAACCCCGCCGTCGTGTTGTCAGGCGTGACGCTATCCCCCGCGCCGGCGTCGGTGAGTGCAGTCACCATCGCGCCATCCGTCACGCTCAGCACACTCACGATCACGCCTATTGCAGCGAGTGTGTCCGCCGTGACGATTGCGCCTGCGGTGGTGCTGAGCGGCGTCGCACTCACGCCATCGCCGGCCAGTGCGAGTGCCGTGACGATAGACCCGACCGTTGTCATCTTCGGCGGTGGGGTTGTTGTCACGCCCGCGCCGGCAAGTGCGTCAACTGAGACGATAGCGCCGAATGTCGTGCTTTCATCGGTCAGCGTGCAACCAACGCCGGCGAGTGCGACAGCCATTGCCATTGCGCCTAACGTCGTTCTGGCCGGCTTGAGTGTGCAGCCATTGCCGGCAACGGCGAGCGCAGTGACGATTGCGCCCGACGTGATTCTCAGCACGATCATCATCACGGCCATTGCCGGCGCGAGCGCGTTGACGGTTGACCCGACGGTCGTCATTGATACAGGCGGCATCACAGTGTCACCCAATCCCGCCGTGTGCACTGTCGAGACGCACGCGCCCGACATCAAGATCATCACGCCGCCACACCCTATTACGCCGGCGTCGGGCATCGGTGCGCGGAGCGGCTTTCATGTCGGCGGGCGGCATGGCACACATACGGGCGGGCGCGCCGGCGCGAACACCGGTGCAAGGAGACGATCATGACCATGCTATCGCTTGAGGAATGGCGCGAGATCATCGGCTGGAACCCCTGGCACTTCTGGGGCTTGGCCGGCGACAAGGCACCCGTGACGAGCGCGTGCAACACGGCCGTCACGCAATACGGCTGGCAAGGCGCTGATGCTGCAGGCCGCGCTGACATCGTCGAGGCGATCTCGGCGGCGGAGCAAACGCTAAGCGAATACCTCGGCTTCTCGCCGGCGCCGCGCTACGAGATTGATGAGCTGCCATTCCCGCAATACAACGACCGGCGTGGCCAGTTTTTGAGCGCGACAGACGCGATGGGGCAGTGGATGCCGTTCAAGCTCAAGCGCGGCGAGCTGATCGAGACGGGCACGCTGGCGCGCACGCTGATTGGCAATGCTACCGTCACCTTCTCCGACGATGACAACGATGGCCTGAAGGAGACGTTCACACTGTCGATTGCAACGAGCGTGACCGACCCGAGCGAGATCGCAGTGTATTTCGCAGCAACCGAGCGATTCGACGGCTCCGGCGTGAGCGAGCGCTGGCGGGTGCGACCGGTGAGCGTGACGATCAGCGCCGGCGTGGCGACCATCAAGGGACGCGCGTGGTGCATCGTGAAGCCGGTGCGCTACGAGGGCGTGAGCGCGCTGCCGCTCGATCCTGCCGATGAAGCGAATTTCGCATCGTCGCTTGCGGTGTATCGCCTTTATACCGACCCGACCGACCAGGGCGCATTTGTGTGGGAAACATCGCCCGGCGGATGCATCGATTGCGCTGATGCGTTGCCGAATGCAAACGACCCCAGCGCGGTGTCAACCGTCGCGGCGCGCTATGTGATCAGGAACGTGGACATCGGCATCATCGCCGGTGAGGCCGCCATCTATGACACTGCCACACAGCAGTGGTGCGCGCAGGGCTGGCCCTATGGCTATGCGCCGGCGCGTGCGCGGGTGAACTATCTCGCCGGCAAGCCGCTGCTCGATGGGCGCATGAATCGCCAGATGCGCACGATTGTGGCACGCATGGCAGCGGCTGAGTTGAGCCGGCGCATCTGTGCGTGTGACGTGGCTAACCGTGAGCTGTATCGCTGGCAGTTCGACCGCGCCCGCAGCGCCGGCGTCAACGACGAGCAATACAGCATCGACCCGCGCGACCTCGGCAACCCGTTTGGCACGCGCGAGGGTCACATCTGGGCGTGGAAGCAAGTGAAGACGCTGGCGCTGACCAGCGCCGTGAGCGCGTGAGGTGATTGGGGATATAAGAGAAAGGCAGAGGTTTTTGAAATTATGGGATATAAATCCCTGAATAGCTTGAATAGCTCGCAAATGCGAGGGCTAA
>OFQX01000078.1_pt1 | contig 29471 bp, 41 predicted proteins | sample 1542951 | NCBI WGS metagenome assembly OFQX01 (sample SAMN07774215, study PRJEB24372) | wastewater metagenome | isolation source: WWTP Novara (Effluent) | place: Italy: Novara | collected 2015-12
TGTTATTCACTGAAAAATAGTTATATTGCACTTAATAAATATCGTTGTTTGTAGTAGCTGATGAACAACTATTGAAGTTATATCTATATGATATACACAATAGCCCTATTCGTAAACAGCTACACGGATAGGGCTTTTTTTATGAGGTTTTATTATGATGTACAAATTTGAAGTGTACAGTGATGATATGGTATTTACTGCGTCATTCGACCCTGATTCAGACTATGTGTTTTGTAGTGTGGATGATATTGGTATAGGTTTAGATTCAGCCGAAATCGAGGCGTTTTCTAATTTTATAGAAAACGCTAACAAAGTTATAAAGTCCAATACCGTTAAAAAGGAATAATTTATGAAAAAAAATGTGAACTATTTTTCACACGACTACAACGCAAGCACGGACACAAAAATTCTGTTTATGCGTCAAGAATTGGGGATGGAGGGCTACGGTATATTTTGGTTTATCGTTGAGCAATTAGCGCAATCTGGAGGCAAGTTGCCGCTTAAAATAATACCGATACTCGCAATGCAAACTCACTCGACTGAAACAAAAGTAGCGGCTGTTATTCGTAGTTATGATTTATTCCAAATTGACGATGAAAAAAACTTCTTTAGCGTTCGACTGTGCGAACACTTGGAAGTACGCTTATCATTAACGAAATCAGGTCGAATAGGTGCATTAAAAAGATGGAGTAATCCTGAAAATAATAGCCACCCTAATAGCCACCCTAATAGCCACCCTAATAGCCACCCTAATAGCGGGGCTAATGCAAAGGAAAGGAAAGGAAAGGAAAAGAAAGTAAATGAAATTAAAGTAAATGAAAGTAAAGTAAATGAAAATACTGCACCCGCTCAAAATTATGATTTTGATTTTGTAATTTTAGAGGCGCAAATTGCAGGATTATCTAAATCACAAGCGGAAACAATGTACCATCATTATAACAGTCAGGGCTGGTATAAAAGCAACGGTCAACCTGTGACCGACATTAAAAGTACAGCGATAAATTGGTTAAACAAGGAATCAAATAATCGCGGCAAAGAAACATTAAACCAACAACAAGAGGAGACTTATGAACAGCGAGAGCAACGCATTAAACGGGATGCAAGAGCCATTGAAAAAATGTTTAGCTGAAGAATGGACGCTCGGCAAGTGGTCAGCGGAATTATTCGAGAAAATTCTACTAATACCAAACCGCGTTACAACCGATACTAATTCATTCGTACAAATTGTGCGTGCTTTACAAAAAAATGGATTCACGCGAACACAGGCGGAACGAGCTGAAAAATGGATAATGACATCACCAGAAGCATTCAAATTTCGCGGGGCAAGTCCAAAATTGGAATATCAGGACTTCTACAATACGGGAATTACGCACACAAAGCCCACAGGTGAGGCGTACAGGTCGTACGTCAATACTTTAGCCGCTAAACAAAGTTTCATGCGTAGAAAACGATTTATGGACTTAGTAGAAGGCGATGAAGTTGTACTTTGGGATGCAATTGTAAACGGTCAAGTGGTGCTATGTGATGTTTATGTTAAGACATCAACGGGATTTGAGAGTAGTTATGTAGATGAACATGTCGAGGTTAACCAATACGCAGACACGGAAGTGTATATTTTTGATGTAGAATAACTTCAAACCAACAGTATGAGAGACGCTATAAAAGAAATAATTGTAAGAAATGTTGATGAATCGCATAAGGGTTACGAGAAAGCAATTGACGAAATATTACTCTTATTTAGTGATTGTAGGTTTAATAAGTGCAAGTATTACAAAAAATATAAAATGAAACAAAAAACTAATCAAATTAAAAACAGAAAATATGGACATACTAAAAATGTTATTTGGGATCAGGAAACCCGCATTGAATAAACCTGCTATTAGCGGTTCGTTGCTTGCCGACTTAATGGATGAACTGCCCGAAAACAGAATACTATACAAAGACAGTGGGTTGTGGCAACAACGAAGCGATGATATGGAAGATGTATATTATCAGCAGACCTGCAGTGAAAAGACAGAGGACTTTATTAAGCGATTACATGAGTCAAGGAATGACCGATAACGTTATCGGGCTTTGCGTTCGTTGGGGATTTACAGCACTAAAGCTCATTTGAAAAACTAAACTTAATTATATGACAGAACTTGATTTGAAAACGAAAGCCCCCAATGACGCAAAACCCGTGTTATCGGCTGGCACGGGTAATTTAGTAGAACTTTTCGCAGGATCGAGAAGTATTGGAAAGGTTGGTGATGAACTTGGAATGAATGTTTTTTCCGTTGATTGGGAAAAATATGAAAACATAAACCTTTCAATTGATATAGGGGAACTTAAAATAGAAGATGTGCCATTTATTCCTGATGTGGTTTGGGCTTCGCCTGATTGCACAACTTACAGTATCGCAGCTTGTAGTACACACCGAACTAATAGTATTGAACCAAAAAGCGAATATGCTAAAAAATGCGATCAGGTTAATCAGCATTTTATCGGACTGATTAAAGAATGGTTAAAGATTAATCCTAAAATGGTTTTCTTTATTGAAAATCCAAGAGGTATGCTACGTAAAATGCCGTTTATGCAAAAGTTCAAAAGGCACACAATATGGTATTGCCAATATAGTGATGATCGGGCAAAACCAACAGACATTTGGACTAATTGCGAAACGTGGACACCAAGACCAATGTGCCACAACGGAAATAAGAATTGCCATCACCAACCCGCACCGAGAGGAAGTAAGACAGGAACGCAGGGGAGAAAAGGTAGTTACGAACGATCAAAAATACCACGAGAATTATGTTTGGAAGTACTCAGTAGTGCTTGCAAGTAACGTTTTGCGGCTTGGCGAAGTGGGGGATTTAACCCACAAAAGCCGATTAGAAGAACCAAAGTTTAATTTAAGTACAAAAGCATGATAGAAGCACATAACCCCCCATTTTGCCAAACCGCTGTTACCGGAAGTGCCTTTACGCATCTTGGTTTATTTGAAGGTATTGGCGGATTTAGTTTGGCGGCTCATTGGATGGGTTGGCAGACTTTAGCTTGGTGTGAATGGAACGAATTTGGGCAAAGAATTTTAAAACATCATTTCCCAAATGCAGAAGGATTTGGAGATATAACAAAAACAGACTTTACAAAATATGCAAACAGAATTGATATTCTCACAGGGGGATTTCCCTGCCAACCGTACTCTCAAGCAGGAAAAAGACTTGGAACGGAAGATGACAGACATCTCTGGCCAGAAATGCTTAGAGTTATTCGAGAGGTGCAGCCGACCTACGTTGTGGGCGAAAATGTTTATGGAATCGTTAATTGGAACGGGGGATTGGTTTTCAACGAGGTGCAAGTTGATTTGGAAAATCAAGGGTACGAAGTACAGACGTGTGTACTTCCAGCTTGTGCCGTTGGAGCTTTACACAGACGAGATAGGACTTGGTTTATTGCCTACTCCAAACACAACGGGATTAGACGGAGGGAGCAACAGCAGAAAAGCCAACAAGAAGCGAATGGAACTACTACCAACGCCACTGACAAACGATTACAAGAGAGCAGTAGTGTCTTTAGACAAGAATACGAATTATTTATTAACGCATCAGATGACGCTTCACGAGGTATTACTGCACAATGGAGTAAAGCCAAAAGAGGTAGTGGGGATGTACCAAAAGATGATGGGATTTCCGAAAGGTTGGACGGAATTACCATTTCAGAATGGAAACGAGAAAGTATAAAAGCATTTGGAAACGCTATCGTTCCGCAAGTCGCTTACGAAATTTTCAAATCGTTGGAGACTGTCGATTGGCATTTCCGGTAACACAAAGCTAAATGATGTACGAAGTATATTGTTTAGCGGCTGTTAAACGAAGTGCGTAGCATTTCGGAATCTCTATTTTTTCAAACGATTCTTACGCACTACTATATTTATAGTATGTGTTTCAGTCTGAATCTTTGTGCTTCGTTTAGAAGTAAGTAATGCCTCAAACACCGCCTGTACTGTATCATTACGAATCGCCTGTACAATATCTATCGGCTTACTGCGACATAACACAAAGTCAGATGCAAACTCCTGATTTGTGCGTTTGTAGTTCATAATAACTCGCCTTTGTGGATGCGTTTGTTTGTCACAGAATAGTGTCCGTTGTCCTTTACTGTTATATGCGCAAATCCGTGTGAATGTTTGTTTACAAGTGGGTCGTAATCGGGTTGTAAATCACAAAGGCAACCCTGTGAAAAACAGGTAATAATTTCACCGCTTAAATTCTTTTCTGTATGTTCAGAAACTTGGTGCGCGTGTCCTACTATTAAACTTTGTTTTGCCTTTAAGAACGCACCGCGTGCGGTATTCACGGGCGCAAAAATACCGCGTATAATTAAATGTCCGTGCGAGATTGCAAGTTTACCCGCATAGACTAACGTACTTTCTTTAACAAATTCAACGTTGTATTTTTTCAAGTTCAAACGTTCCTGAAGACTGAAATATTCGTCATCAAAAAAATGTTGTGCATGGTTCATTAACCACTTAGGATAACGCGCGTCATGATTGCCCTCTATCCACATAATACGCGCAGTAGGGAAGCAATGACGTATGTACTCTAACATTTGTATTGCCGCCTCAAACTCTTGCTTTGTACTCCGTTTACGCGGGTCTTTTTCAAACCGACTTAACGCATGAAAGTCCATAAAATCGCCGTTAATTATTACTGTATTACAACCGCGCTCAATTCCATAATCAAGCGCAATTTGTACGGCGGCGTTGTCATGGTACGGGATGTGTAAATCTGATATTAAAAGTATATTGTTATCTTGTTTGCGTAACCGTATAATCGGCTTAACTTCTGCGTAGCTTTCAGGCAACTTCGGCTTAACGGTAATTGGTGCGGGCAACCCACGCCCGCGCCTGCTCCTGACACCGCACGCACCCTTGTAATACCTAACACTATTACGCGCCGATTCGACTGTACTCCATATACCTTTATTTTCTGCGTACATTTTTTTTGCCAACGTACTGTTTGCAGATTTCGGGAATCTCTTTATATATTCTTCCGCAATCGCGCCTTGAATATGCGTCATTATTTACTCTATAAATTGAACACGCGAGAACACAATTAATTTTGTTCGATAAACAAATCCACGTACATTTTCTGCGACGCGGAATAAGTATGCGTCGAATCAGTATGCACTAAAAACATATACAGCGTAGTACCTACTGTTGCATCTTCGTTCACAAATGGAATATCAACATTCACCTTTGTTTGAATGGCTATATCGTCAATTGTTTTCCAATCGGCAGCGGCAAAGTCAACACGCCCGACAATATATTCAGCGTCAGCAGCTAACATAACCAAGTCCGTACTTTGCGTCGGTGCTGTTGCAGGTATGGATTGTTTGCTAACAAAGTATATTGCTGTTGCTTTAGCGGCTGGAGTTGAATTTGTATTGCGTAAAGTAATAGATTTTACAACACCTGAATAACCGTTGCGCCTCGCTGCTCCCACAACCTCTATAATTTCACTTAACGCCTGATTTGCTGTATGTTCTGTTGCTGAGATTGCAAAATTGTGTTTCACTTGTAACAAAGTTTTACCAATGTTCATGTGATGTTCATCCGCCTGATTCTGATTGTTGTTCGTCGTTGCCATGCTATGCTATGCCTCTAATTTTGGATAAAATTTTTGTTTGCTTATTACTACTCTATACTCACTACCTGTTATATCTATGCTGTTGATTGCATCACCTGACCGCGATATATTTTTGATACCGAACCGCACTCTATCGCCGCGTTTCATTCTTAAAATATACGTACCGTTCGCGTGAATAACCGTAATTGGTGACGGGTCTATACTAACATTGCCCGCGCCTGCTATCGTAATAGGTGTTGCGCTCCATAGCGTCGAGTTATCTTCTTGTGTACTCAATAATAAAGTACAATACAAATCATTTTGAGTGATACCCGTTAGATAAATACCCGCATAACATGCAATTAAATAATCTCCCGCCTGTGGTGCAATAAACGCATCAAATCCACCACCGCGTAAATTGAAAAAATAATGACCATCATTAACAGTATAAAAAGTGAATGACGGTTTATTGTGAAATGTGTTTAATTGAACCCACGTATCTGTATTAAACGCAATACCTGACACATCGAATAAACCTTCACGCGCCGCACAAACTGTTACTTGTTCATTCATAACCCATCGTTTAACAGCGCGCAGAGCATCGGCAACGTGTGATAGATACTTTAACCATGTGTATTTATACCTACTCTGTGTTTCACTCTGCAACGACAATTCTTGAACGTCAATTGCTATTGATGCAACGCGCCCAGATTGCCTTATTATACTATCTTCGGAGATTGAACGACCTCTTAATTTTTCAGTAACGCCCATTTTAATTAGTCTCCGTTAAAAAAACACATTCAACAAAATCGTCTGACGGTTGTTTCGATTGCCAATTTATTTTATTAGATACCATGTAAGACTGTTCTTCAATAATACCAACCATTTCCGCATGTGGCGTTATATCAAATCCCTGCCCTAACTTATCAAATGTAATCGCAGTAGATAGCGGCAAAGTTATTGTATATTGTGTTTGATTATCACCCCGACCAAATAAATTAAGTATTGCAGTAACGGTACGCCGCAAACCGCACGACCTGTTCTGTATCGCACGTACATTTTCAACGTGCGCAAGGTCGGGGAGTGAAATTCCAATTTGTAATCCCGCCGCACGCCCAACCCATATATCAAAGTACGCGAGTGTATCACTTACATATCCGATTGCATCTGTTTGTTTGAAGTCAATACGTGGCGATACTGCGTAGAATAAACTACTTTCATAATAAAACAAACCGCCAAAATTCATGTAGTTTATATCTAACCGATTATTAAAATCTCCCCATTGCATAGTTGCAACGTATTTTGTCGGTATATCAACATTAAATACTCCTGTAATTTCGTAACCAGAATCAGATAAACCAGCAATATACTCCTCATAAATTTCTGTGTCAACGTCTGAACAATTAACGTGTATTTTTGACTTTGCTAAACGCTCTGCGTTCCGCTTGAACGCTATTTCATCACCACTATTTGAGTTGTAATTATAGGCACCATTCGTAATTGTAGATTTGTACGGTTGTGTGTAGGTGAAGTATGAGTTTAATACATTGCCCGAATAACTCAACATCGGAATTGCTTTGACAAAAAATTGCTCACAAAGTACCTTCAACAATTCCCAATATGTTTTAGCATTTACAGTAATACCATTATCACCATTTGAGGCGAGTAACCCGTCTAAATTTGGCTGCACTGTGTAGTCCGTACTTGACGTTTCACCCACGCAAAAATACAAATCAGTAACCGCAACTTGCGTACCTTGCCCGCCAATGTTTGAAGTGCTTACTATTTGCTTGTAAAACTTGTACGGTATCTCTGCCAACATCGCGTAAGTAACACCTGTTGTACTTGCCGCCGCATTACCTACTATTAAATGCTGTATCAAATTGTAGAAGTTATCCAACCCATTAAATAAATACTTTAACTTAGCCATCACTTGAAAAACGCCATCAACTTTTTTTAGATTCACAATGTAATCCATTGTGCCAGAGCTTACTTTGTAGTATCGAATATAATCACTATTAACAATCGGACTTGCTGAATCGGCTATTGCCGCGTCCCTTACTAACTCAAACAAATATGATTGACTAATATTTGCAATTTCGAGTATAATTTTATGCAAACTCAACGTCTCAATTTCAACAATCAAATCACCGTTTACATCTTTGTATTCTTGCTCTGATTTTAATACGTTGCACCCCGTATATTCAGCGTACCACGTTGCGCCGCTTGTACCTCTATCACTAAATATGGTTACAAGTAACTTTGGTACATTTATACTAAACAGCGTAGCGTATTGCGAATCAATCGCGCTCTTTATGTCTGCGTGTGCGTTGCTGTAATTTACTATGAATTTACATGAAGGTGATTCAGCAAGTCCCGCGCAAATCTTATCGAATGAGTTTTCTTGCTCGGACACCTCTAAGAATACACCAGTCATTGGAACAACTGTACGTGTACCGTAATTTGCATTATCACCACCTACTACTTTTATGTCGCAACGTACTTGCCATCCGTTGTGCTTAGTCCATGTCTGACGATATACTGGATTTGTGGCCATTAACTTCTAAATCTCCGTACAAAATTTAGGGTTGCACGCTTGTAACCTGTACTGTAATTATGTTCAACGTCCACTCCGTCAAGTGTTACAGGAATGCAGTAATCCGTCGTGTGATAATTTGTAGTAACACCAACATTAACAGCCGAATCCTGTGCGTATGTATTTAATTCCAACCAACAATAGTATTTTTTGGCAATCGTTACGACATCATTTGTAACGGCATCTCTATCACTCGCAAACGGTGAAGGAACTAATTGTATCGGGTAACTGTAACGCACAGAACGAGAAGGTATCATACTGCCGTCTGCGTATGCAATTGCGCCGTCAACTTCTGGAGTTTCACTAACACCTAATATACTAAGATTCATTGAGCCGTAGCCCGATAACGCTGCCACATTGGCAACTGTAACCTCATCGTATGAACCCGAACCATATTCAACCGTAGCAAAGTGTAATATCGCTGTATATGCCATCTTTTAATTCCTTAGTAATTTGATACGATTTGATTTTTCAATACCACTTAACAACACGCCTTTATCATAACCGACTTTCATATTCACGCTATTGCTGCTCGCTCTCGATGTTTGCAAACTTTGTTCAATTGTTTGTAACCTACTATTCATTTGCTGCAATTGCGATATTGCCGCACTCCCTAATAAGTCACCGCTTGCACTTACTGTTGTTTTTGATAACTCATTTTTGAAATAGTTCCTTGCCTCACCACCCTTGTTGATGTGTTCAAGTAGTCCGATATTCTTTTTTGTGGCCTGTGCGTTTGTAACGTATTCCTGACCGCGTTCATTGATACGTATTATTTGTTCCTGACCTTCAACTAAACCGCCATGTTCAAATCCTGCAACTGATTTTAATAGTGCCTTAATTCCTGCAATCGCAAGACCAGCGGCGGGCAATGCGAAGGGTCCGAGAAAGCTCAAAAATCCCGCTAAGATTCCTGGTACATACATATCAATCAAACTACTTACTGTATTGTATGCAAGTTTACCTAATTCTTTAGAAACATTCTGACCTGTTGCAAGCAAGGTTAATGCCTGCGTACCAAAGTTGGCTGTTAATGTTTCTAACGCCGCTGTACGTGCTTCTGATTGTGCCGTTTCAGCTTTAGTTAATTTGTCGCCCGCTTCAACTTGCTGTTTTTTCAAATCGTTTAATTGCAATACTTTTTCATTATAAGTTTTTGTTGCTTCGGCGCGTTGGTCTCCGTTGACCGATTTTTCAATTTCAAGTTGTGCCTTTACGACATCTTCTTCTAACTTTGCAATTTTCACCTTCCGATCTGAAACTCCTGTCGTAGCGTTTATTTGTGCTTCTGAATATGCTTTATTTGCGTCTGCGAGCTTCTGTAATGACTTTTGCTGCTCAATTGCGTACTGTTCCGATAATTTACTCAACTCTGAATATAACGACACGTACAGAGACTTTATGAAGGTCATTTTTTTATCTTCAATTTGCTTCTCAAGTTCCGCTTTTTTATTCGCAAGTTCGGCAATCTTGTCTGCGTTATCACGGTAGTTAGCAGTACCTGCAATAAAGCCCTCTGTTAATGCCTTTTCTTCCCCTTGCACCGCTTGTAATTGCTTTACCAACTCGCTTGTGTCACCGCTCATTTTTCCGATTGATTCCCTTAACAATTCAGCGGGCGCAATGTCAATCAAACCAGCCCCAATAGAGTTTGTACTACGTGCTATACTACCGCTAACAAAATCAGATAGGTCTTGAAAATCACCTTTGATAGTTTTTATTGCAATCGCATACGCAGACGTTAGCCCGTTAGTGTCAACAGGTGCGCCCTTGCGTAATTCCTCAATCTGTTTTTCAAATCGCTTACGTATCGTATATTTTTCTTGCTCTGTTAATAACTCATTGTCTAACTCTTCACGTTGTTGTTTTTCTAAACTAAAAATCTTTAATTCGATTTCACGTTTATTTGCATCTTCAATTCCTGCAATACGCGCCGCTCTTATTTTGTCATCGCGTTTGATACCTTCCTCTTTGGCATCGTCTTCTAATTTAGATTGAGCCGCAAATAACTTTTTAATTGAGTTGTTCGCATCGTCGAATTGTTTCTGCAAACGGTCTTTAGTGTTTATGTCCGTTGCGACTTCTAAATCGGTTTTTAGTTTTTCAATTAACTTTTTGAATTTATCTACTTGTTCGGTTGAATAAGTTACACGCGCCTCGACAGATACAGACTTATCGCCAATTTTTTTAACAACTTCCGTGACTTGTTCTTCAAACGTGCCAATGTCAACATTCAATGCGAGTTTATCGTTTGCCAATGTTTCGCGTAAATCTACATACGTGTCTTTGATTTGTTGGAATGATTCACCCTTGCTTATGTCAAACTTAATTGAAGTTTTATCAGGCAACCCGTCAACGATATTTGTGATTTTTAAGATAGCTTTTGCATCCGCCAATAACCGTTCACTGTTTGTTTTTTTAAGTTGAGCAATTTGAAGTAACTCGTCATCACTTAATTTTTTACGACCTTCTGCCGCCGCTTGTTCTTTTAATTTTATTTGGAGAATATCAAGTTCAGTGTCGTATTCTTTTTTCTTATTTTTTAGTGCTTCTTGTGCTTTTTGCAACTGCGAATCGCCTTTTTTATCAGCTTTTTCTTTTGCGGCGGCGTTAGTCTCAACTGCCTTTGTTTGTTCCTTTACTGTATCTGTAACAGCCGTGTTAGCTTCAACTTGTTTCTCTTGCCCCTTCGTGCTTACTGTTTCGCCAGATAATCCAAGAAACTTGACTACCGTATCATAAGCACCTTTAACCCACCCAATAAAATCTTGTATTTGTTTAGTGACCAACGCAATCGCAACCTTAACAACTGTAAACGAATTTACCCAATCATAAAATTTAGTTGCTGTGTTACCTACCCATTTACCTACTTCAATTAAAACACCCACAACAGATGCGGAGTATTGTACAATAAGTGATAATGATTTTACAAAGATGCTAATTGCAATATTCAGCGCACCACCAATAACATTATATATGCCTGACAATACGGATTTTATTGTATCTAATACTGAACTGCCATCACCAACAGCACCGAATAACTCTTTGAATTTATCTACTAAAGGTTTGAACGCATCGGCAACACCTGAAAATAAATTACTTAACGCATCAAACACAATTCCCGCCGCACTCTTTAGAGCAAAGAATTGTAGTTCTAATGCCTTGAACACGTTGTTAATTAACACATCAATAATTGGTTTTATTTGTGTGTAAACTTTATCAAACGCATCTATTAAAGGTTGTAGCGGATTTGCATCGCTACTGAATATATTGGAGAATGCGTTTGCAAGAAATGTTAATGCAGGCGCGATAACTTTGTAAACCTTAATTGCGACCGCTTCAATGTTAGCTTTCAATCTACTCATTGCCTCACTGAACGTAGCCATATTCTTACCCGCTTGCTCTTGTGCCGCGCCGCTCTTGTTCATTTGCTCTGCCCAATCCTTCATACGTGCGGTGTTCTTTATCAACTGCGTAGCGCCTGACGCGTTACTCGCTTCAAACACTTTAGCAATTAACGCACTGTTGTTTTGTATCTTATTAAGTTCACCCAAGCGAACTGCTAAAGGTACGCTTTTATCTGATAATTTTTCAATCGAAACGCCCGCCGCTTTTAGTTCCTTCTGTGTGTCTTCTGGTAGGAACTTTCCTTTATTTAACGTCAACATTACGTTACGCAACACCGTACCCGCCTCTGCACCTTTTATACTTTTTTCAGCGAGTAGTTGTATTGCCGCATTACCTTCTGCAAACGATACATTTGCAGACGCTAATTCACCACCAGCAACTTTTACAGAAGCAGCAACGTCTTTAATTTCAGCTGAACCGAGTTGAGCGGAGTTCGCAAATATATCAATGAATGAACTTGATTGCTTAACCTTATCCGCTGTGCTTAATGTAGCCGCTCCGTATTGGTTTTGCGCGTCTGTTAATGATTCCATCGCTGAAGCCGCGTCTAATTGACCTGCCTTTGCTAACACGTTTATATTGTCTGCGAGTTTGCTCAATGCCTCTGGGCTATCTGCAACCGCTGGCCCTAATTTAGATAATACGCCTTGAAAAGATTGTAATTGTGTTGAAGCATCACCACCAAATTTTTTTGATAAATCAACAGCACGATTTCCGATGTCATCAAGAGCCGCGCCCGTTAATCCTGTGACTGCGCTAACCGCTTGTATATTTGTTTCAAACTCTTTACCGATGTTTACAGTAGCCGCAAAGCCCGCTGTTAATGCACCTATCGCCGCCGTAGCCGCACCAACAGGCGTTGCAAAACTACCAAGTGTTCCTGCGATACCACCCAACGCAGAACCCATGCCGCCCGCGTTTGCTTGCCCATCCTTAAACGATGCAAATAATTTATCAAAACCACCAAGCGAACCCTTAGTAGATTGTGCTTGTACTTCAACTTTCTTTAGCTGATTAACTGCCCCCGTTGTATCAACCTTTGCAGTATCTAATTGCAACGCCTTTGCAACGTCCGTACCCGCTTTGTTTGCAGCAGTTATTACTTTATTCAACCCTGCAATAAAGCCCGTTGTATCTAAACTAATCCCAGTGCTAAAGTTTTCCATTATCGCCTCAATCTTCGTTGGTGTTCTTCGTTTGCTTTGTCGCGCGGTGTCTTGCTTGGTGCTACCCAACAAACCGACTTAACAAGTAAACTCAATTCAATAAAATTATCATATCGCAAGTTCATGAGTTCGCTATAACTCATGCCCGTATGTTCAACCATCGTTAACGCTGTGAATTTGTATTGTTCGCGTTCGGGTATGAATTGCGAGCCGTTGCCTTTATCAGGAATCTTAATTCCGTAATCGTCAACAAATGCAATTCCTACTATATCCCAATGGTCTAACTGCAACAACCGAAAATCAATATCACTTATAAGACCGACAAAAGGAGTTTACGTATTCAGCCACTCCCTTCCATTCAGCGTTATTCCAAAAGTCTTCACTCTCAAACAACTTCTTTTCGTTTGCTGTGAATTTTGTTTTATCACACGTTGCCTTTATAACGTCAATTCCTAACAACACACTTTCATACGTGCAAGGATAACTTAATTCAGGTGCAAATAGCGTTACAAAAATTTCTTTATTATCCTTAGCCGCGTATTTAAGTCTATCCATTATGTCGTTAGCCGCTTTTGCCTTTGCTTCTTCTTCGCTCATACCTCGCACTACATAAGAGCTTGCCTTTGCGCTCAACGTGTTTTGATTGATACCGCCTTGTTCGTCCATCAAATCGCCAAGTATTTCGGGATATTTTTTTATCAATTCCAATGCCGCAATATCACGATTAAAACTACCGTATGCGTCAGTTACTTTTGCTAACTTTTCTGCAAATTCTTTGAACTCCGCGTATCGTGCGAGTGTTGGTTCGAGTGGTGTTATCTTAATTTCTTTAGTTCCTGATCTTAGTATCATAATTTCAAATAAAAAAGGCGGCTGTTACACCGCCGTTATAAAATCAACCTACAAATGTTCGTCCGTATTTTAGCGATACGGGAATACTAACTGTTGCGGGAGTAGTCATAAAGTTTGTCAGTAATGTTGACGCAATACTAAGTGTTCCTTCTAGTGCTACACCGTTACCGAGCAAGCTCAATTTGTCATACGTGTTCGCTTCTTGCGACCATGAACCTGATTCATTCGCAATCGTTGTAAGACCAGCCCAGAACAACCTTTTGCCATCATCAATACCGCCCGAAACAATCCCGCCCCTTACGATTGTTAGATACTGTTGCGCTGTTGATGTTGAACTAACTTTTGTTCCTGCCTCATATACAAGTTCTTCTGTGTCGGATGACACAGTCAAATCTTGCGCCGTCTCTAAAAATGTAATCAATGCGCTGTCCGCTTGCGCCTGATTAACAGTTATTGTAGGTACACCTGACCCATCTTTTGACACATCAACTCCAATGACTTGTGTAATTGAAATTGCCAATGCGCCGATTGTCGGAGTTGTACCGTTCGTAACGGGTAGAAAATTAACTCTCTCCCCACCACCTAATACTAATGCCATGTTATTTTTCCTTTAATAATAAACTGATGTCACGTTGTAACAATTGCCTGTAAAATTGTGTGTGTTGTTCTGGATAAACTGCTAATTGCCGATTTAACAGGGTTACGTTTCTCTCGAGTTTTTTTATACGCCGCTCACGGTTAATGTTGTAGCCGATATGCAACAATAACAATTCAGATTTACTCACAAGATACCCAACCTCATCTATTGCAGGTTGTATTTGTTCATGAGCGTATCCTATCCAGCGTATATTTTTGTGCCTGCGAAATAAACGTAAAGTTTCTACCGCGTAATACCCTTGTTCGTTCGGTCTATCTTCAGGCAAACTGCACCCAACTTGCCCTACTAACATACCGCCGATACTTAGTTGTACTTTGCTTAGTTGACCAAACCAATCCTTGTTGTTACACCACAATCGTTCATCACTATCAATTGCTAAAATCCATTCTCTGGTACTGTTTTCTATCGCTATATTTCTTACTTGTGCGAATGAAAAAAGTTTGTACTTCCACACAATCATTTTTATAACACGTCCGCAATCGTCCGTGTATTGCTCTGTTGCTGTTTCTTCGTACTCTCTACCTTGCTCATTAACTACAATAACTACCTCGCAATTGTGAGGCAAAGTATCAATCAATTCTTTAACCTTGCCAAGATCATCTTCGTATGTTATTATGTTAACTGATAGAGGTGTATAAGGCGGTTGTAACGTCTCCGTTTCCGTGATGAATACTTGTGACTCCGTTGACTGCACTTCGTTTGCCGCCGTCATTGTCGGGCTTGAGGACTGATTTACAAAATTCAACTTCCCCTTCTTGGTTTGCTTCTTTTGCATAGTCATTTATCATTGTTAAAAAGTCTTTGAATTTCATTGTTTAATTTTCCTGTGTTACTTTTATACTGATAATCGCGTCCGCGTCTGCGTTTGTTCTTGCGTCGTCAAAGTAGCCCGATATTTCTGCAAGGTGTGCCGCTCCTAAATTAAACGTTCTTCCTGTATCGGTTGTGCTTCTTGTTGCAAAGTTGTATATACTGTTTTCAAGTTTATCAATTGCATCATTCCGCCATGCCGAACCGCTTGTTTTTAGTTTAATTGTTTTCTTCAAACGAACTCCAACATCAACAGAGTAAGTACGCATCGAATAATTTTCGCTTGCCTCTATCAAAGTCTCTTTGATGATGTATAAATACACGATCGTTTTATCACCTGTATTGTTGTTCGTGTTTTCGTTCAATGTTGTTGCCGATGTAAACGTAGTCACATCGTCAACGTGTGAACGTAACTCTTGCAATATGTAGTCACCTCTATTCATTTAATACACGCCTTACGATGTTGTTTAATATGTCTTGCATCTCTTCTTTTATAAACTCTTTCAATGCGGGCACGATGTACGGACGCGGTTTAATCTTAATATCATGAGCTTTAGTAAATTTCGTTCCATTTGGGTAACTGCCATCTTTTTTCATAAACACTGCCTTGCCGCCACTTCCAACAAAATAAGGTGTTCCGCCCGGGTGCTTTATCGTGCCGCCCAATTCATGTATTCGCGCATAAGGTATAACTGATAATTTAACACCAACCGTTAATAACACATTGCTACCCGTTACATTTACGTCGAATATGTGACCTTTACCGCCTGCAATTGCTCTTAACAACGCGCCTGTTTTGCTGTACAATTCGTCTGTCGTGTTACGCTGACCTTTAGCAAGTTTATCCGTACCGTGCATGTGTGCTGTGATGTACGATTGTAACAACGCGTCTGACTTACTCAATTCATCACGAACCACAATAGGCAATCTTTTTGCCATGCCCTTGAACATATCGCCATTTATAGCCATATCATTTGATAAGGAAATAGTTTCGTTTCATTTGCCCGTAGAACGTCGTTAAACGTCCGTGCCGTAGTAACTCCACCTTGCGTTATTGTCTCTCCGCTTACGCCGATTGTTGCGCTACTGTGCGCAGTCTGTTTGAACAATGCAACAACAATTTCAGAACAAACATCTACAATAGATTTTGGAACACTTGCACTGGCATAACCAACGCTAAGTACCACTTTGTAATAACTTTCTGCAAATCCGTTATCATTGTAGATTTTATTTTCATGCAGCGCGTATGTTCCTGATGCCGCCGTCGTCCATGTGTCGAGTATAGAATTTCTATACGATAATGTAAGCGAAGCACAGGGTACCGTATAAAACAATTCGTACAAATTACTACCGTCACCATCAAAGTATTTTGTTATACTCTCTTGCTCAATCGGTTGCCTGCAATAATCCTTAATGATTATTCCCGCTTGTATGATAAAGCGGTCTATCATATCATCATAATCCGTTACAGTTATATTTAAGTAATCGGATTTTATCAATTCTTTAGTAGTGATAGCCATAATTATATTTTAGATAATTGAAAGTGCATTCCGTCTCTACGTTTCCACGCACCGCCCCAGTCAAATCCTGCATCGGTAAAACATTTAACAAAATTCACCGACAACTTAGGCGTTTGATTCAATCCATTTTCAAAGGCGTTAACATCTATTGCAATTCCCCACGAGTGTAAACTCATTGAAGATAAACCACGTTTTTTTCTAATGTTAAAACAGCCATCAAACGTTTTTAATTCTCTTGAGCAATCTGTACGTATCAAATTCTCAAACGCTTTTCTAAGCGGCTCAATTATATCTTTGTTACAATACAATCGTTTAGGTATAACGCCGATTTCTAATTCCGTCGGTACATCCCAAAGAATCATATTGTTGTGCTTTTCAGGTTGCCCATATTTCGCTAAACATTCTTTACTCGTTACCATATTATTACTTTGGTTGTGGTAATAGAAACCCTGCAATAAACACTAATGCGCCTGTGATTGCATCAAATACAACAGGTGGTATATCGAATCCCCATATTGCCTTTACGACCTGCACAAGGCAAGCAATCACGGCTGTTATAATTGCCTTAACTTTGTTATTCATAAATAAACCTTTATTAAAAATTAAAACTTCGTTATCGGCTTTGCGTGCCGCATCGTTTATATACTTTTGTTCGCGTATCAAGTCTCCGTATCGGTCGTACTTTGGAATATACGGTTCAACTTTACTTACGTTTAATTCTTCTTCCTCTCCATTCATTGCGCCACTTCCTACACAAGTTTATAAAAGTACCACACCCAACTAAGATTGAAATTGAGTAAGCAAGTATTTGTAAATCGTCCACCGTTACGACCTTTCCGAGTACCGCAAACGCGGCTGTAATAGATGCTAATATAATATTGCCAGCGTTATGATGTTGGATGTGTTGCTCCATTAAGTCTTATTGTTTTTATTCTTAAAAAATTATATAGTAACTACCAGCGAAACACCGACTATTGGAGCGGACACTGAACTATTATTATTGACAACGCGTATCGTAACATAATCACCCGCCGCGCACGTAACGCTATCAGAGGTATTTGAATAACTCGACCCATACGCAGGAGATGGAACAGTTACAACTAACAAAGTATTTGAACCATTTTTACGCAAGGTAAATACTAACGTGCCGCCCGACGGATGTGTGTCTCCGATTGATACACGCAGATGTGATAATGTGCAAGCATAAGGCAAATGTATTACCCTTTGCCACTCTGCATCGGTAGGGGATAGTATCCCCGCAACTGCTATTGTACGTGTGACCGAGCCATCTATACCTAAAGGTTCGCCATTGCAACTTGATAGAAAAACAGACTTAGCCGAACCACCACCGCCCGCATTCGCCGCAACATAATCAGCAACCGCTTTAGAAGTGGGAACTTTTGTAGGACTTGACGTTAACGTATCTGCAATCGCAAATTCTCTACCGTCACCGTTATTTGTTTTTATTTCGTTTGCCATTTTTTACTTGTTAATTAAAGGGCGGTTATACGCCGCCCCTTGTTCAAAAAAATTAAACTGCTAATATATCACCACAGCCAATACCAGCCGCAGTCAGCGGCTGTATGTCGCCCTTACTTAGGATAGTAATTGCGGATGCGTAAGTACCGACTGAACCATCGCCCGCCGTTGCAACTAACGTTAGATAACGTTTACGACCTTGCATATTTTTAATAGACAAAATATAAACTTTATTATCGTCCGTTGAACTTGGTAATGCAGATGTCGAACCCGCAATATTCGTAGATGTTCCGAACACTAAACCTGTGATATCCGCTTGTCCCGAACCAGCTGTATCTGATTCTTGCAACTTCAATGCAGCCATTGCAATGTCACTCGCACCGAGCGCAAAGATTACTTCCACACTTGAGTATCCCTGCGTATCAATTTCCGTCGCTGTGTAACTTGCGTTATCTTTAATAACTGCAGGTGGAATTGTATTTAATACTTTACCGTTAATCATAATTTTTTCCCTTATGCTTTAATAGCTAAACATGACATCTTACCACGTACACGGCTTCCTGCTGTTGAGCTTGCGTTGCCCAAATCGTGTGCGATAAAATCAAATCTTTCAGTTGCTTTAACCTTAACAGTATCTGTATCAAAATCATTTTCAGATTTGACTTGTACGCCTTGACGGTCTCCGAATACGCAGGCGTTTTCCATGTCACCAAAAACAACAGGAATGGAGTTAGCAGCTGTTGCATTTCTATCTGGCATAACGTCAACAAAATTTACAGGATAACCTAAGAAAGTTTGCCCCACTCCGTTGGTAACTTCTGCCGCGTAAACACCGCCCGCCGCTAATGCAAGAGGTATCATAACTGTTCCGTGGAAATCATCGTTTAAGTACCAACCGAATTTACCACCCTGACCTTTTTTAACACCAGCGACAACCTTTGCAAGGTCTGCTAATGTTACTGATGCCCATGTTGAACCCGTTGCTGCCGTAACACCTGCCGCATATACTTTGTGTGCGTCTGTTGCCCAAGTGCCGCCCGCATCAACAGCAAGTTTTTTGAATTGTTCTGTGATACCAACAATACCGCCGTTTGTGCTTGAACCATCGCCCATAAACGATGCGTAATCTTCGCGGTATGCTAACGCAACACCTAATTCGTAAACAACTTCTTCTGCTAAGTTTATTGTAGCATCGTCGGAAAGTAATTCTTCATACTTAGCATACGCAGAAAGTTTCTTAGCCGTTAATGTAACAGGTAACCAAGACGCGTCCGTTACCGTCGCCTGCCCTTGATTTGTAACAAAGTATGCTGTGTTGCCTGTGTTCGCTTTGAAGAACACGCGGCTTTCACTATTCATTGTTACATTCTTTGCATTCTTACGCGCAACTCCGTACTGACTAATTGTACGAATAATAGCCGATTCAATTTCAGGTATAACGAACAATCCCGCACTACCTTCTACCGCACTCGTGAGTGTCTTGTACTCAACACCTTTACTCTCGCACCACTGACGGCTATTTGATTTAACTTCATTGTTTGAACTTAAAATCGAGCGTAAAAACATTCCCGCTTTATAAGCATCTTGTTCGCTTGAAAATACTTTCAAAATTCTACGTGATTTTTTTGATGTTGTTTCTTCAGCCGCTGACGGTTTAGGAATAGCGTTTGTTATTACTCTTGCTTTGTTCGCAAGTTCGCGAGCTTCGTTTGCGCTCTTTGTAGCTTGCTCGATTGTTTCAGCGTTCTTTTTTGCTTGTTCGATTTGTTTTTTCAAATCTTCTATTTGCGCCATCTTACCCTCAACTGCCGCAACTTCCTCGGCTGTTGCTGCTTCGTTCGTTAGCACCGCGTTTACTTCATCGAGTAACGCCTGTAACGTGTCCGCCATTTTCTGTAAATCCATGTTTAAATTCCTTGTAATAATTTTAATCTTAGTTGCAATCTATGTTTCCTGATTGCTAATTCATCTTCACTACTTGTTTTTTCGCTTGCGGAAATAAGTAGCCCTTTAAGTTGTTTTCCAGCGTCTATAATGGTTTCGGCAAAACTCATTATCGTACTGTAATTTGAGTTTGAGAAAGTACGTCCTGATTTATTGCGCATGTCATGTTTAGATTGTATCCATTCTAAAACATCGTTAACGTTGACCAACGTTTCTTGCGCTTTATCATTAAACGACTTTACTCCTACTGTTTGTGTTTTTCTGTTAGCTCCAATTAACACGGGTGACACTTCAAATAAATCCATCTTCGTCAGCACCCGTACACCGTCTTTGATTTCATAATCCAGAACTTCATACCCAATCGAGTATTCATCAACTAACTTGTGTTTAATTTTCAAAAAAGACTGCCAAGAATCTTCAATGTCCTTGTAATATCTTTGACGTGTAAACACACCGCCATACTCTTTTATTTCTTCGGGCAGTCTTGGGTCTCCTGCCTGTATTTCCTCAATATGTTCAACCGTTAATATCGGTCTGTTCCAATCGTGCATCCACAACCCTTTAATGTTACCCTTTGCAATGCTTTCAGTCATCGCACCAAACGGAACAATCTCATTTGCTAGATCTACATTTCCAAAAACACTAACAAACGCCTCGACGATTCCCTCATCTTCGTTCACCGCTTTAGCGTACGACTTCACTTGTTTGTATTCCATACTTACCTCTTTAGTTTACTACGTTTTATTGCTATCGTTGTGCATCTACAATTGCAAGCGTGTTTAGCGTCTAAGCCGCTACCCGCTGGCCTGTCTGTCATCTTGCCGCCTAATTCAAACATCCCGTTTTCGTCTTCTTGCTTGCCGTCCATTTCAGAATGCCTAACGTCTTTGTCGCGCTGCGTTAACCACACACGTACAATTTTTTTGTTAGCGTCTGTTTGTCTATCATTATATTCATTCCATACTTTTTTCTGCGTGCCTGTAACTGTACTTGTTGCCGTCGTGCGGGCTATTGTAAACGCTCTACTGTATGCAAGTGTATCAAACTTTGCCTTTAATATTTCTGCTATCTCTGACGCGGTTTTACCTGCGTTATCTTTGAGTATCTGTTTTACTTCTTCGCGTATAGTCCCGATGCTCTCTTTTATTTTTTCAGCACTTTCAGCTGTTGAAGATACAGCAATGTTGTTTTCAGCATCGCCTAAATTATCAAGTGAATCAGAATCAATCCACGCTTGTTTAATTACGGATAGTATCATTTTCTCCCGTGCTTTTTCCGTTGCCTTTATAAACTTTTTTTCCCATGCTTCATAATCAAATAACACTTTCTGTTTATTTGCCTGTACTACGTGTTCGCCTAATTTAGAGATAACACTATACAAGGAATCTTGCATTTCCTCAACGGCTTGATTTGCGATAGTATCATAAACTTTCCATGTACTTGCGGCCTTTTCTTCCGTGATTCCGTAAGATTCCCACACGCTTAATTCGGCTGACTTAAACCTTTTTGAAGGATTACTAAGTACAGGAGTAATTGTAGGTTGTTTATAAGTGTCTCCATTTGGGACTGTTGCATATCCAAACGCATTACGCGCCTCATTCATTGTTATAAATCCACTATCGTAGGCCTTAATTGCATTTTCTTGTATGTGCTGTGGGTCTGGTTGTAGCGCGGCTACTACTGACAAATCAAACTCAAGTACGATACCCTGATATTCATCTTGAAATGAAATAGAGATTTGTTCTTCCCATGTATTCCATAGCGGTATTCGTAGTAACTCTGTGAATTGTTTGTAACCTTCTTTAACATTGTTGTACGTCATTTGCTGCATACCACCAAACACGCCTGCAACTGTTGGTGGTACTGCGTATGCAGAACATATCGCAGTGTCTAACCGCGTCCACAAATTAGGCAGGTCGTACTCTTTGAAGTTTGATGCTGTTGTTAGTAAATCCACATTGGTTGGCAAGATGAAGCTTGCGTTTACATCTTTACGCTTACTACTCAACGCAGCTTTGAATTTCCGCCATGAATCTTTAATTGAAGTCATGTGTCCTTCGCTTAAATTCGATTGCCCCTTGTAACTAAATATTGCAGGCGGTATGCCACCATTATCTAACATTAAATACAACGCATTATCTAACGTTGCATTTATTGACGCTGACTGTTGAACTAACAACAACGGAGCAAGTCCCATGTGTGGTTTATCAGGATCTGGAATGTGTGAACGTAAGTGTATTATATCGCTCGCAGGAATGCGGGTCTTAACGTTGTTTAACGTGTGTAAGTATTCGTCTATATCGCCTTGCGAATTTACAATCGGCTGTATGTGTTTGTCTGAATAAACGTACATCTCTACGGTTTTACGTCCTGCTCGAACTTTGTGTATGTAGGCATTACCTGACAGAGCACAAAACAACCCGATGTTATTTATAAATTGTGATAGTGATTGATATTTATTAGGTCTATTAAACAACCGTATCAATTCGTGGTTATCTGTGAGTGTATCACCTTGACGCATTAACAACGGTGCTTCGCCCATCGTCTGCGCCCATTTAGTTACGCACGCAGATACGGTCGTATTTCCTTTGAATAATTGTACTAATTGTTGGAAGGTTTTATCTTGTGGAGCGGGCAACCCATCTCCCTGTACTTGGTAGTAAGGGAGCGTTGCCGATTTAATATGTAGTTGGTTTATGTTCATTATTAAAAAGAAGAACAAACAAAGTTATCATTTACACTTTGCGAGTACCTTAACGCATCTATACCATGATTAAATTTGTCAATTGGAATTGGTAAATACTTACCATCACTGTTTTGTTTCCAACTGTAATTTCTAAACTCGTTTATCAAATTATCAGACCCTTTAACAATGAACAATTCGTATTCAAGTAATTTGCTTATACCGTGCCGTACTGAATCCTCTCCCTTTACAGAACCTACAATGTTATAACCAGCATTGGCTATATCCTGTATCGTTTTGGGCTCTGCACTATCTCCTACGATCAAGTCAGTTCTACTTATTTCAGCTTCGTTCATTTTGGAAATTATCTGGCTGTTTGTATGTCCGAATAACCATAACATCTCTTGAACATAAATTTTGTTTTCTTTAACGCCTACCTTAACGCACGTCGTAGGGTCAGAACTGAAACCGTAATCCATGCCATACTTAAACACATCCAAATCAGGCATAGCATCTATAACAGTATAATTCTTAAAAATCAAACCTTCTGTTATACCAAGTTCACCTAACCCATACACACGCCACTTGTTCGCCCAATACTCATTCTTGATACTACCGTCTGTGTTGTATCCCTTATCGTAGTAACTAAGTATCGCTTCACGTTCTGTGCCGCTTAACGCCTCATTATCCTTGTACGTAAGTTGCAATACATCAACATCATGTTGACCGATTACTTCACTATGCACCCAAAATTCAGCATCGGGATTGAAGTCTATGTATATTATCTTCGCTCTCGATTCTATTGCCTGATACGTGTTGTACGCTATGCCTCTATTCGCTTCGTTGAAGTACACTATATCGCGTCTGAAGCCCTTGCCTATATCATCCTTATCCAATCCTACGAACTCGATATAACTGCCATTGTCAAATGTGTATGTTGTGCCGTTAGTCCAGCTATCTCGATTCCAAATTTCAGCCGCTTGCATTATTGCGATAAAGTCACGGATAACAGTCTTGCGCATCTTTGTTAGTTCGTGCTGAAACACACTAACGGACAAACCTTGATATACGACCGCCTTATCAATTAACACTTGCAATATACCAACAGTCTTACTCGCACCCTGCCCGCCGAACACAACGCGTTTACGCTTACGTAGTCTGCGTATCTTCTTTGTCGCCGTCGTTTGAATCAGGTTCAAGTAAATCGTCCTTATCGTTAAACAATACTGTTATATTCTTGTTCGTTTGCTCAACCTGTGAATGCGTCATACTCATACGCTTACGTTCTTCGTCCGTACCTATTAACTTCATTAAAGTAACTTGCAATGTAGCATTTTCTGACTTATACCATTTTGAACGCATTGATGATTTGACTTCAATCCTATTGCGCTCCAGTAATTCCTTTAATTGGTTAAGTTCGTCAGAATCAGGCGGAAAATAATCGTAAAATGTTGGTTTAGTACATGGTAGAAATGCAATAATATCTTCAATGAAAAACAACTTATGTTTATCTACTAATTCCTTTGATTGCTCGAATATTTTTTGCTTATCGTATGCCATTATCTAATAAAACTCCCATCGGGCAACATCTCTTGTATTGCGTTTGTAAACTCTTTTAAGTCCGCCGTTGTAACAAACTCAATTGTTAGTGTTGGTTTGGGTGCTTGCTTGCCCGCTTCGCTATCGTCTGTATCAAAGTTCGGTATATCTAACCCCCATTCAACCAATTGTTCAACATCCCATTCATTCGCGATATCGTCCCATGAGTTTTCGCCGTATGGAATATTGTCTTTTATTGTGTATGCTTTTAGTTTTTCAATTGGCGTATCTTCATCCAACACCTTACATGGTGCTTCTTTGTAGCCAAGTTCTATCATAGCCCTCAATCGCATATTACCGCCAATAACAACAAAGTCGCTAAGTAACGGAATAACGATTAATTCTCGCAAATCAAGCATTTCGGGGTCATCTTCCAAAGACTTTTTTAACTTTTGGAACTTATCGTTCTTCAACAAGCGCGGGTTCTTAGGCAACCCATCAATTTGCCCTGTATTGTTTTTTAATTTAGATATTTTAATTTGCCTTGTTTCCATATTTTAATGCTTTGCTTCCGTAGGTGTCTGTTTTATAATGGCAATCCACACAAAGAGTTCTACCGTTTGTAATTTCAAATCTAAGTTCAGGATGGTGTGCAAAAGTTTTTATGTGGTCTGCATGAATCCTACCTCCAACCTTTTTGCATATTTGGCAAGTATATTCATCTCTTATAAAAACCAATCTTCTCCATTCCTTATACTCTGGTGACTTTCTAATTAAATCATTTTGTTTAGAAACTCCGCCCCTCCAAAAAATTGACTTCTCACCTGTCTTATTGGGAAATTTCATTCCTTTTGTGCCTCTTGGGTGCTCTTTATTTTCCCACATTTTTACGCCTTTGTTCCATGCCGCTTTTCCAATTTTCGCTAAAGACATTTTTTCTTTTACTTCTACTTTAGCCCCATTGTAAAGACCTGCACATTTTCTTGAGCAAAATAAAGGTAATCTTGATTTGCAACCTTTTCTACTTTCAAAATCATTGTTGCAATATTGACATTTATACGTATTCATGCTACAAATACAATAAATAAACCACACTCACCGAAATATACGTTTAGCTTTAGTTCGCTTAATTTCATGCTGAAACTTTGTTCAGTAATTTAACTGAAAATATTTTCAGTACTAAAATAACGAAAGTGTTTTGTTAAAATGCAAGTATTATTTTTAGATGTGGAAAACTTTATCTGTTAGGTGTGATTGCGAATTGTTGACCATATAAATAATAACCTACCTACCGATTCAGAATGAAAGGCGCGGCCTTTTCGCGAACTTCCGCGGCCATAAGCACCTGAAAAGGTAAACATAAAGAAATGTTTTACACCTACCTTTATACACCAGTTTCGCCCTGAAAATGTTTACAATAATGTAAGGGTATCTATAAACATAGGTTCAATCATATCGGACGGCGTTACAATTTCCGACAAAACCACGACAAAACCACGACAAAACCACGACAAAACCTATCCTGAAATTGCATAATCACATTTACTGAGGATGGAGTTATGAGTAGAAACAAGAAAGCCGCCAGAGGTAGTTACTCTAACGGCTTGAAAACGGACGATAAATCTTCGGAGCAAAGATACGGAAAGCAATACATATAATCCAATTATATTTTTAGATGTGGAAAACTAACTGCGTAGTGTAGGGTGTATCACCCCGATACACACGATACACTAAGACTCCAAATGACTCCAGAGTCTAAAAATGAAGTCACATAGTAAACTAATAGTAAACTAATAGAATAGTAATTTATTACTGAGTGAACAAGGTATGCAAGCAACTGTATAAATAGCCCAAATTTTCCAAAATTAAAAGGTTGAACCTTGTTCGGTTGTTCGGTTTCCTAAGGGAGTGAACAAGGTGAACAAGGTAATTTCTGTCAAGTTTCATACACTAAAAACAGGACATAAAAAAACCCTAACTGTTTTACAAATTAGGGCTGTTGGAGTAAGAACTGCTACGGATTGCACTATGTGGAATGCTTATTAACGCGCTCTCGTAGCTTACGCGGGTTGTGAGTTTTCCTTCTCTAATTTAATATAGCTAAATACGGGTAAAACGCCTACTGTGTTATAATCGCCGTTTAGCATCTTCCTGTATTCGTTTTCGTCAAAGTCCTTGTATATTTTATCTGCAACATCAACAGCATCTGTTTCGGTTTTACAATTGCTTAATGCTTGTGACAATCCATAGAAGATGAGTACCGTATCGCACGGCTTACATAGAGCAGGGTTCATTTCATTTAGTTTTATAAAAGTATAGTAGTAGTTTAGTATATCTTCTGCGCTTTTCATTTTCTATCCTTCTGATTGTTTGTTATCGTTGACGTGTCTTCAATATCACGCAATTCTACTGAACTACTTTCATTTAATTTAATATGTTGCTCTACTTTGATTTGCGTTAGAACGCGCTCGAGTTCATATCTTAGAACGTTGTTTGCTTGCTTCAATAAGGATGCCTGTGCTTTTGCGTCATCTATTGTAATTTCTTTTTTATCAAGTTTTTCCATCTGGTTGCAGACGTGATCAAATATAGTCTTTGAATTAAAATTTTTCATTTGGTTGCCTTAAATAATTATATAACATTAGTAATAATTCCATCATTTCGCAGTTGCTTTTCATTTCATCAATATCGCTATAACAATATTTAGTAGATTTATTTAACTGCTTTATTTGTGCCATTATTTTTTTTTCATTAGCCGCCGCCTGCTTACCTGTAACTTTTTTTGAAAATTCCCTTAACTCCTTCCTAATTGTTGATAGAAAACGAAATTGTATATTATTTACACCCAATACAGTATTTCCCGCGCTTAGGTAAAAATCTACTGCATTTCTTAAATCTAACGTCAAAAAAACGTAGGGACGTTCACAAACTACAAAGTTAAATCCTCCAAACATTATGTAATTAAAACACGGATTGCACTTGATACCGAGTTCATAATACGCATCTATAATGATTTCCTCGTAAATTATACTAATATTTTTGCTATAATATGCTTCTTTGTGTTCATTCTCTTGATATATCAACCTTATTGCATCATTGCACAACGCTATACTTTCAAAGCATCCTTCGTTAGGGTCAAATACTTTCAAGTATCTTCTTTTACAGTTCCTTTGCAAACAGGTACAAGGTAACACACGATCAAAAGCATGTTGCAAAGTCATAAATTCTCCTTTCTTAAATCTCTATAAAGATGTCGCTTCGCACGCTTGCGTCCGTTAAATCCTTTAGGCGCAAGTGGTAAATCTTCGTAGTTATTCCCTCGTTTAGCTGAATACATATAACTCGCGTCTGGTTTGCCCGAAGCATCGCATATACCATTGTTAGCGTTTTTCCGATTCATTTTTTCTTATCGTTAGTTAGTTTGTTTGTTATTTAGATTCCGAAATGCTACGCACTTCGGTTAACAGTCGGTAAGTAATATACTTCGTACATCACTTACCTTTGTGTTAGCGGTAATCCTAAAACAACCGCATCTGACTGACATCATTATTAAATCGTTTGTTTGACGTTTCACAATATTCAGCATCGACTTCAAAACCGACAAAATTCATTTTATTGAAGTATGCCGATATTCTACTTGAACCAGAACCTAAATGAGTATCTAAAATTTTACTTCCAGCTTCTAATTTTGCATAATCAATACATCTGTCATACAACTTAATCGGTTTCTGTGTTAAGTGTATTCTGTTTGCATCATTGTTATTTATTTGAACAAGTAATGGTAATTTATCAAATGAAGTCCAAGCCATTTCTATTCTTGACATCGTAGGAATGAAAACCATTTTATCCCAAGTTATAAATCCACGAGTTGAAGGTAAATGGTCTAAAAAATAGTTGCCACCCCAAATGATTTGATTTTTTGATACTCTAAATAACTCAATAAAATACTCATATGGTGGTATTTGATTATCCCAGTTTTTCAATTTAAAATCATCTGTAAATTTTGATTGTGCATTTTTACCATTACCAGCGTGAGCCAATTTTGAACCCAATCCATACGGTGGGTCAACTATTGCAAGGTCAAAATATTTGTCAGGATAATGTTTCATTCCTGAAATACAATCCATATTGAACAATTCCGATGAAGGACTACCGCTAACAGCGGTTTTGCAATAGTGGGGCTTTAGCGCTATATCAATCATTTGTAATTCTATTTAAGTTTAGTGGTGGGTTGAACATTTGTGCCTTGAAACCCCACCATCGCAAAGCCGTAAAACGTTAGCAGCAACAGTCCGAGACGTGCAACCAACGACCATTTGACCATTTATAAGCACCGCAATGACAATTTTCCGCTTCTGAATTTCCGTGAGTTTGTTCAAAATCATCTTCGTCAAATTCTTCTTCTGAATATTCATCATTTCGCCAATCTGATAAACTGCTGCTGCTAACAGGCGGTTTGCCGTCAGTGGCGGTTGAGTGCTTAATTTGGTCATTTGTGCTATTCATATACTTTGGGTTTAAAATTGAACATTTGTGCTTTTTATCGCCACCGAACGGCAAGCCGCTGTGGCGTTAGTGGCAAGTGCTACCCATCCACCACCGTATGACCTTTTGCTTCCAATCTGCCTTTGTAAATCTCATACGCTTCGCCAGCACTATCAGCATAAACAACACCGCCGGGCGTTCCAACTTTGCCACCATCGGCAACATTCCAATCAACAGTAGCCATATAGCCACCGTCTTCTAATTTTTCAACTCTGATTTTAAATTCCATTTTTTACTTATTAACCCGCACCAGCCACTAACGGTTTGGTGCTATTATTTTGCCTATTAAATTTATTTAAGGATTGAAGTATCTACAAGGCAAAATAACAGACACCAAGCCGCAAAACGTCATAACCGCCCTGCCATCCGTTCTAAATCTTCCCACGGTTCAGTCTTATCATAATTTGGTGATGCTATCGAATATAGCCAATGCCATACTTCATCGTAGTCCCTTTCAACAAAAGCATCCCTTGCTTTTAGTATTTTCTCCGCAACATCTGGCGGTAACGAACTGCTAACAGCACCTAAACAAGATGGCTGCTTCAGTTCTTCGTTCATAGCTTTGTGGTCTCTTTCATCCATTGTTCTTCGTATTTAGGTTTCGAGGTATAATCAGCCACCTCGTTTAGCTGCAAAACGTTAGTAGCAATAAAAACAAACGC
>OFQX01000079.1_pt1 | contig 29311 bp, 36 predicted proteins | sample 1542951 | NCBI WGS metagenome assembly OFQX01 (sample SAMN07774215, study PRJEB24372) | wastewater metagenome | isolation source: WWTP Novara (Effluent) | place: Italy: Novara | collected 2015-12
TATGGTCTTGATCCTAACAAGATTGAGACTGCTTATGGACTCAGCCATGACTACGAAAAACGACTCAAGTTCCAAGCAGACATACAAGATTACGTTGATATGTCAATCTCAAGTACCATTAACCTACCTTCTTGGGGAACTAAAGGAAACAATGAGAGTTTGGTGGAATCCTTTGCAGCAACCCTCAGCAAATATGCTCCTAGACTACGAGGTTTTACCTGCTACCCCGACGGAAGTCGAGGAGGTCAACCTCTAACAGAAGTTCCCTATGAAGAAGCAATCAAGCATAAAGGAACTGTTTTTGAAGAGAACATTGATCGTGCTTGCGTAAGTGGTGTTTGTGGTATTTGATTATAAAAATAAAAAGGAAATACATTGAACGAAGAATTCAAGACATTACTATTAGAAACTCTGCGTGAAGTTAAACAACATCCAGAAGGTAAAGAAGGTGTCATGTTTATGACAAAATTCGAAGAAGAACCTGACTGGGAAGTTGGTTTAATGTTCAGACCAAAAGAGAAATAAAAGAAAGCCCCTCAATCCAATTACGGAAAGAGGGGCTTTTTGTTTATGCGATGTCTTCGAATAAAGATCGTTCTAACTTACGTCGTACAACTAGACCATTTAACTTAGTCTTCACACCATTAACTGTGGCATAGATCCACTTGTCAAACTCATCCGCAGCACCAGCAAAATCACTTGCATTAATCTTACGGAGTAGTGTTGATTTACTAAAGTTACCCTGCCCTAGATTAAAGACAAAACTAGTTAATGCGCCGAGTTGATTGTCTGTTAATGGAACAGTAACCAATTCAAGAACGTCATCCTCTGCTTGTTGATAGTCATGATCTAGCAAGACTTCCGCTTCAGCTTCTGAAATTGTTCTACCTAACTTAACTCCATATGTATGCCCCCAACCAATAGTAGGTTTTCCAGCAGGACACACATAAGAAGTTAGTCGCAGTCCTTCACAATATTTAATTATGGATTTACCATTCATGCATTACTCCCAAAGTAGTCGTGGATCATATTCACCCTTCTTAAACACTGATTGCAATCCTTGGAAATGATCTGGATCATTATTCAATAGTGCGTTTGTTCTAGCACGAACTTCTGCAAGATTGTGTTGATATTCCAAAGCAGAATTATTAGATTTTGCTACAGTAGTGCCACCACTTAAGTCATTATACAACTCATCGTAGGGATGTTGTATCTCATGTCCAATGGTTTCACGTTGAGAGATTTCAGATAGGTTATTATTGACAGTTAGCTTTCGCCGATTGTCTGGAAATCTTTCAGCTTTTCCCCATAAAGTACTAGGCAAAGGTTCAAAAGATACTGGAATATTTCCAACATCCTTAGATAACCCATTAGTCAAATCATTAACAGTGTATGTTCCTGTTGATCCTTTAGGCGGTACGCGAATATCGTCTTTTAAAAACTGAAAATAATCGTCACCCACCTTTACAACATTGTGGTCATCAAATAATTGTCTTGCTGTTCTACCTTGCGAAATAGATTGTAGCAAATGTTTAGGAATTGTATGGAACTTTTTAAGGATTCCAGCACCTACAGCTAGAGGTGCTTTACCCGGAATCAAATCAGAAAAAAGACTCGCCAATTCGGAGTTCTTATATGCAGACTGCGCAGAGGGGTTCATCACACTAGCTTCATTTGGAAGACCAAAGAATCCAGATAGTCCTGCTTTCGCAGTTTCAAAGTCTTCTTTGGGGTTTCCATACACACCAAACTGTTGTTTAGGTAATGTACCCATCACTCATTCCTTTCATAACCCATCTCCATAAGTTCACGTAAATTGCGCGCTTGAGACTTTGTTTTGAACTTGCCTTGGTTGTTAGTAATCATACGATCAAACACAGGACGATTCTGTTTAAAGACTTCGTTCTTCAGCATGGCTTTCAGTTCATCAGAAGAGATGTCCCCATTCATGTACAGATCTTTAATCATCTGTTGTCCAGCATCTTTATCACTTTGAGTTGAACTTAACATGAGGTCAACAGCATACTGCTTACGCTGTGTTGTACTCATCTTGGTTGCTTCAATTTCATTGCGTTGATTCCGTGCCTTGGACTCAGCAACAGAAGACGATCCTAGGTACTTTGCTGTGCGTTCTAGAGGGGTTCTCTCTACCATCGCTTCACCTCGTTTACCAAATTGAGTGAATCCGTGTCTATCGTAGAGATCGTCTTTAATACCACGAGCAATACCACGAGGTAGAACCTTGTCCCAGTTTTTCTGTGCTTCTGGATCATGAACATTGCCATAAATATCTTTAGCAACGCCTATAGTACCAACTATTAGATTCTTAGTAGCTGAGAATGGAAGAGAAGCATCTGCCCAAGAAACGGCATTTGCAATATCACCAAAAGGTTTCATGATAGATTGGTAACGAGTAGAAGCACTCATATCAATACCAGACAAACCAGAAATCAATCCCCTAGACACCATTGCAGAATATTGCTCTGCTACCTTAGTCCAACTAGGAAGTGTCTCTGCACCAATATATTTAGCCTTAACCAACAATTGTCTAATATATTCATAGTCTGCTAAGAAAGGCAGACCAAGCAGCCCTCCCATAATCATCATTGATAACATGTTAGCCATGAGAGCAAGACTTTCTCCAGTAGCTTTTGAAAAGGTTTGGGCATTTGGATTTTTCGCAAAATCAACCGTACCCTGTACCGTTCCTTTCACATCTACTGCGAGATTGGACATTTGTCCATGAATGAATCCCTTGAGAGGAGACATCGCTGTACCAAACCAACCAAGTTCTTTATAGATTGTTGGTAGATTTTCACGCCCCATTGGGATCATATTCTCGTTAGCTACACGACCAGCTTCTTCCCACAAAGCTTTCCCAGACATTCCCTGATTCTTTAGGAACTCATAAGCCATGTTGTAAGACACAACACGACTGAAAGTATCAGCACCTTCTGTTAGTTTCTCACCAACTAAACGTGCATACCACTTGTCTAGTTGAGATTTATTTACAGAAGCAGCATCAACACCACCAAGATCGGCATGAATTGTTTTATGAAGAATGTCTAATGTTTGAGACACATGCAAAAATCCACGCATAGAATCTTCATCGTGCATAGACTTGAAGAATGTTTTTGCAATGCCTTTGAAGCTAGCACTAACTGCCTCAAGTGGGTTGGCACCTTCTTTAAACAACATACGACCTGCTTGCATTGGAGCAAGCGCCTGCGAAATCCATGTTACAGGAGCGGAGGTTAAATTTATATTATAACCTAACCTGCGCATTACATTGAAACCACTTTCTAATTCATCTTTTGGGATGTGTTTCCCATTTACCATAAAAGCAGTTTCATTAGCAGCATCTTGAAAGACAGAACCAAAATCATTAATAGATTTAGTTATTGCTTTTGTTCCGAAGACATTCAATTCATTGTCTAGGAAATGTTTTACCACTGCTTCAGCATTGGGTTGTTTCTGAATAAGTTCAGCAGTTTCTGCACGAGACATGTACTCAGATGAATCGAACATTAGCTTGCGCACACGAGCAGAGTTCGCATACTCATTCACCCAGTTCACTAGACCCTGTGCGAAATTCCTACCCCGTTCTTCTTCATTGCCAATACGTTCACCACTAAATCCGCGAATAAGATTACGATGTTCTTTGTGTTTACCCACTTGACTGGCTTTAGTTTCAATCTGTGTTTTAACATACTGAGCATAAGCAGGCGCGGGTTTACCACTAGTAATAATTTCATTAAGAACATCCATGATAGACTTGTAATCTACATCTTGTTCTCTTTCTCCAACATGGGCAGTAGTGCGAGAATCATTCTGCATTAGACGATCCGCGTAAGCTTGTGCTTCTTTCTTTGAGAAGAAAGTAAAGTTACGTTCAAGTAGTTGACCATTTGCAACATGATCTACATAATACTTACCAACATTAGAAACAGGAAAATATCCGGGAACTTCTTTGATTAAAGGAAGTCCCCTAGCTTTTAAATCTCTGTTGACTTGTTCGAGCATCTTCTTAGAAGCAAGTTCTACTACACGGACAAAGTTCTTTTGTTCTGCTGTAGCGTTTGGAAAATACTTATCAACATTCTGATATGGAGAAACTCCATCACGATAAGCATCAACAAATCCCTCGATCATCTTAGAAATGTCTTTGAACTTGACTTGAGCGATTGCTTGAAGTAGACTATCGCTAGTCTTGATTTTATCTAGCTTAAACAGCTTTAATGGCTTGTCTCCAAAGTCCGCTTTGAACTGATCCTCTCCAACTACACCAAACAAAATCTCATTCTTAAGTTGAGTAGATTCATTTCTTCCACGATAAGCCATGTCAGATACATCAACAATAAGACGATTTTTTGGGAAGAAGTTTTTCAGTGCCCAAGGATTTAGAAAACGTTTAACAACCTCTAATGGGAAATTAATCACCTTGTTTAGAAATTCATTGGAGGAATGAAAACCAATGTCGCCAGTCTCGGTGGTAAAATTACGTGAGTTGTTTAACGTGTCACCTGCAACTGGTGTAGGAATAGAACTAATGTTCTCAACTGTATCAATATTAGGTGGAGGAAGATCTACAGGAGGTTCGCCATCACGCAAAGCTTGTTCAATACTTTCCATAGCACGATCAGCAGCACTACCACGAATCAAGTGCTCAGGTGCAGATTGAGTAGGTGAAGAGATAGCATTTTCTACACGACGTTGATATTCACGATACTGTGCCAACTGTTTTTCAACAATTGGAACACGAACACGTAAAAACTCTGGACCATAATCTTCAGCAAACTCACGATAGTCATTAAGAGTTTCTTGTATTTCCGTGATTGCATTTTGCAGTTCATTTCTAGGATCATTACGAACGGTAATCTCAAGATATTTGTCGTCAATTTCAGACAGTCGTAAACGATCTTCTAGTGTTTTGTTCCTTTTTTCAATCAGCTTTTCACGCTCTGAAATAAGTTCTTTAGTCTCTTGTTTTGTTTTAAGCAAAGCATCCATAGAACTTGCAGCTTCTGTAAAAGACGATTCTTTTGCAGTCCAAGCTTCATTGTCTGTACGGAAAATACTTTCCTTTTTTGGAACAATGTTTGCAGATGAAGATATTTCTTCTTTATTTGGAAGAACATCTTCATGACGTACATTAGCAAACTTCAGTAATTCATCAATACTGGTAGAGTGTTCTTTAACTGTTTGTTGTAGTTCTTCTACCTTTGCTTCTTTAGATGCAATTGCCTTTTCAATTTTAGACAATGCTTCAATCTGTCGTTCAGTTGGATTAGCAACAGCACGCAGATCGTCAGCGATAGCCGCGATCTTTTCGATTACTTGAACATGATCTGAGATTTCTTTTTGAATACGAACAATACTATTATCCAAGAAGACAGCCTTGTTCACAGCATCCATGTTATTTGTTTCAGTTGTTGGTGCATCCTTGAAAGGATCGACAACTTCGGGTTTAAGTTCAGGATGAATTGTATTCATGAACTTCTTACCAAACTTAGTTGGTGTAGCAGCAACACCTTGGAAGGCGGCAGCCATGCCAACTTTTGCAGGATCAATCTTACCATCTTGAAGAAGTTCAGCACCAGCTTCCATGCCACCACCAACACCTGCCATACCAACACGCTGTGCACCAGAAGACAGAACAACCTTGCCAGCATCGTCAACCAGAGCAGGTAATGCCCCCGGTCTGAAAGCTGCGAGGTTAGGTGCTAGATGACCAGCAAAAGATGTTAGTGGATGGGCTTCGTTCTCTGCCTTGCGAGTTACCTCGTCCATACCCAAGGACTGTTTAAATTCTTCAGGAATATATTGAGTAGCAAAATCCTGAACAGTTTGTCCAGCCATCCCACCAAGAACACCGCCCGCTATACCACCTACAAGGCCGCCCAGTGGCTTTGCGAAGGGTCCGACTACTGGGAGTACGGGTGGCATGATAGAAGCTCCTACAGCGGCTCCCTTGACACCTGCTGCTAGACCTGCTGCTGAAGGTACAATACTCTCAACAAAGCTCTTACCAAAGGTTTTAAGTTGGCTTGGTTCTGATTGCTCTGGTGTAACCTTGGACTGAGATAAGAACAATAGCCCATCGTCAGATAGAGCATCATAATTCTTTTGAGAAAGTGCAATTAGATCATCATCAGATAGACTATTGTAATCCATTATGGTTGTTGTCCCGGTAGATTTTTAATTAACTCCGCACGTTCTTCTGGAGTAAGTTTGTTACCTTGTGGTTGAACAGGTACAGGTACTAACTCATTAGAAGTTGGAACGGCTAGACCATGCTTCTTGTATATCACATTAGCTTGGTCACGATAGGCTTTTGCTAGTTGTTCATACCTACGAACAGATGCAGACAAATCTGCAATAGCAGCCTTTTGTTTTGTCTTATCAACAATCTTCTCAAGAATCTCACGCTCTTGTCGTGCAATATCTTGTTTGTTGATTAGTGCTTCGTAGCGACCAGCTTCTGCATCGTTCTTTGCAGCTAGATTCAATTCAGCAACCTTGGTAGTATCACCCTTCTGTTGTGCATCATGAACAGCTTGAAGTCTTGCTTGTGCTGCAATGTTTGCAATCTCTAGACGAGAATCACCTTGAGCTTTGATCTCTTCCATACGGTTGAGATGTTCTGGAGTAGTTCCCAGAATGGTTGCCATCTGACGTAGACGAGAACCTAATGGACCAGTTGATTGTTGAGGTTGTTGCTGTTGAATTGGTTGAGGTTGTTCACCACCTCCACCATTAGCAAGAGAAGCAACCAATCGTGCGCGTTCCTGTGCCAGTTGACCAGTCTTATCACCATGTAAACGAATTTCTTTGTCAATAGTTTCTAGATCGTAGTTCCTATCACCAAAGCGATAATCATTTCCCATAGAAGCTTTCATTGCCGCCTCTGTCTTTAGAATTGGCAGTGGTGATAAACCACGACCCTCATTACCATAATTAGGATTGACAGGAGATTGGTACTCTGGTTGAGGGATAGCCATTTGAGGCTGTTCTTGTGGAACATTCCCAATAGCATTAATATCAGCTTGTTGTTGTCCTTGGAATTGAGACAGAAGATTACTCTTACCAGTCTTCTGTGCGAGTTCTGCAAGTAGTGCTTTAATCTGTTCATCAACAGAACTAGAGTCAATTTTGCCCTTTGCAGCAGAGGATGCAAACCCACCCATGTCTCCTTGCATTTGTGCTGGGATATAATCGGGATTGTTCATCTGAGCATTAGCAACCATTGCTTCATACTGCTTCTTGATTAGATCAAGAGGATCACCAATCCGCGATTTTTGCAATGCTTGTTCTTGAATTAGATTAGAAAGCTGGGAAGCATTGTCTGCACTCCCCGCATTAAACCCATGATACAAAGCCCCAAGAGCAAACTCAGGTTTGTATCCTGTTGCAATGTTTTCAATTCCCATTATCGACCTCTAATTGCTTGAAGCAGTTCTTGAATCTGTGGATTGTTCTCGTAACTATTCGTATTAAGAATCTTACCAAGAGCATCGTAGTAAGGTGAGTTGCCTTGAGCACCATACTGCTGACCCTTCATCAAAGCTTCTAGACCACCTGCTTGTACAGGACTGATGTTAGCACCAGAACGTGTATCCCAGTTATTAACATCTTGCTGATAGTTCTGATCGTACTTTAGTTGAGCAGCAGCTTGGGCTGCCAACATAGCAGGAGCAGTTGCATTGAAGTTATTACGATTACCATGCATAGCCGCTTGACGATTTAGAACATTTGCGATCTGGTCGTTAGTTGCTTTATAACCAGCATCAGAGTTTGGATTCTGACGGAAGGATTGCAGTCGTTGGTTAGCCATAGCAGCTTGTTGCTGTGCTGCATCTCTCATTGTGGTTGCACCCGGAGTCATCATACCAGCACCAGTAGAAGCAACATCATAAGGAGCAGCGAATTTGCGCACAGATTCAACTGTCTGTGGGATTTGCTGTGCCATCTGCTGATTAGACTTCTTCGTTTGTTGTGCAGCCATCAAACCGGCAAGACCCTTTAGGAATGTGTTAGTTGAACCACCACTGCCACCATACCCACCCGTCCCACTGGTAAACAACTTCCCTAAAAAATCTGTGCCACCTTTAAGCATTCCTGCCCAGTCAGTTCCAGATTGTGGTTGCGTTGAATTACCCGGAGCTAGTGTCTGGAAAGGTGTTGACCCCAATCCAAAAGTTGGATCGTTATTGTAATTAAACCACTCTGGATTTTCTGTGTTGCCCGGACCAAAATCCCATCCAGAAGATGGAGACTGTTCAAATTGGTTTGCTTGTGGAACAGTGTTTAGATTATTCCACTGATCTCCCCAATAATTTTGTGAAGTTGATGTTTGATCTTGGATGTCTCCGGGACCATATTCCCAGCCAGATGCCATCTCATCGTCCTGATTACCGGGACCATAATCCCAACCATTATATTCATCAGCCATGTTATTTCCTTTTTATTAACTACTATATTGTTATATTAACATACATAGAAACAAATGTCAAGACACTCTATACCAAGTTGTGTTGGCACTTCTATATATCCAAGACGCATTTCCATCTGCTGCTATAGTAGTCAATGCACCATTTAATGTTTGTCCAGCATTTGGACTGTGTGTTAAAGCTGTGATAATTTGTGTTGATGTTATTGTAACAACTTGTTCGTTGAAAGGAATTGCTGGCATTGTAAGTGTTCCAGTAGCCAGTGTACCAGCAGGTTCAATTATATAATAAATAGTTGTGTTACCTATTGTATTAGAGAATCCGGTTGTTGGTACAACCCTTTCAATGGTGTTGCGAGCATTGCGCACTTCAGTTTCGGTTAGGTGATAATACTCACCACTTGTTCCACCCTGTAAACCAGACAAGTCATTGTGTGGTCCAGCAGTTAATGCTGCATGTTGTGCGGCGGTCAGGTGATAATGTTCACCTGCCGTACCACCATCAAGATTTTGTAACTGGTCATGATCGCGTGTAGCAATGTCAGTGATGTTGGAACCAGCGAAGTTAATCACGTACCAAGGAACAGACCCATTAGTTGAGATGTAATTACGTAGTTGTCTATACCATTCAAGCCATGTAAACGAACCTGGCTGGTCATTGATTGGCGGAGGAGGGAGTCCTGTTGCCATTAATGTGTTCCTTCTTCGTAGATCAACTCAAGTGATTCTAGACGTAGTGGTTGGTTAGCTGTGTGCTTAAGTTTCCAAGCACGGCGTCTAAACTGACCCAAACGTTGGAAGGCTGGATAAGCATCACTCATTTCAATTGGAACACCTGTTGACCATGTTTGATAATCGTCATTGGTCCAAGACAGTGTTACAACATTGCTTGTACTATAGCTATCACCAACCAAACGAACCACTGAACCAAACTTACGATTGTAGGTATCCATGTCATATTTATTAGTGACGATCTCTACAGTGATAGGATCAGCTTCATCTAAATATGTATTTGGGTCTAGTCTATAAATATCCCCGTGAACAGAACTTAAAAGATATGCAGCACCATCACCCTTGTCAGCTACATGATTATATAAGAATACTTCATGTTCAAGGGCTTCAGTCCAAGAGGACCACTCATGCCACAACTTCTCATCCATGTCATAGACAAGTGTGCGATGTTGGGTTGGTAGATTGATTAAGAAGAAGAGATGTCCCTTCGTGCGGAAACCGTATCCAGTAATCTGAGTAATGTTTGTTTCAGCATCAATGATTCGTTCGATGAACTCGTCTGAGATTTTGTTAGGTTTAAAACCTGTCAAACTCCATACGGCTCTACCACCTGAAGCAGACTGACTAACCCAAGCACAGAACTGTTCATTTTGATAGATCGCATGTGGAGCAGCAATACCAAATTGGATAACACCAGCATCGTTCCGGCTAAGAGGAGAACCAGCAGCATTCGCAGCATCGTAGAAAAACTCCGTTGAACTTTCACCTAAGACAACTACTTGGTTATTCTGTCTAGCCAATGCTAGTACAGGATCAGGGAACATTTCAGCAGAGAGATATTGATCTGCTGCCCAAGACAAGGGATCATCAAGATCACAATTAAACACATCACTGTCTTTAGCTACTAGTACATACCCATCAATAAATGTTGGAGAGGGTACATGAGGTGTTGGAAAATCTACATCAGTTATTTGTGTAACTGTGTGATCGCTTTTGACAATCCAGCCAACGGTTCCATCACATAGAAATAAGTAGTCACCCAAAACAGATGAGTTGCAACTGATGAGACCGCAGTTGCCAGTTGAACTTGGTAGTGTAATCTTTTCTGTAACTGTTGCACCATCATCTGTCACCTTATAAACTTTGTTTGCGATAATCGCGTAGAAACTTCCATAGAAATGAATGAGTCCACGACCAGCCCCATCACCTGCCACATTACACAGTTCAACTAGACCCGGACGTTTGTTAATATAAATCCGGGTATTCTCTAGTTGCTCTACCTTGCGAGTTTCAGGGAAGGCATTAATGAATCGCTGGTCTTTAGAACCACTGTTTGTACGATTGGAGTATGCCCCGATTAACGGAAGGCGTACCTTCTTACGTTCTCCTTGACGTTGCTGCTGGGCCATTCTTTACTCCTTGTAATGTTCGTGCTAAACTGGTTGGACCATTGACAGATTGCTTGTCTTCATTTGTATTGCTGAACAATTTACCAAGACCGCCCGTTGCTCCTTGTAAGGTGGATAGAGCGGTGTTAATGTCCAATGATTTTCCTTGTAGGATATTCTTTAAAGCACTACCACTGAACCCGCCCACAGCCCCACCGAAAATGTCCCCAGCAGTTTTTCCGAAGGTTGGAGAAAGTTCAGAGGCAAGACCGCCACCAAGGGCACTACCTAATGTCCCAGAAATTGCCGAAAGTGCACCAGTACCTGCACCCTTTAAAAAATCACCTCCAGAAAGAGCCGAACTTACTCCACCAGTTAACAGTTTAGATAATGCAGAATCAGCAAATGAAGCAACACTTGAAGGCACGCCCAAAGACGCCGTATTAAATACTGACCCAAGGCCGGCTGTTCCCATATTCATCACAACAGCCGATAGGAAGTCCTTAAACTGCTGAGCCGAATTATCCTTGTAGGCATTATCATTTCTGATATAGTATCCATAAGATGGATCATACGTAATAGTATTGGCCCCATTTCTCCATAGAGTTCCGTTTGGAATATCTCTACCACCGTGGTAATCTGATTTATTAATATTTCCTTGCTGTTTTGTCCATCCAGCAGGAGTATAATCAATTCCGGGTATAAACCCGGCATTAGCCCACTTGACCATTGGATCTAAGTAAATTGACTTATACTTAGTTGCTCCTTGATTACTACCAGCTTGAACATTTGCTAAATTAGATAAGCCTGATATAAATGTATTGACTTGGTTTTGTAGTGTAGATTGCGATTGCTTTTGAGCACCTTCATTATGATAAGCAGAGATCTTATTGCCAACCGCTTCGTGAGAAGCGTTGTAATAATCTTGTCCATATGCATTAGGTAGTTTTAGACCAACAGATTTAAACTGCTCACCAAGAGAACTAGGTGCTCTCGCATAACCCTGACCAGTTAGAAGAGTTTCTAATCCACCTTGCGTGTATGGATTATCTTTACCGTAATAACCTTCAACTTGTCTACCACCCTCTTGATAATTCCCAAGAAGTGGTTGAATGAAGGAGCGGGTATCACTAGACATGTTAGGCATCTGAGAAGGATTAACTTCTTGGAAACCTGCCATGCGTTTAGCACCTTCACCAACTCCACGTTGTGACCAGTCAGTATTAGCAAGAGACTGTTGTTGGCGAGTCTGACGTAGACGTTCAGATTGACTCTGGCCGATAGTGTTTTGCAGGGTCTGATTATATTGAGACTGTAAATCCATTCCCGGTAGTGCCATATACTACTCCTTTACCAAGAACGTCTCTCTACTCCGAAATAAAGCGAACCTTCTTCCAGACCAAAATTAAGAGCTTCTTGTTTAATAATTGACATTTCCTGCCACAAGGTTTTACGATCTGGAATAGACACACCATATTCCGGAGCAAGACGTGTTGCTAGACCATACGTAACGGCATCGTACCATTCTTGTGGGAAGTCCGGTGCATCAGTACTTGTATTGAAATCTTCAAAGGGAATCTGACAAATGTAATACAGAATGTTTGCAGACTGTTCAACAGTAGTTGGTACAGGAAAAACATGCATCTCACCAGTATCTCGACGAGGATCATAATAAACCTGAATGGGATTGCCTGCACTTGTCTTATTACCGAGAATGTTGTATTCAGCTTGTGTGACAATTCTCATTGGAATGTCCACATTAGAAGTGATATTATGATTCCATGCTTGAAGAACTTTTAAAGGCTTTGGAGCAGATAGTGTATACACACGTTGCCCAGACACAAAAGGAAGGGTCTTCTCAGTAATTGCCCACAGAGGCATACCATCAGCGGCCCAAGCTTTGACTAGACCATTTAAAGCAACAGCCGCCTCAGTTACCTGTGTAGCTGTAGGAGTCTCTCCCTGTGCTAGAGCACCAATCAAACGCAAAGCACGTTTGATGATATCATCTCTAGTAGTGGTGTATGCAGTAGTTCCACTTGTTGGCATACTTATCCTTTCAGTTTAAGAAGAGCAATCAATGCTGTTAGAGCAGTGGCAATACCACCTGCCCATTTAATAAATCCAACAATGACATTTGCAGCTTGCCACGCAGCCACCAACTCTTCGACATCTTTTGCTAACTTGTCTAGCTTAGTTTCAATCTCGGTTAAACGTTCATCATCGTGGCGTCGCTCATGTCCCTGCATACTCAATCCTTTTTATTCTTGGTGAAAACATAAAGAGTGCTACATCTTTATTAGGATCATCAAGTAACCAACCAAAGTTAAGTACCCAACAATACCCTTTAAAAAATTTAGAAGGCATTACTTTTTTCCATTGCCAGTACTTACCAGAAGTTACACGCAAAGTTCCATAGACAGGACCAACATAATTGATGTGAATGTTACCATCGAATATTCTACCAGATGTGATTGTTGCACCAAGAACTGTCCATTTAAATCCATATAAACTATTCCTATACAACCAGCCAACCATACTCCAGTATCCACCCGAGTGGTTGGTCATCCACCGAGAATCTCCCAGTAGACTGTTGTCAGGAGTGTCAAACCAAGAAAGCCACACTGGTAATCTTGGTCCGAGTCCAGTAGTATTGTTATTATCTAAACCACCAGCATATATCTCTGCAAATAATGGTAGAATTGGCGTTATAATATATATTAATACTTGTACTGGAATATATATAAGACTGGTTAACAGATATCTCATAATGGGCGAACATATGCTGCGGAAAACCTTGCTACACCGATGTTAGCATTAGCAGCGTTGCGCGCCTGCACATCAAGCGTATCCGTGGTTCCATTCATAACAACTACCTCAGAAATGGTAGCTGTGCTACCAAATCCTGCTGGATTCCCAACTGTGGAAGTCGCCAGTGTAGCCCCATTCTTACGAAGTGTCGCGGTACAAGACCCAAGTAGGGTGTTGACACCCAAATATACAGATACATTTACCTGATAGTAACCAGCCACTAGTGGCTGGAAGGTAGTACCGTCAAAAGCATTGGCTGTGTCAAACAGCTCTGTATCAAATACAATTTGAACTGTAGCACCACTGCTGGATGTGGTTGTGGTATCGGTTGCTGAGAACGCAGGTCCGTTTCCAATTAATTTTGTATCGACATAATCTTTTCTAGCTAAATCGTCTACTGAAACAGGAGTGATACCCTTAAGCTGACCTGTCATTGTATCACCAGACTTAGCAACCTTATCAGTATCAACCTCAGCAATAGCTGCTTGCACATCAGTAGCAACAATACTACCTGTTGCCGTAAATGGTGTTTGTGTTGCTGTTTTGGCTTGGACAAAGGCTGTAGTAGCTAGTTGTGTTGTATTAGTGCCTGTTGTCGCAGTTGGTGCTGCCGGAATACCCGTAAATGTTGGTGATGCTAGCGGAGCTTTTAGAGCAACAACAGAAGTCTCTGCTTTGTCATTATTCAGATTATCAAAATTTGCATCAGCTTCTGCCCACGATAATGAAGAACCTTTGGTAGCTCTTGTTGTAATAGTTGTCATATCTAATCATCCCCTTCAATATAACCCGGAATTGTGTATAATGTGTCCCAATACAGATTATGTGGAACAACTGTGAAGACATATTCTGGTATTGGTCGTGTAAACGGAACAGAAATTTTATCTGTTTGTGCCTTTACAAAATCCTGTGGATGGCGATGTTCGAAATCATCTGGACAAACAATCAAACCATCCCACCGCTGTTTTGCGATTCCTGCTTTTATTTTCTTAGAACATACATCGCAAGTTACGTTCCACTCACCGGAGATAAAATAGTTTTTACTCATAGTGTCATTACCTTACCTCCGTCAAGGACCATAACAACGTTACCTGTTGCAATGTCCAGTCTAAATTTCTTGCCCACATCCAACGTACCAGTGTATTCACCACTAGCTCCATACACAACACCTAACCGCACATCAGCTTCTGCTGGATAACCTCCTGCTGAAGACTTTGTAAGAATTGCAGAGGAGCCTGTTAGACTATACAAACCACTGGTTGCAGTCAACAATCTGTTACGATTGATGATTGCTTGTTGACCAGTAATTGTATACACACCACCAGAACCAACCAGTATTTTAGATCTCAGTAGGGTGAGAGACTGTCCAGAAATGGAATACGATCCGCCTACTGCCCCAATGTGTTTACTTCGCAGTATCTGTGCAGAAGCTCCCGCAACTGCATAACTACCGCCTAGACAGGTTAGTGTATATGCACTTGCTAATGCACCGTATGTGATAGTAGCTTGTGCGCCTTGGTAAGTGTAAGTACCACCCTGAGCAGTTAACAATCGGCTTCGTGTAATAACAGCCTGTGAACCATTTATGGTGTATGAACCACCAGAAGACAGAAGATACTTACTTCTCTTTAGCGTTGCAGATTGTCCTGTGTATGCATATGACCCACCAGAACTAACAAGTCGTTTAGATCGTAGTAAGGTTGCATTAGCACCAACAAGAGAATAACTACCACCTATAGAAGTTAGTTTTCTATTACGTGATACAACTGCATTAGAACCAGTTAAAGCATATGTTCCACCCAGAAGAGTAAAAGCATAATTAACAGCCCCGGCTGTCCATGTAATAGTGGCTTGTTGTCCAGTTAATGAATAGCTTCCACCTGTTGCACCTATGTACTTACTACGTTTGAGTATAGCAGACCCACCTGTTAGTGAGTAAGAGCCACCTTGGGCAGTTAAGGTATATACAACTAATGAAGTACCAGCTTTAATAGATATTGCAGCAAATCCAGGAAACTCTGTTCCTGTACTTGTAATGGTTGTCGTACTACTGCCAGGAGAGTTTGTATATTGTAGCCTACCGCCAAGGTTATTTACACCTTGAGTTGTTACACTAGTACACCCAGACTCTAAAGCTGGGGGTGTTGTTGTTGTCGCTTCTCTTTCTAAAATAAGTACAAGGTCTGTGCTGGAGGAGGTGATTGTTGTGTTAACAGTTGCGCCCTGTGTATTCCAGTTTCTTGGAAGTGACTCTCTAAGGAAATCACTGGTATTAACACCCTTTATAAATGATACAATAAAGAGCGGTCCATCAGTAAGAGCACTAGACCAAGTTGGTGTTATTGTCTTACTACCCGTACTGGATACTACAGCATAGCCTACATGACACTTATCTGAACCATCACCAGCAGTTGCTGTTGTAAATGTTCCAGAAAAATCTGATGTTAAGGATAATGTCGCTCCACCAGAAACATATGTGGATGCTTGTACAACAACAATCTGTGCATCACTTGGGACAGTTATACTCTGTGCACCGGGACTAGCAGCAGTACCTATGTTAAGTACAACAGAGGAAATAATTGTAGGCTTTATTGTGACGTATGTGAGAACTGCACTAGCACCAACAAGACTATAAGCACCACCAAGACAGGTAAGAGAGTAATTGTTTACACCGGGTCTAAGAGCGTATGTAAAGGCTGCCCAAGAATCAACAGCATTCGTAGTGCCTCCAGTGTAGGCAGCAGGATCTTCAGCACCAGATGTCCAAGAGCGATACCCAGATCCAATCATGGCATCATTAGTATCGGCGGTGGTACCAGTCAGAAAGTTAGTGGTATAGTTCGCTGGTGCAGTGTAGGCAGCGCCTGTTGCAGCAGCACCTGCACCAATAATGCCAACAAATGCACCAGAGGTTGTTGGAGTAATACTACCGGGATTAGGTCTTCCAGTTGCAGTACCAGAAGCTGAAACAGGAGTTACATCTAATGGAGTGGTGGGGTCAACCCCACGCCAAACTTGCACAGTCCAATGTTGAGCATCAGCATTGTTACCAGTACTGGGAAGGGTAAAGGTTGTGTCTGGTGTACCACCCATAAACTTATGAGACATGTTAAGACTTGTGTCATAAGTAGTACCATTAGCATTTATCTGCGTTTGTGCAGTATACCCACTGATTGCACAGGCTGGGGTACGTGCTTGAGAAGCAACAGTACAACCAATGATAACTAAATCACCTGCCTGTGGTGTTGAGTTCGTTCCACCAGTAAGAGCAAATGTTACGTTGGAGGTGCTGGTAGATCCAGCCCTACCTCCTACCTGACCTCCGACGTATGTAATTGCCATTGTTATTCCCTATTAGGTAATCTTAAAAACACCCACTGTAGCAGTTTGATCTAGATCTACTGTAACAGTTTCACCGGCAGCTACTGCTTGGCTAGAACCGTAATCCCAGTAAGCAACGTTAGTACCACCGGCACCTTGCGTTACAGTTTTATTCACAAGGATTGCGTATCGGAAAGTGAAACCACCACCAGAACCTGTCCATACTGCCGGATCTGCAAGAACAAGAACAAAGTCTGATCCATTCATTCCAGAAGATGTGGTTGATACGTTTGCACCACCAGCAGTATACCCACCAGAAGTTGCTAGGTCAGTAGTACCAGCAGTGAAGACTTTCGAACCGGGTACAGTGTTTGTTAGGGCAACAGCCCACTGGTCAGTACCACAGTTAATACCTTCTGCTAGATCTTCGTTCGCAGAGGTGACTTTTACATAAGAAGCTGTAGGCATTTAATATCCTTTAAGTATAAGAAAGAGAGGCTCTGTTGTCCCACACATTATCAAAGTTCTGATTACCATCAGCCCATTGTATAGCAAGAACAGAACCTGTTGTAGTTAGTTTGCGTATACGCCACACAGGGTTGGCATCAACAGAATTGACAGCCCCTTCACCCACATATGTAACTGTAGCAGAGGCTTCATCAATTCTAATTGTATAAACTGTATCTAATGTTGTAAGAGCAGAGACACTCATGTTAACCCATTACTGAGCGAAGTTTAGCCAGCTTCTCGTTGTATTCAACTTGCATTGCTGACACTTCTTTAGCACGTTGGGCAACATCTTCTTCAGCCTTACGGAGAATTTTCTCACGACCAGCAAAAGAACTGGCGAGAGCTTCTGCGCGAGTCTTGATAGCAATGGCCTCTTGTTCAGCTTTGATTGCAGCATCTTTCTGTTCTGCAACATCTTGTTTTTGTTTCTCAAGAGATTTTTGTGTGACAACACACTGCTGCTCAAAAGTTACAACACGATTTTGAAAGTCGGCTTCAAGAGATTGTTTTTGTTTGTCTACTGCCTTACGTAGCTTGTCTAGTTCAGAAGCTTTACCAACAGTGGCAATAACTTCATTAAGACGTTCTTGCTCTTCCTTTAGAGTTTGAAGAGCTGCTGCATATTTGTCTGGATTCTTGACAAGATCGAGAAAATCACTGATGTCTTGAATGTTCATTATCGTTGACCTTGTAGAAGTGTTACAGTAGTACTACCAGTACCAGCAGTGTTATTAATGCGGATTGCTCGAATAGGTACAACATAGTTGCCATCCTTATTGGTAGTCTGAGCAGTGAGTGCTGAATTCTTAAAGGCTGTTGGAGTAACAGCAGGATCAAACACATCATCAAAAGTATGTTCAATGTCGTATGTAATCGTACCATTAACGACTACACCAAAACCAACATTGAATGGAGATTGTTTGTAATCTAACGGAATCCACGCCGATGTTCCTGTTCCGGTCAAGCTAAAAATCTGTGGGCGCATAAAAGTTCCTATAAAAGAAAAGGGAGATACTCCGTGTTTAGCAGAACATCTCCCCTTTGGGTATTAGTCTATTACAGAGATAGACCAACTGGTGGGACAATATATTCCACCTTTACGATAACTGGGTTGGTTAGTGTCAAACTAGCTTTCAGATAAACAGTCTTATCTTCGGTTAGTTGAACACCTACTGAAGCACCAGTCTGTGCGCCGGGCGCGGCGTAGCCAGTTGAGTTGGGTGCGAAAGCATTTACCAGTTCAACACCACCATTGGTAAAACCAACGTTGATTGTCTGAGTTGCATTAGCACCAGCAGAGATGGTGTAAACACCAACAACTACTGCATTCTTTGGTAGACCAAATGCAGCAAAGCCGGTTGCACCGTCTGCTACTTCAAGTTTGCCTAGTTTTACATACGGGTCACGTGCGGCAGGCGTAATCGAAGTTACACCGGCAGGACCAATTCCATAAGCTGCCATAATTAATTCCTTGTAGAATAACCCTCCCCGAAGGGAGGATTAAGTTAATTAAGCACCAGCGGAACCGTAGATAGCACGTGGGTCAGACCAGCCGAAGGAGTAACGAGCAGTAGCCTTGAACTTGGCGTTCTCGGTGTCGAAGTCGTTGTCCATCTCGAAAGCATCACCGCGACGCTCGAAGTACTTCAGACCATCCTTAACAGTGGTTAGAATGTACCATGCATCTGGATCAGTTAGGTAGTGGTTAGTAACAACATTACTAAAGATACCCATGTCCTTGAGGACGTTAGGATCGTTTAGATCAGTACCAACACGACCGTCAGCACCAAGAATGCGCTTAACTTCAAATTGGTTTTGATAGTTAATAACTAGCTTGTCTGGACGAGCAGCGATGAGTAGGCCACGATCATCACGGAAACCGGCGATGTCGATAGTGGCTTGCTCAAGAGCAGCTTCGGAAAGGTCAGCAGCAGTAGCGATCTGGTTAGAGAAAGAACCGCCAGCAACGTTGGGGTGGTCAGTAGCGATAAGAGTCTTACCGTCACCACCTAGTTTACCGGAACCAGCGAAAGCGTTGTTGTAAATACCAGCACCAACGATTTCCTTGGTCTGACGCAGTGAGCGGGCGAGAGCCTTAGCTTTCTGAGCACCAACCTTACCATACTGGTCATCTTCGTAAATCTCACGAGTGATGATGAAGCCGAGGGCATACACGACATGGTTGTATCGTGAGGTGAAGCCTTGACGTTCAGTATCGTATTGGATTGGAGCGCCTTCATTCTTAACAGCGGCGAGGCCGAAAGAACTTAGACCGAGGTCTTCTTCGTATGCACGATCAGAAGAATTCTTTTCGAAAAGCTTGTCCCATTCGACTGGGTAATCAGCATACTCTTTGCCATAAATAGCATTGAGGCCGGGCCAAAGCAGTTTCGCAAATGAACTGGAAGTAATAATACCTGACATAATTTATATACCTTTCGATTAAACGCCGACAGTACCGACAGACTTGTACTGATGGTTGTTGATTTGAACGTTAACCTTGGTATAGTTACCAGTCACTTCATTACCAACCTTCTGAACCACACCAACGATCTTAAATGGTAGAGTAGCAGCAGTACCCTTATCAGACATGTTTAGTGAATGAGCAGAGTTACCTGTAACAGTTGAACCTGAGCCTGCAAAGATATTGGCATTTTGACCAACATCAGCAACAGCGAAGGAATAAGCAGAACCAGCAGCGGTAGCTTCAACTTCATAAATAAGATCAGGAGAATCTGCAACTAGAACATATTGTTCAACAGAACCCGGACGATATACAGGAGTGTCAAGTGAGATGGAACCACCAGACATAGCACCAGCAACTTGGTCGAGCTTGGTATTAATAACACCAACAACAACACCAAGAGCAGGTTGACCAGTACCAGCAACACCAGCAGCGTGTGCGGTTACATATTGTACGCCAGCAGCATTACCGTCAGCGGCGAGTTTAACAACGTCACCAACGAAAAGTGCAGTAGAGTCGCCAGAAGCGACAGCATAGATATTGGATTGGCCGTTATACGGTGCACCAGTAACATGCTTAACGGGACGAAAGCCGTTAATTTTGGAAATATTTGCCATTCAGTTTCCTTAGATTAGGAAGAGGCTACTTATGAGATGTTCAGTTTCCCGTACATACCAGAAGAGGCTTCTTGTTTCATTGCAGCTTCTTGTTCCGCAAGCGCCGCAGCTTTAGTTGCCTGATCTTCAGCATACCATTCCTTCTTAATCTTCATTAGATAAGAGGTAGTGCCATCATTACTAACAACACGTTTAGCAGAGCCAAGATCTGAAGCATCAATTACACGATTATCTCCCACAGAAAGATCGTCACCAGTGACCAGTTCATATCCAGCAGCTTGAAAGTTATGGATACGACTACCAGTGTCATTTACAAAGCGGTACTCGAACTGTGCGTCCTTGTCACCAGCAATTGCTTGTGGTCCCCGTTGTGTTAGGGGCTTACGTGCTACTCGTGCACTTTTAACAGATTCTCTACTCATTACTTAACTCCTCGCATCTTTTTGACTTCTGCAATGTATTCATCTTTACTCATAACCCCAGCTCGTACAAATGTATTCATAGTACGTCGCTCGTCGTCTGACAGTTCAAAAGAACTCTTGTTAGCTGCTGGTGCACTAGCACCTTCCACGCTGGAGGGTTTGCTTCGATTAGGATTAACAAAAGAATCCTTAAACCTAGCCTTTACTTCTTTGGTAACATATGCCAAAACATCTTCAGGATCAATTCCCGGATTTCGATTAGCGAAACCCATGCCAACAGTGTCAGCAAACTCGCGCATCTCGGTGTTACTACCGTACCATTTATTCTCTTGGGTCCATGAAATAAATCGTGGATCTGGAGCAGCAGGGGTAGCTTGTCCAACAACTTCGCGGGCCTTTTGTTCTGCCTTAAGGTCAGTCAATAGTTCAGTGGTTTCTAGATAACCATCTGAGTTACCTTCCTCAAGATGTTTCTTTTGCAATGTCTTTAGTTCTTGGAGAGCTTTGTTATACTCAGTCTCCCGGACTTTAGAATGATGTTCCTGTAGCATCTTAAGAGCCTTGCGGGTCTCTTTAAGTTCCTTACCCATATGGTCAATCTTACCAAACAGTTCGCCACGTTCAACAAATTCTTTCGCTGGGCGCCACTTGGTTTCATCACCTTCATACTCTTCTTTAGGTTTCCAACCCTGTTCACGTGCCTGTGATTCATATGGATCACCAGCTTCTTGGGTGGGTTGAGTAGGGGTTTCATTCTGAGATACTACTGGTTCTACCACTGGGGTATCTTGTTGAAGCTCTTCGCTCATTCTATTATCCTTATTCGATTACAGCTAAAATATCTGAATCATTAAACAACATATACTCTGTGCCATCAGAGTCTACAACCTTCTTACCAGAATACTTAGTAAGAGAGACACGATCACCTACTTTCAAACAATCAGGATCAGCACCTAGATCTTTGTAAGCTGTGGGACCAATACGAACCACGACACCATATTCAACAGCATCGTATACCCGCTTGTCAAGTTCTAGATGAATGCCGAGAGCTTTGGCACGACGATATGTTTCGTCCGCCTCGGTAGCATCATCAAGTTTTACTAAGATGTGGTGAAGCAAGATACGAATCATGCTACCACCTCTTCTAAATCATCCATACGAAAATCTTGCATTTCACGATAGGCTTGAATCAATCCACGTAGTAGGTTATCCTGATTTGGATTTAAACCTGCTTCAATAGACAGAAGCTCCTTCGCATCTTCTACACGCTCACGTGCTGCTGCGAAAAACGCCCGTGTGACTGGATCACTACGCCAGTTATCAAAATCACTTCGGCTTGGAATTTGCATTCGATTGTTTCCTCTTCTCTAGAGATTGTTGTTTAGCAGCTTCAGCTTGATGCTGCATTTGTTGCTGGTGAGACTGATGTTGTTGCATCAGTTTCATATTACCTTGTGCAGCATTTAGCTGCATTTTCTGACCGGCTTCAGCTTGAGATAGGTGTCCTTTAAGGATAGCTTCCATCTGTTTTGCTTTAAGTTCTTGTTGAACTTGTGCAGCTTTCATCTGAAGTTCTTGCTCTTTACTAGACTGTTCGATTTGCAGTTTATGTTCTGCAACCTGCATATCCATCTGAGCTTTTTGTTGATCCAGTTGAGCTTTAGCTTTAATAGCTTCCATCTTAGGATCAGGCGGAGGTGGACTAGGTTGTTTCAAATACTTCTGAGATTCTGGGATCTCGTGGGCTTCTAGATAAAGCTGTGTAACAGCCATGGGATCTAGAGTACCCAACTGAAGAATTTGCATTAGTGCTTGTACCTTAGCTTGCTTCTCTTGTGAAGAAACCGCAGTAGGATCAGCGCCGGGGATAATGTCATCCTCTGGACCCTGATAGTCTGCTTGTTGAGCAGGAACATCTAACACAGAAACAACTTCATCTGGGTTCATATACTGACGATTCAAGCGATAGATCTTGCGGAACTCAGAAGTGAGTGAACGATAGACACGCTTGTATACAGCAGTGAAAACTTTCATACCCTGCTCAATGGTAGCCATTGTTGTAGTAGCAGGGGTGTTCTGACCGGGCATCTTACCAACGAAGATCTCAGCGACAGAGGCAAGTTCTTTACCTGACTTAAGTAAGAGGTCAAGTAGATTAAACAGAACTTGAGAAGGTTCACGAACTGGCAATGGGAAGATCTGTTTCTTTAGATCATCACCGACAGCGTTTACTGCTTTCCACTCTCCCGGCTGGAAGCGTGACTCGCCCATTTTGATTCGTAATCCTTTACCAATAAATCCAGCCTGTAGATTAGAGAGCGAACCCGCATCGACCAACTGATTAATAATAGTATTAGCAGAATTGTTAATAGGACCGAGTAGACGGCCAAAACCAATATCATAAAAGCCTCCATCAGGATTAGGAATGAAACTGTATTTAGTGTAATACTGAATAGCTTCAATACTAACAACCTTGCTATTGGCATTTACAATTACATCATCCTGTGTGAAGCGTGGTACAATACGTAGTACTTTGTGTGTGTTCAAATCAACAGTAACAATATAAGGCTCTGCATAACCGTCTTCATCTAGATCCAAATATGTGTGTTGTTCTAGAATGGTGTATGGTGTGGTGTCATCATCAATGACATCCAACTGGAAAGCCTTGTTAACAGATGTAGTAGGATCATCACCATTACTAGTAGGATCTCCAAGATCCACATCAAGATACACACCTTGATTTTTACGCTCAGTAATGCGACGTTTAGTTAGAAACAGAACTTCTGTTACACGCTCTGCATCATTCATATTACGACAGAAGTAGTTAACAACTAATGTCTTTGGAAGGACTAGCTTTGAACAGTTCTTCTGTTTAGCAGCATCCCAATAGGTCTTCTTGAAACATGTACCAGCAATTGGCAATGTAATGAGAAGCTTATCCATATCTTCTTCCCAGTCATCCATTTGTTCGAGGACTTGGTAAGACATATGCTTGGAGATGCGATCAGCCCTCATGGACTTAGAACCGTCTTGATCGTAACCAACAACCTTACACTTTACAACCTGACCATTACTGGGGACCAGTGTTGGGTAGGCACGTGCAGCAAACTGCATAGCAGCAGTGGCAAGAAGAGGGAACTTGATGTTGGCCGCATTGGGCCAAGGGAATGTTTTAGCAGCAGCAATTTGCAGGGCTAGATCTGTCCAGTTCTTTAGATCTTCTTCCCAAGGTTTACGTGAGAGGAGATCTGACTCGTAACCAGAAACGGCATCATCGCCAATCTTCTGTAGCTTGTCTTCCTTCAAACTCTCTGCAACATTGGTTGAATCAATGATTTTTTCTAGTTTCATATTTAGTAACCTGTGGTTGGATCGCGTCCGAGATTAGACCAATCAGAATCTTCGCGCTCTTCGTTGTACTCTTCTTCTTTGATTTCGTCTTGGGTTAAACCCTCAGTCATCCGCTCAATTAGAATACCCTGATAAGACAGAGCATCAACCACGTCATCGTGTTTCGCTCGTGGAAAGGACATACACTCATCTTCGAACGTGAGCCACCAATCAGCTTGCTTGTCGAACTTAACCATGCCAGCCCTCATACGAGCTTGAATGGATCTTGCTCGTTGGATTTTGTCCTGACGATGTGGTTTAAGCATGGTAACGTTCATATAGATACCCGTCTCTGCCATTTCCCTATTTAAATATGGACCAATAGCTTTGGAGATTTGCGTATCTTCAATACCAACAGCAATGGGATTGTACACCTTTTGTAAGGACAATAGAGTAGCAACGATCTCATCACCGGACAAGCGTTCTCTAATGCAGTTGACTATGTGTAGTTGACCGTTGTGGTCCATCCCACCAACCAAGATGGCTGTGTAGTCAGCACGATCCTTTTCGGAAATCGCCAAGTCTGCTGTGATGTAGAATGTTTTATTCTTCTTCTTATCCTCTTCTGTCATCACTAAGAAATCCCCCTTACGAAAATATCGTATGGAGTCGTCTACAGGATTACATAAGATTTCACAAGCATATACTTCAGGGATACCCTGTTCAGCGAAATCCTCTTTTAATTCTTTGAAAAACTGTTTAGTCTTCCGTTCCGGCCAGAGAAGTTTGGTGAAATCTGCATTATGTGCACGATACTTAACAGCACGCCACATACCTTTCTTTCTTGGAGACCAAACTTTTAAATCTTCAACAACGGTGTCCTTAGCATTCTCTCTTGGCATCAAAGCTTCTAGAGGATCATCCAAATTCATCGGAGTACCGACAAAACGAATAATCCCCTTTTCACTTCGACAAGGAATTAGCGAGCCGTACACCCATCGGCGTAGTTTATCTCGTCTATCCTTGTTTGCCACCAACTCTTCATTCATCAAATCATCAATGAGAATGAGGTCAGGACGTTGACCAGACCATAACATACCACGTAGTTTTTGTTCAGCACCCTTTGCTACGATACGGAACTTGCCACCGTCTGCAAAAGCAACAATGATGTCAGACTCGGTATCTTTTTCAAAAACAACACCCTTCTCTCCAACCTTAAGACCGAAAAGTTCCTGAATTTCCTTGGAATCATACAAGATTTGCTTGATCTGACCAAGGAAAAGGGAGGCTTGTGTCTCAGTATCAGCCACGATAATTGCGTACTTCCTGTTACGGAAGAGCACGGCTGCGAGTGTATATACGATTGTTATGGTTGTAGACTTACTATGACCACGAGGAGCACAGACAGCTACGAATTTGTCATCAGAACAACATAAATCCCACCACTCTCGGTGGAAATCTGCGAATTGGCTGGCATCATCAAAGAATTTAACCAAGCAACTAGAGGCAAAACCCTCTACAATTGCTGCTGTTAGTTTAGGCCATTCAGGCTTTTTTTCGTTCTCGCTTGCTGGTTTCACTACGCATAGATCCATCTTTGTTCCTTGCAAACGAACGGTTCTCACCGGGATTTTGTACAAATAAATTTGCTAGTCCATTCTTACCACCACGACTAACGGCCTTCTTATGACCAACATCACCCTTTAATTTTGTTGCTGTAGTACCATTTGCTTTAGCCACGGTTGCTCTCGCTGAATTTCTTTGTGCTCTGTCCTTTACACGATTCTTCTTGTGCTTATGTTCCCACTCAAGCTCACGCTTGTACTGGCGAACTCCGTTCTTCTGAAATGGCATATGTTCCGTCCGCTTGTTGAATGACAGTTTCACCTTCAATGTAGTGCATGTCTGGTAGATCATCTACCTTCTTTTGCACGAACTTTGCGAAGGAATCTGCGAGTTGTTGTAACTGTGTAGCTGTTGATGTTTGTTCGACAATCTTGGTAGGCTGTTTGCGAATAAGCTGACGTTTATCAAGAATTGTGTTGAAAGCATTGTTCAAGTCGCGCATCTTGGCTGGCATACGTTTGATCTTGCCTGTGCGTTGATCGTAAATATGTTCGCCATTTTCGATTGAATCGACCAACTTTTCCAAGGTCTTGTCTATGATCTTGGTGAGTTTCGCGTCCAATTCTTGCTCTTCCTCAGAGCGGATTTGCTTCTCTAGTTCTTTCCACCACTCGCTGACTTTCCATTGCTGGACAGTTTTAACTGGAATTCCTAGCATCCTCGCGGACTCGGTGAGATTTCCTGTAGACAGATAAGTAGTTACAGCCTCAATGCGTTTATTCTCGGACCAATGTCCGGGCTGTCCCGCTTTAGTTTTTTTAGTTTTGATGTAAACAAACTTACCCACAATGTTCTCCTCAGACAAGTAATTAATCTACCACTATAATAATATTATATCAGACAAACCAAGTATTGTCAAGAAGAATATTATTATTTATTTAAGACCAAGGTACTTGACTTTAAGACCATAGTAGTGTATAATAAAATCTATTATATATATAATACTTAATATAAAGACAATAATATGTCTTTTATATTATTGGATTTATATTTAGTATTATTAGTTATTATGAGTATATATGGTTTTTATATATACGAAATAATAACTATATATGTTTTTATATTATTATTGTTGTTAGGGGGCATAGACTACAGCCCCCACGCGAGGATGGGTATACCAACCCACCGGAGCGAACATGTCAATCCCCCACATACAGATAAATAAATATCCCCCTCAATAGACCTGTTTAGGAAAATTATAAAAATTTGGTCAGTGTGTGATTAGTTAAATAAACAACTTTCTTCTTTTCCCCCCTACCCCCTTCATTAAATATCCCCACAATCATACCCTCTATTACTTTAGTTATATATACATTCATGTGTGTATGTATACAATCAAATACATACCCTTCCCCCACTTTATGCTTTGTCTTCACAAATTACAGGTGTCTTTGCATTACAGCAATGCCCAAGAACACTACACAATCGCTCTCAGTTGAACGATCGTTGGTTGTGGTATATGCTGGTATACCTTCCACTACATTAACTCACTAGAGGCTCTCCTATGAACATCTTCATCAACGGCCACACCCTTTCCAACCATTACCACGATGCCTGCGCTGACAATCTCCCCGATGGTCTAAATATGGACGAGCATCGTGACTTCCTCAATGCCTATGATGGCTGTGCTTTCGAGTAAGCATTACACGCGTTGCGTGTTGTGTAATGCACCTGCGGTGGGCTTACGCACAACCTACTAGTTACGATGTGCGCTTACGCGCATTGGACTGCTCCCGATGGTCGCAGCTAGTACTCCCGCCTCTCCGCTGCCGCTCCGAGGAGAACCGCTTTCCCACATATCATCATCATCAACATTAGTGCTATAGATTGTAACATGGAGACGCATAATAGTCAATGACTGCGCGCTTACCATCAACGCATACTGACAACACAACACTCCGTTAGAACCAATCATAGCACTCAACAGTCATCACACGCTTGCCAGCTACGCTGGTTGCTTCGCAATCATTGACAATTCTGCTCATGCTCCCACGCTGCGTCTCTCACCACATGTCGCTGGAGCGACATAAACGTGGTGACGACTCCGCTTAGGTAGCTATGCCATGTTTACGTGGCACCGCACTAACGTAGCTGACGATCAGCGTAATTCAACATAGGAGGTTCACATGACCACTGTTATTCAGTGTCGTTCAACGAAGCAAATCCACGAGGACAACATCGTCGAGTTGCACAACCGCTTGACCAAGTGGATGCGCCAACTCAAGAACGAGCGCTGCTTCGACTACCGCGAAGTCGAGTGGAAAACTGTGCAGGTTGTTCGCCTGCAAAAGCTTATCGACAACACCGAAGCGGTGCTGCTCGGCGACGTGCCAGCGTCGTCGTTTGACGTGCATATCACCGAGCATCTCGGCATCAAGTACTCAACGATGTTGCGCTACTGATTGATCCGCACGGAGGCAGTGTTGTCTCCGTGTATATTAAACATAGGAGAAACCAAATGTTCTTGAATGACTTGCTTGATCTGCACGATCTATCCCTCACCGACGATACAGCACTCACTGAATTGCGTGATGCAATTGCTGTATACGCCGAAGAGAACGATCTCCTCTTCACCGAAGTACTTGAACTCCTAAAGGATTCCAAATGAACATCGTCATCCACGCAACTAAACTCAATCGTCTATTCCGTCGTGTTATGGATAAGTACTATCAGGAATTCCCTATTCCGGGTATACTCTCAGACAGCGAAATGGACGACATCGACAACATCTTCGCTGGTTGTGCATTCGAGTAAGATTCAACCTATAAGGTCGGTCACACAAGCTCCGCAAAGAGCGTGCGTAATCGGCCTTATGGGATGCATCGTGCATCACAACAAAACACTCTTACTCAAACTCCGATAGGACCAATCATGAACATCTTTCTTCCCACCAACTCAGTCAACAAAATTTACTTCTATGTTTGTGACTGTCTGATGCCTGATTACGATCACCTTAGTGATTGCCGGGATTTCGTCAATGCCTTCGATGGCTGTGCCTTCGAGTAAGATTCAGCCTATAGGTCGCTCATCACAAGCTCCGCAAAGAGCGTGCGATATCTGGCCTATGGGATGCATCGTGCATCATACACCTATTACCTACTCAAGGAGCATCAAATGTCTATCATCTCTTCTATCCGCAATTCCATCGCCAACCTGATCGCTGCTGATCGCCAACCTGTTCACATGATCGTGGACAACAACAAGGCACTGACCACGCCGAACACTCCACAACACATTCTCTCCCAACATGAACGGGCAGAGAAGCAAGCACTGGTCGCTGGTAAGTTCTACGTCATGGACCTGACCAATCTCTCGTCCGAGCGCGTTCATGATGCCATCGCAAGTCTCGGTTGCTGGTCCGCTCTCGCCCGTGGCTTCTCCGAATACGAGCGTGTTACCGGCAAACGTACCACATCCGATGCCAAGCTCAATGTCCTCGTTGATGAATTCCACGCTTGGAATGCCAGTTCCAGTGCCCGTGGTTACATGACCGCTGACCAACTGTTCGAAGCGGTTGCGAAGATGTCCGTAGTCAGCGCTCCAAAGGGTTCGCCCGAAACTGATGCTATCCTCGCTCGCGTGAAGAAGGTGTCCGTTGAAACCATCCGCGCCGACCGCCTCAAGAAAGCCGAGGCAAAGAC